>Ga0123357_10015032_pt1 | contig 10130 bp, 5 predicted proteins | sample TergutEmb28metaG_FD_89873 | JGI IMG/M metagenome (GOLD analysis project Ga0123357, IMG submission 89873) | Embiratermes neotenicus P4 segment gut microbial communities from Petit-Saut dam, French Guiana - Emb289 P4 | ecosystem: Host-associated > Arthropoda: Insects > Digestive system > Gut ... | reverse complement strand
TTCAACTTTGGATATAGGTGTTTTGGGTTATATCGGTATAGTTTAACATAAGGAACACTCTCCCGAAGTCTGGCACATTCCTCCTGGGACACCCTGTATATATATATACACACACACACACATATCTGGATAAGATATGTAACATCTTTTGTACAACGAGCTGTACTCAATAAAACATGAAGTTCAAACTGAGCTTCGTTAAAATGAAAATATTAAATACTTTTTATCCCATAATTTACTGAACACAAAAGGTACACAATGACTTCATTTTTCTATGTAGTCTCCATTGCATATCATACAAGTGTTCCAGCACCTCGGAAATGCATGGATACCTCAAGAAAAAAATTCTTTTGGCTGAGAGTGCAGCCACTCGTGCACCACCTGCTGCACCTCTTCATCAGACCTGAAAAACTTGCCTCCCATCGCCTCTTTGAGCAGTCCAAAGACATGAAAGTCACTGGGGGTGAGGTCTGGTGAGTATGGTAGATGTGGAAGACACTTGAAGGACAGATCTTGGATTGTTGCAACAGATGAACAGGCAGTATGGGGCCCAGCATTGTCATGTTGGAGCAAAGCACCTGTACTCAGATGTCCACATCGTTTGGACTTGATTGCAGGATGCAGGTGATTGTTTAGGAGATCTGTATACGTTACACTGGTCACAGTGTTCCCCCTGGGCATGTAGTGCTCCAAAATTACCCCTCGTTCATCGCAAAGATAGTCTGCATAACCCTTCCCACAGATGGTTGTTTGCGGAATTTTTTTGGTTTTAGTGAGGAGGTATGGTGCCATTCCTTGTTCACTTGCTTGGTTTCTGGGTGATGATAGTGGACCTAGGTTTCATCTTCTGTAACAATTCTTCCTAGAAAGCTATCACCTTCTGCTTCAGAGCATTTCAAAAGTTCCTGGCAAGCATCAACACTTCATTCTTTCAATTCTGCAGTCGGCTGGCATGGCACCCACCTTGCAAACACTTTATGGAACTGCAGAACATCATGGACGATATGGTGTGCTGATCCATGACTCATATCTAGATGTGCGGCTACTTCAGTCTCTGTTACATGGCGATTTTCCTTCACAATGGCCTCAACTGCTGCAATGGCCTCTAGTGTCACTACTTGGTGTGCCTGACAAGGTCAAGGAGAGTATGTTACAGAACTAATGCCATTCATGAACTTCCTAGTCCACTTGTACACTTGCTGTAGTGACAGACATGCATCACCATACTGAACTTTCATTTGTCAATGAATTTTGATGGGTTTCACCCCTTCACTACTTAAAAAACGGATGACAGAACGCGGTTCTGCTTTGGTGCATGTTGCAAGCTGGGCCGCCATCTTTACACTACTGCTGTGCTGTCGTGTTGCATTCCTGCATCGTACTGCCACCTGTCGGCCACTCTTCAAACCATCAGTATGAATGCTGTCAACTTACAGACAATCGAGCTGTGTTTCGAATTTTTATTGGACTTTTAAGGTTTTCATTTGACTCTCCCTCGTACATCAGGGTATGTAAAGTACTAATATAGACCCAAACTAAATTTGGTAACTACTTTTCAAAAGTTTAATGCATGATTTTGCATCATCCACAAAGAATGCATAATAAACTGAGAGCAGGATGTACTGTCAAGTAAAATAAGCTTCAATGAATGTCGATCAATGAGTGATAAGTGAGCACCACAGTAGAGAAATGTGAATGATTCATGACAGTCCTTCACTCATGACTGCTAAAGAAATAAATATGGTGGGGTGGGGAGGGCGGAGCAGAACAAACAATCCTTCATGTACACAACATCAAAGGCTAAATACTTACCAATATTGTGTAAATCACTGTACAAACTCTGAAAAATGGGTGAACTATTGACATTAAATACTTCACAACAATTGCAGAACTTCCTTTAACATGGAGAATTGGTTGTTTTCAAAGTGTATCCATGGGACACAAAACAACTGTGACTGAAGGACAGAACTGCTACATCAATTCCCATTTTATACTAAACACAAAGAATTAAACTGATTTCTCACAACCTTAGGTTACGTTAAGGCCCTGAGCTTAAGCACCTCATGAAGATATTACAGAGAATGGAGTTATCAACTCATGTATTCTTAACCTTGCCACTAGATGGAGATGGAGAATGAAAGAAACAAAGAAAGAAAGAAGGAAAGAGACAGAACAAAAAAAGCAAGGAGGAGGAAACAGAGCAGACCTCACAGGTGGTCTACATGCAGCTTTAAACAGAAAAACTCCTGCCACTTACATTAATTGAACCTTGGTCATCCAGCTTGTAACATAGTGACTATACTGAATGAGCTAACCTCAGACCCTCACAATGATCATGTAGTAACAATTACGTTCAGCAGGTGGTGTGAAAACACCATCAAACACATGACAGCTGGAGATTATTTACAAATAAAGAGTTGTGTTTGGTGGTGTAATAGTATTACTGGTTCACTGGTTGAGTATTTACAAAATCTCAGGCATTCACTGCAGTTTGACGGCAATGCTGATCCTTTTTCTGGATAATGGCACCCTGTAGAAGTTGGCTCCACTGCCAGTGTTACAGAGATCTTCACTGTCTCCATCTTCAAGGTGAACAGACAAACCCAGGACTATCGCTGAGACAGTACACACCCACCATTTCTGCAGCCCATTGGCTAGCACCAAACACACAATTGATGCATGCACTGTATAAATGCCACTGACAGCAATGAGACAGTCAATTCACCCTGAAGATGGTAACAGCCAGGAACTCTTGAAAGAGCCATAAATATTATGCCAGAAGTTAATAAGCCCTCTACATAACAAGAAATACTAACAGACTAGGACAAGCCCACCGGAACCATGCACATGCTGCAGGAGTAGAACTGAAATACACACTTACATGTAGCTCTTCTTTCCTTTTGTGGCAGGTATATACGTATCATTTCCAGTTGCTTCAAAGTCTTCCCTTTCTGCTGGATGTGGTCTTGAAGCTTCAAACACAAGGTGGCCTTTGAGCTTTCTCTCTCCTGTTATAATTCCCCGACTGGTGAGCTTGCCACTACTGACAGTAATAGCGTTATTCTCACTGCAAGTCTGTGAACTGGTATGAACAGCAGGAACATCCATCTCACTGCGACCACGCTTATCTTTAGCCTCAGCCAGCATTTGGACATCATGGGACTTACTGCTCACTGGGACCACCATTCGGGTTACAGCCGTGTCGACTCCTGGTGAGCAAGCTGATGAGCACTCCTTATCGCCATTCTTGCTGCTGCCTGCTCCACTACTGATGTTACTTTTCTTCTTTTTCTTGTCTTTACGTTTCTCCTTTGATTTCACATCATTACTACTACAACTACCCTGACTGTTGGCATCAATCCCACTATCTCCCTCTTCCTTGTCCAATGGCTCTCCATTTTGAACTGGAGAGTCAGCCCCAGGAGAACTGCCGCCACAGCGAGCTTCAGACACTTCTAGAAAAGCACACAAAACAAACAGAACATTCAAAGAAAGTTACAAAAATGGAAAAAGTAGAACATCATACAGTAATGACTACAAATTGGTCCAACATTGTGCATGCACTTATACAGTCATGCTATATTCTGACATGTTTTGGTTGTCGCCAACAATACATGTCAGAATGTAAGTATAGGTTGATTATATAAGTACGTGCATAGTGTAGGACCAATATGTAGACAATAACTGGACAGCATGCACAATACAAACAACATTCTGAAATGATAAAGTATGTTTGAATCCTGAGTTGATGAGTGATGCTACATCAAACATGGGCATTACACTGTCAAACAAAATTAAAAGATGATCATGAATGGCAAGTAGAGATTTGAAAAAGAGTGGGCATGGCCTGATTGCAAGTACAGTCCTGGCGTCAGCATGGAAAGGATGAGGAAATTACAAAGAACTGTAGAGCCTGTAACCATTCATTAAAATATTTTTAATGTGGCAAATACTGTCACACAATATACTGAAAAGTACTTTATGAGTATAGGCTTTAACATTTGTATTATTACCACACTGAACAAGAAATTTATATGGCTAATAGATTTATATGAGGCCTAACTTTGGGTGCAAAACTACATAATAAGGTGCTGCCATTTTTATTTACTTATATCAATCAAGGACTTCCCACCTGAGATTTAACAGTTTTTCTTCACTGGGGTATGACAAAACATACACAATGTTGCCATTCCTTCACTGCCATGGAACAGGGCTTTAAGAAGTTGATGACACTATAGGACTGCTAGCCATATTTCAATTTGTCAATATCACTAATGTTCAGCAATAGGGGGATTTAAAATCTCCCACTTCTCACAGTCTGGTGGCCAGGTAATAATGTTAAGATAAAAAAAGCAGTGTTCAACCACGTGGACCATAAAATACACTGATGCAAAGGTCCTCAGTAAGGCAATGATACAATACCAAAGGTCTGCAACACAGTACAGCTCTGTTTCACAAATAATTAACCCTTTGACGCCTAACAACCCCTATAGTGGTTGTACCGCACCGCTTGTTTTATTCATGCTTTATATACAGGATGTGCTAAAATTTAAAAAAATAATTCCAGCGCCAAAAGGTTAATGTAATGCAAATCATGGGATCCTAAGCCCTATATATCATGTGCTCCTTTACATATAACCCGCCATACGAGAATGCAGGGGTTAGATAATTTAGTATGACAGCAGAACAGGCAAGACCTGTTTAGTTAAAAAACCAGGGTCTTAAATAACCAACATCAAACACCAGAAGGTGAAGATATCGTAACATGTGTTAAAGGCAATTTTGTTACGATGCATCCCTAAAAAATAAAAGAAAAAAGTTCATTCATTGTATTTTCTGGTGATGTGAAAGAGTACCCTGCACTCACATGACATTAAAAATATTAACACATACATACTACAACACTTTAACACTAGGTACTATATAAAATGCAGATTTCTGTAATTTTAACCAATAAGTGCACACACTTGTCATTACATTCACAATAATATTTTTAAAAACACTGAATTCCCACATGTTTCAGACCTTACTGGCCCAGAATCAGGGAGAAATTAATTGTTGTTGTGTAAAACAATTACTTCAAATTATTTTCATCTAATGTATGTGTAGAAGAACTGATAAAATTCTTCCATGTGGAGTGAATATGCGCAGTAGACAGAACTGTAACATTGAAAGCTAAAATATAGAAATATATAAAATATAAACAATTATAAAAAACATTTAGTATTTGGTTAAATTGAGAAATACACATATATTATGAAAATGTGAATGAAAGTTGCAAAGTACATACCAGTAAATTGGAGCTCTGTGTGGATGTGCTGGAAGTGTTCGTTGTATTACATTATGCTAAGTAGGCAGGATGTACTGTGAACACCTCCAACACATCCACAAACAGCTCCGATTTACCTGTATGTACTTTACAACCATCGTCATATATTTTCATATTAAATTTGTATTTCTCAATTTAACCGAACACAATTTACATTCTTCTTCATGTATGTAATAATGCTATAAATAACCTGCCAGTGCAACAATAATGTCATATTCACTCTACACAGATGAATTTCCATCAGCTCTTCTACACATGCAAAAGATCAAAATAATGGTAAGTAATTATTTTATGCAACAACAAATAATGCACTTCTTGATGACAGACCAGTAAGTCCTGAAACATGTATGAGTTTAGAGTTTTTAAAAATATTACTGTGAACCTAATGACAACTGTGTGCACTTGTTGGTTACAATTACAGAAATTAAAATACAATGCATGAAATAGAAAATATATATATAAAAAAAAAAAAGTAAATAAAACGAAGAGTTTATTTCACCAAGGTACAGGATTGTTGTCCAGAACAATTTTTGATTCTGAATGGGATATTTGTAAAATTAAGTCCACCCTCATCAAACATGACTGGCCCAAATTAACCAACTACCCTGAAATACCAGTATGGGCTTCAGAACTATTAAACCTTCCCCATCTGCAAAGCACCCGCAATTCATGATGTTGATTATGTTATACCTGCAATGATCTGACCTGTCCTATGTTCACAGGTTGGTTTTCAACTGCACATAGTACATATTCATACAGTTTTTCATAAGTTTGTTACCACTCTTATGGAGAATTTGCAAACATAATTCGTTTGCACTTGTGAAGAATGAGGAATATGGTTATGTGGCTGACATTTACACTCTGGAAGGTTATAGCTGCTCCAACCAAAGTGTACACACGTGCAATGACTGTTCACTGATCACTCGAGGAAGGAGCGTCCAAGTTGGCCTGCTATTCGGAGAATAAATGAAAAATATGCGCAGACTGTAGCTGTCATGGATGCACTGCATACTGAACATGCTGGGTGACCCATGGATCTTCATACTAATGCAAACAATTGCAACATACGAAAAGATTACACAATGGCTTTTGAAGTGAAGTCACTTCCCTGCCTGTGTATCTCAAGAGGGCCTTATCGTTGATGACAACAGGAAAAATTCTCAGTCATGCCCATTGTTAAAGGCAGTGTTACAGGGCCACGACACAATCTGTGAATGCAAAACACTGCATGCTCTCAGAAGGCCACATTCCAAGTTAAAGGAAGAGTAAATTGGCACAAATGCATCATCCAGAATATTGAAAGCCCTCACTCTGTGGAACAGCAGGAAATTTATTCACCACAAATGAATATGTGGCATGCATTAAAATATTATGTTGTGCCAAGCCTTTTGTTCTTCAAAAGAGCAAAAACCAAGACTACGATGTATGATTTGGAAGTATGGCTTGTACAAGCTCTTCTATCAATCACTAGGCCCAGGTAGGTAATTTCAGCAAGTTGGAGTGCAGCTCATTACATAAATGACATATAGTACTGCTTGGACAGTCTTTAGACATTGTTTGAGTCACTGTGACATCCAGGACACCTGATCTCACACACAATTTTGGCTGTTCAGAAAGGTGGAGACCAGGTATACTAGAGTAACTCTTGAGACAAGAACTTGACAGAAGGATCACCACTATCATACAATAAATCTCAGTGCAAAGGGTCATGTGGCAGAAACATAACAGAAGGAAAAAGTCAACAAACATTCCTCTTCTTTCTCCATGTACGTGGTAAAAGAGTTAGGAAAAGCAGAGTAATGAAATGCTCAACATTTCAAATGTTCTGCCTTTTACCCTGGGCACAGAAATTTCTGTATCTTAGTACTCAGTCTTTATGACAAAGCCTGAAAATTGAAACACAGTCTATAAAACTGCAAGTGGCAGTAAGAAGACAAGAATCCCAATTGTCATTAAAATCTGGATACAAGAAACAGACACTTTATAGTAAAAGTACTGTCAACAATGTGCATTATGGACCAGATCTTATACAGATATATACAGACCACAGAACACAAATATTATTCAAAGCCCTATTATGGACATGGAACAAAGTGAAAAGGGCAGAATCCTCCCGAATGACCCTAACACTAATCATTAATATGCAATACTACCTCTTTCGCTTTCTTCTGGTCTATCAACTTCATGCTCCGTGCATGTGTTGCTAGTCTGCTCGTTCTCTTGACATACAATTTCATTCTTTTTATTCTCCTCATGAAGCTTCCTTTTTTCCTCCCTCTTCTCAAGTTTTTTCTTCTTTTTTCTTTCTCGCCTTCTGGCAGCTGCTGCCTTCTTGGACTCTTCCCGTGTCTTCTCCATGTCTAGTTCCTCTAGAAGTATACTAGCATTCTTGTTGGCCTTGGCTGCTTGCTGATCTTTGGCAGCTCTGATAATTTTTACACAGTCATGACACTTTTCAAGAAGTTCCTGCAGACGGAAATTAGCATTATAGCAACAAAAATTCAATATGGGAAACATTATTATATCGAAATTTACAACAATGATCCCCGGTAAGTTCACCTACATACAGAGTGAATCTTATGAGAAAAATGTTAGATAAAATTTTGGATGTGGTATCTCAGTAATTGTTACAATGAGTTATGTTACTCCTACCATATACAGACACAGTAACAAACTCTGTCCATTGCTTAGGCAACCAGTCCTTATTCCAAGCAGAATCAGAGAGTTTCTGAATCTCAGAACTCTGTTCCAACTTGGATCAATTCTGCAGAATTTGATAAATGCCAACAATTTACACCTTTTCAACTCAACCCAAACAGGACTGGTCACAGACTCTAACAACTAAGCTGTATGTATCTCTGTCTGCCCAATATTAACTTGTCTACATTCAGGTCTGTCAGCAATAGTCTTCCACCTAACCAACATAACATGGACGTTTGCATCTTCATTACTGTCAAAGTTCAACTTTCAAATTTAGCAAATGTTGCTAATAGTTATGTTACAAAAAGTAACACAAATACAGAGTTGATAATGCAACTAAGAGAATTACAACACAGAGAATCCTCAATACAAAACACTGTTGTTTATGATAATCACAATAAACACGATTGGACAAAAATAAATTATGAACACATGGAAGAGCGTAAAAAACATATGGATTATACATTCTGAATACTGAGAAGCCAGATACGGTATCCAAATATTTACCATAACTAACATCATCATCATAGTAATCATACCTTGTCACTGATAGTTGAAATATATCGAGTCATTTCCTGATCACTTGGAAACTGTGTGACATGATTCACCATCCACTTCACCACTTTCATGTGCCCTTTCCTGAAGGCTGCCATCAAGCATGAAACCTGTAAGTTATCAGTCACATGTCACACAGATGGAAAGTACAGTCCCAGTTGCAGTACAAGGTACGTACCAGTTTACATGGTATGTGTGGTTCTGGATAATGCCATGGAAAGTAAAAATGCAAAGCACCCTTTTCCATGGATTCAAATGTTCGAAAAGGACGGTTCCTGGACAGATATTTTTCTGTGCTGGAATACAAGAATGTATAAGTTTATGGCTATTAATGGGTGAAGTAATTCTGTAAGTGAAGCATAAAGTTATGGTCACTTCTAGTTACTTTGCCTGGCAGTTTCAGCCTAAAGTTATGGTCATGTGCAATTGCTCTGCCTGGCAGATAATAATGTAACAGAATATGAATCAAAAATATTATTTATTAGTCACTGCTCCATCAACAGTAACCTTTAGGGTATAGCCCTTTAAATGTTAGGTTTCTGCTGCTGCTGGCCAAAGCACTATTTAATTTAAATGTCCACCCAAAGACAGTGCGTTCCCTTGCCGATGAAAAGGGTGTACTTATAATGGAACAAAACTGTCCTGTTTATCTAGTAAAGGATAAATGGTCTTGATTAAAGCTTTGTTTGCACTTAGCCACCTATCCCCAATTTGTCATATCACTGCTCAGTCACCCTGCTTTGAATATGGACTCAGCAAAATCCTCTGAAATGTCTGCCATTCACTCTATTATAAAATGGTATAAACTCCCAAAAGCAAAAACACACTTTGATTGCCATAACATATACACATAGCCCTTTTTTACGTCCTAGAAGAGTTCCTGAAAAATTGGGCATAAATAAAAAATGATATTCCCATAATAAATAAAGGAACAGGTAGGAATTTGAGAAATATACCACAGGCAGAAAACAGCATTAAACAGAAAATGTGAGGGCATAAATTAAGAAGTACACTGGCAAGGGACATTAACAACAAGGCAAAAAACAAGTGGGCATAAAGAAGGGTAACATGTATAAAGGAAGAATGCAATAACATATTCCTGTGCTGCATGGATATGTCCAATTGTGCTAATTTCATTACATAAGGTCTGCCAAAACAGATGGATGATTTCATACTACTTTAAATTCTAAAGAAGCGAAAATATGTTTCTGCAAGTGGAAGATAAAGATTAAGATCTTTCATGATAATCAGACATTCATGAGCACTCTCTTAAATGTTACAACTATTCTTCAAGAACAGGTGCTCCATCAATGTAGTTCAAACTGCAAAACACTAAGAACTTTCCATTAATGTTGCATCATCTAAATATGGAATTTGTAAGTGTGTGTTAAAGGCACGCGTGCACACACACAGAGAAAAGACATCAAATTGTGGATTGAAATACTCTGGAAAATGGTGCAACCCTTATAAATTCAAAAGTAGTAAGTAATTTTAAAACATCACAGAACACCTGTTAAACATACAATATTAACACTTTGGTACCAGA
>Ga0123357_10015031_pt1 | contig 10132 bp, 8 predicted proteins | sample TergutEmb28metaG_FD_89873 | JGI IMG/M metagenome (GOLD analysis project Ga0123357, IMG submission 89873) | Embiratermes neotenicus P4 segment gut microbial communities from Petit-Saut dam, French Guiana - Emb289 P4 | ecosystem: Host-associated > Arthropoda: Insects > Digestive system > Gut ... | reverse complement strand
GAATTGCGAAATACGGATATAGCCGATCTTTGTCCCAGAACTTGCTAAAATATTCGCGAAATTACTATCTGTGTTGGTGGTCCAGGTTTTGCCGCCGTCGGTCGAAACTTGCCAGGTTACGCTCGGCACGGTAATGGTCGTACGCGTTAACGAATAATCTTTCGTGACGCCGTTTCGCAGTATCGTCAGCTTCACCGTCGTGCCGGCGTCACCGCGAATCTTGCCGACCGCGATGTCCGGTGCCATGGTCAGTGAATCTTCGCCATTGATCGCGGAAATGACATCGCCCGCTTGAATGCCGGCGGTTTTCGCGGGACTGTTATCGACCGGCGAGACAACTTCGAGTTGCCCTTGCGCGTTGCTGCCCAGTTCGATACCAACGCCTGTGATCGTGCCGCTCAGATCGTCGCTAAAACTTTTGGCTTGATCGGCTGTGAAATATACCGTATACGGGTCGCCCAGTGCCGCAACCATGCCGCTTGCCGCGCCTTGCATCAATTTCGTGGAGTCAATCTTACCGTCGTATTTCGCATTCAACGCTGCATAGATTTCATTTAACTGCGAAAAGTCCAATCCGTTGGAGCTGCTCGCGAAAAGATTTTGGTAGCGCGTGCCTATCGCGAAGCCCATTATACCGACCAGCAGCGATATGATCACGCATACGATCACGCTGACACCGACGGTTTTCTTTCGCGAAAAGCTTGGCGAGTTCACATTTTGCTCTACTCTATTCGCAGGTGCATCTTGCATCGGGTTCATACTAACTTTCACTGGTTTGCCACCTTTCGTTAAGCGCGAAATTCTCTCTCGCAAATGTTATCTCATAAATATATTACCACAAACAACATGGCTTCGCGAATCACGACAACAAGTTATTTTTAAGATTTTCGCGAAAATTATTTCCACTCGCCGAAGTAAAGATAATACTGAAACGCCGCCGAATCGATCCACATTTCGCTGTATTGGCCGGTCATGCCCCAGTTATATTGCGACACGTAAATCTGACTGCCGTTAACTTGTTGCACCCAGGCGACGTGGCCATAGGTACCGCTAGTCATCACCGCGACCGAACCGACTTTTGGCGTTGTGCCATATGGTATGCCGTTAATTTGCGCTTTGCCAACCCAATATTTCGCACTGCCGCTCGGCACGACACCGCCACCGCCTGATGAGCCGCCCCAATATGGCATATTACCATAGGTTTGTTGCACTTTCCATGCCGCATACGACACGCATTCGCGATTATACATACCCCACGGGTCAATCAATGAATCCTGCGGCGCATTGTCCAGATAGGCCGGATAGCCGCCATGGTTCGGATCACCCGCCGTGATCTTACCATTGTATTGTTTCTGTTTAGCTGCGTTGGCCGCCGCCTGTTGCGCCTTGAGCGAAGCGATCTGCGCATTGCTTTGCGTTACCAATGCTTGGTAATTCGCCTCTTGCCCTTGCGTTTGCGCCAATAGATCCTGTTGCTGCTGCTGCGTTGCCGTCAGCTGATCTTGCTGCGCCTGCTGCGTCGCCAGTAACTGGTCCACTTGGGCCTTCTGCGACTCTAGTTGCTTCTTGATTGCGGTAATTTGATCCACCGAAGCCGAAATCTGCTGTTGCAGCGAATCCTGTTGTGTCGTCTTATCGACGTAATCACTCACAGAGTTGGAGTTCATCAAGATATCCAGCGTTGACGTTTGCTGACTATAGTATAAGTTTGACAGCGTTTGCGCGAGCGCCGTACTTTGCTCTTTGATTTTGGCTTCGTTGGCCGCGATCTGCGCTTTCAACTCATTGCTTTTTGCGGTTGTCAGGTTGATCTGCGCCTGTAGCTGCGATTGCTGATTTTGCAGTTCCGCGATCTTATTGTTCAGCGTGTCGGCTTGCGCCGCCAGATCTGACGCCTTGCTATTATAACTGTCAATTTGCGACTGCAGCACTTTAATCTGATCGTCATAGGTATCTGCGTTAGCCGGTTTCGCGAACGGTTGCACAACGGCAACTACTGCGAGCACAGCCGTAACCGCCAAAACTGCGAGACGAGTGTAAAACTGTTTCGTATTTTTTTTCTTCATCATGTTTTTTTTCATGGGACTGTGGTGGAATCTCATAAAACCTCCTATTTAGGATTTATCCATAACCATTATAACCAAACCTCGCGAAAATTGCAACTATTGTTTATGCTTATTTTTCCACGTTTTCACGCAAGTTTTCCACGGTTCGCGAAAATACTACGGCTTCAGATAGCGTCGCACGGCCAGTCGCGCTGAAATGTCACCGATAATAATACCTAACAATACCATTCCGATAAGGATCGGCCAGAACCATTGTGCCAGCATAGTCTGTGTATTGCTCGTTTCGACGTACGTGCTCAGCGCCGGCAACGCCTTCACTGCGATGAGATAACCAAGCGCCGTCGCGATGACCGCCGCGATGACTCCATAAAGTTCCGCTTCAACTAAGAACGGCCCGCGAATAAATTTCCGGTCGGCGCCGATCGCCTTTTCCATGTCGATCTCTTCGCGACGGGAGAAAATCGCCATTTGGATCGTATTAAATATGATCAAGATCGAAATCGCGACAAACACCGCGGCCAGACCAAAACCAATGCGCTGGACGAAATTCATGATACTCGTCAGACGCTTCACGGTATTCTGCGCGATGGCGTTGTCATTGCTTTCCATGCGCGTTTTATCCAGCCACTGCTGAAATTGCGGATCGGTCGCAATTAGCTTATTAACCGCCGATTGATCTTCCGGATTCTTCAGTTTGACATGAATCACAGCCGACAACTGGACATTGACGCCGTTGGAGACCACCGTCGAAAGCGCGTTCATATACGCTTGATTGTTTTCATTTTGATTTTGCAGATTCTGATATTCGTTCGCGCTGTCGCTGATATCAACACTCGCGACATTCGGAATAATGCGCAACTTACCTGCAAGATTCGCGAGTGTGTCGTCAGAGGTGTTGGACTTGAAATAAATCGAGATATCGATCTTGGCGTTCTGCGACTCGATAATCTCGTTAAAGACCGAGCTCGCAACCACTGTCATGAAAATAATTAACAGCGGAACAATCATCATCACTGTCGCCGCGATGGTCAGCCACACGTTTCGCGAAAAATTCCTGAGGCCGTAGCGAATAATTCTCATCTGCGTTCCGACGCGATGACCATGCTGGCTCGCAAGACGTTTTTTGTCAACGCGAACTTTGCGTTGGTGCGTTTCATGAACGGCCGTTTGCGGTATCGGACTTTTCGCGACTTTGTCGGATTTGTCCATTTTATCCAGCTTCGGTGCAGCCATTACTTTATCTCCTCCGCTGACAGCTGGCGAAAGGCGCCGTGTTCGACATCGCCGACCACTCTGCCCTCATCTAGCGTGATTACGCGCGTGTTCAAGCGATTAACGATCTCCTGGCTATGCGTGATCAGCAAAACCGTTGTGCCGAATTTATTAATCTTGAGCAATAATTTCACGATTTCCCATGTGTTTCGCGGATCAAGGTTGCCTGTCGGCTCGTCCGCAATTAGAATCTTCGGCTGTCGCACCATGGCGCGCGCGATCGCGACGCGCTGGCGTTCGCCGCCGCTCAGTTGCCGCGGAAAACTTTTTTCCTTGCCGCGAAGTCCAACCAGTTCGAGAATGCGCGGCACGTTTTCGCGAATCTGCCGGTTGGAGTAACCGCTAATCTCCAGAGATAAAGCCACATTCTCAAAGACCGTGCGGTTCGGCAGCAACTTGAAGTCCTGAAAGACCACGCCGATTTTTCTTCTCAGCAGCGGAATGTCGCGATCGTCCAGCGTGTCGTAATCGATACCGCCGACGATAATTTTACCGCTGTTCGGCTTTTCTTCACGAGTCAGTAGCCGCAGCAACGTTGATTTGCCCGCGCCGCTGGCGCCGACGATAATCGCGAATTCACGTGCGTCAACCGCGAGTGTTACCTTATCAAGCGCCGGTCGCGGCGATTGCGGGTAGCGTTTGGTCACACGATCCAGAGTTATCATCATAACATGAATATTTTAACACAAGCGGCGAGTTTTCGCGAATTACTCTTGCACTGCGTAAACGATGTATCGCTCGCTGGCTTCCTGCGTACGGTAATTGAACGTACCGGCGCAAGTCATCAACGTCAAACCTTTCGTCGCACCGTTCGGAGTGTTCAAGGCTTTATCCATATTGACGCTGCTGGCCGCGACAGTTTCGCTCGCAACGACTTGGTAATTCACTTTGGTGCCGTCGCCGGTCTCAATCGTAATTTCGGCGCCTTTTTGTAGTTTTGGCAGCGCGTTAAATGCTGCTGCGAGGCTGGTGTTAAACGAAGTGTGTCCGTCGATAAACACTTCGCCAGGTTGGTTCGGTTTCGCGCTACCGTCGTACCACGCCGTATCGTTGAGATTTTTCGGCGTGTCGATATTGCCTTTGCTGGTCACACCGACATTCATGACGCGCGCTTGCACGCCAATGGACGGAATGTAAATATAGCGTGGCTGGTCAGCTGGAACGGTATAAGATGACCACTGCTGATTGCTAATACTGGTCGGATCGGCCGTCGCCGGGTTGGTGCTGTCAATACTCATAGCGCTAGCCGGGTTAGAAAATGTTTCTTCTACCGTACGATTAGTCATCCAAGTGTCCCAGGCTAAGTAACCGCTGACTGCTAAGATGAGCAAGATCGCGATCACACGTAACGCCGCGAACAATTTCGCCGCGTTGACCTTAAAGGTAAAGGTGATCCGCGGCATGTTTGCAGCTTTTGCAATAAAACTTGGCCGTGGCAACGCCGCTACAGCCGCTGTATTATTGCTTAGACTCGCAACATGCGCCGGCTGTGCAGTATCATCAATCGTTGCAGCTGAGGTTAATACACGCTCTGTCGAGGAGTCGAGCTCGGCCGGTTCGCTCGCTACAGCTGCTGCCAGCACTTGTGTGGTCGCCAGGGATTCCGCCGGCGTGGTGTCAAGCGCCGCCAGTTTCACTTCATTTTCGAGCTGGGTCTGTTTCTGCGCAGCTTTATCAGCTCGCGCAGTCGCTTTGGCATCAGCTTTTGCAGCGCGACTGGCCGCTCGCTTTTCGCGCAGCAGCTCAGCACGTTGAGCCAGCGAGACTTTATCATGTTTCACGGCTGGTTCGCGAGACGCCTTATGTCGTTTCTGCTGCTTTGCAAGCTTGCGCGCTTCTTCGGCCAGATCAACCGGCAATGGATCAAAGGGTGAGAAAGCCATTGCAGGGGTATCTGATTCGACAAAACGCACAACTGGCGCAGATGTTTTCGCGACTGGTTGAGCTTGGATTGGCATCTGTTTTACCACATTTTGCACGACTGGCGCAGGCTTCGCGAAATGTTGAATTGATGCGGCTTTCGCTATCGGCTTCGCAGGTTGTTGATTAAGCCGCACGACTGGCCGGGTAATAATCTTTTTAACGTCATCGAAGTATTTTGGCGTGCTCGCCGCTGCTTGCGATGCCATTTGCCGAGCCGGCATCGCTTTCGCAACTGACTTGGCCAACGCCTGAGGCGACTGCGTCGGCGTCACGATGTCACTTATAACAGCGCTTTTGTTGCGGATTTCCGTCCCCGCGAATAATTTATGCACGTTGCCGTGCCCTTGCGGCACGATGATCTGTCCGCGCGGCACTACGTGCAACGCTCGATGATAATCAACACCATGTTGATTTTGGTTTTGTTCCATACCTTTACCCTTTTGATTAATTGTTAACCTTTATTTTCCCGCAATACCTCTATCCTAGCATGCTTTTTTTATTAACGCAAGCGTTTTTCGCGAAATCATTGTTGTAAAATTGTCACAATAATTGCAGTTTAGCGACCAGCATATACGATCAGCCGCTGCGCTCTTGTATCACCGGTATACGCACCTTCGCAGGTCATTAGATTCAACCCTTGACTGCCGCCACACTGTCGCGACAACGCTTTGCTCATATCGACACTCGCGAGATTGACCGTTTCCGCTGCACACACAGTATATGTGTAATCGCCTGCGCCGTTCGCGAGAGAAATTGTAATCTGATCGCCGGCCGCCAGCGCACCCAGTCGCGAAAAAATTCCTGGGTTGTGCCCGTCGACAAATGTCGCGGAATAAACGCCGCTTGTCGTGCCGGGTGCAGCCGACTGATTAAACCACGCCGCTGTCGAAGAATTAACGTCAACCGCGCCGGCGGCCGTCAGGCCAACTGTTGCGAGCGCCGTGCTGAGACCGATTTTCGGGATGATTAAGCGATTATACGAATACGTTGTTGGCTGTGCAGTCGCAATCGGCGTTGTTTTCGGCGTTGCCTTTGCGGTCTGATTTCGCGAGGCGGCTGAAGCGCTTTCTGCCGCTGCCTTTTCGCTGGCCACTTCTTCAGCCGCTTCTTTTTCGGCCGTTAATTTCGCAACATATTTTGCTTGCGCCGATGCATCGACAACCTCAGGACCTGCAAGACTGTTTCGCGAAACCGCCGCAGCACTTTTCGCGATCGCGAAAGCATTAAGACTAAGGCTGGTTACCAGCGCCACACTAATAATCGTTAGTATCGCGCCGACCACTGTTGTCCAGCGCATTACCGCAATCCGAAAAACTTGCTTCATCCTCACCTTTCTCGCAAATTCTCTCTCAAATTTCGCGAATTAAAAAACGCGGCCGGACTTTTGCCCTCCGCGTCAATACTTATACTTTATCACATAATAATTTATATGTCAATAAATATTGTGAAGCTATTGCTCCTCTTTAATTTCGGCGTATAATAATTTTAACAAGCTAAACGAAAGGATTTGCATGTCACCAAAACCAACCGTTAACCCATCTGAAACTCGGTCATCAAAACCTCAGAAATCTTCGCGAAAATTGTTGGTCGCTTTGATTATCGTCGCGGCGATTTTGCTAGCCACCACCGTCACGTTTTTGACTCTGTTTTTGCTAAATCTGAAAAACAACGGCGCGAAAAACAGTTCGCAAACAAACGCGAATTCCGCGAATAATACGGCGAATAATGCGAATTCTGCAACGAACAATTCCAATTTACAGACCGCGAATTTGGGCGATAATCCGAATGGCTCGATGGCGGGCGGCACCAGCGGACCAACTTTGACGGTGCAATACAACTCTGGCGTTTGGCAACTGAATCAAAAACAAGATAGCGCCGACGGATGGACCAGCACCGAAACAACTTTAACTGGACAAACTCTGACCGTTAATCTCACATGGCCAGATATTTACGGAGTTGGCGGGACTTGCGGCGACCAAACCGATCCAATCGTCAGCATCAAAATCACGCCGGCCACCAACGATTCTAATTTTGAATTGTTGGAAATGGTCACAGGAAGCGGTACCTCGTATAATTTGGCCGCATCGCTGTTTGATTCGCGTGACAGCGCTATGGCAAATAAGTATAACTCCTATAAAGTCGGCGACAATATATGTGGAGTTGGCACAAGTTGGACGGCGGTCGGTGGTTCAACTACTTTCATAAACAGCATTAACATCAATGGCAACCAAAGTAATGGCGGCACATTAGATCAGATTAACTCGATCATGAATTCCACCGAATATCAGGCAGCACGAAACATTTTGTTGAGTATTCGCGAACAATAATTTTCGCGAAAATTATTTATTAAACTCCGACTCCAAAAACGCTTTCACGAAACCGTCGATTTCTCCGTCCAGTACTTTCGCGACGTCCTTTTCCTCATATTTCGTGCGCGTGTCTTTGACTAGTTTATAGGGATGCAAAACATAATTCCGGATTTGCTGGCCCCAACTCGCGGAATCGCCGGCGCGAAGTTCCGACAAGTTTTCCACGTGCTGTTCCATTTGTAACGCCGCCAATTTCCCGCGCAAAATCTCCATCGCCTTTTCGCGATTTTGCAGCTGACTGCGTTCGTTTTGGATCGCGACCACGATTCCCGTCGGCAAATGCGTGATTCGCACCGCACTATCTGTTGTGTTGACCGACTGGCCACCGTGTCCGGACGAACGGTAAATGTCGATTCTTAAGTCTTTCGGGTCAATTTTCACGGCGTCGGGCTCGCTGATTTTCGGCAAGACTTCAACCAATGCGAATGAGGTTTCGCGAGATTCGGCGTTAAATGGACTCAATCGCACCAAACGATGCACGCCATTTTCGCTTCTCAGCTTTCCATACGCAAACGCGCCAGAAATTTCGATGACCGAAGTTTTCACGCCCGCGTTTTCGCCCGCCGTGCGCTCCACAATTTTCGCGACAAAATTATTTCGCTCCGCCCATCGCAGATACATCCTTTCCAACATTTCCGTCCAATCCTGCGCGTCGTCGCCGCCCGCGCCGGCCGACAAACGCAAAATCGCGTCGCCTGAATCAAACTTTCCGCGAAATAATAACTGCTCGCGCAGTTTCGCGAAATCGTTTTCCAGCGCCGTAATTTGCCCGTCGAATTCCGGCAAAAGTTCTTCATCGCTGATTTCCAGCAGTTCGCGCAGATCTTTGGTTTGAGTGGAGAGAATTTCCCACGGTTCGACCTGCGATTTTAATTCAGAGATTTTTTTCGCGATAGATTGCGCGTTTTGCGGATCGTTCCAGATTTCCGGCGCGGCAATTTCTGTCTCTAATTTTTCCAGAGACGATTTTTTTGCGGTCAAATCTAACTTGCCCCGCGCGATTTCAATTTCACGAAACAGATTGTCCAGCCGTTTTTCCAGCTCATTTTTCATCAGAAATATTCTAGCAGATTTAGCGAATTTTCGCGAAAGTTAGAACACTTTACCTTCGCGGCTGGTGTCCGGCCGGTTCGCGATATCGTTGATTACATCCGCCACATCGCGGCTTTCGATTGCGTTCGTCGCGGTTATAATTTCGTCGATATCATCGGTGATTTTATACAAATCCCGCGCGTTTTTCACGATATTTTCGTCCACCGCCGCAGTTTCGCGAAACTCATCCGACCGGCCAGTTTCGATCAGCCGCATTTGGCTCATCGGTCCGGCAAACCAAGTATCCAGCCCTTGCCAGAACTGCGAACCGTAAAGAAAGATCGGCGTGTCAGGAATTTTCGCAGTGTGTTTCAGCTCCAGCACTTCGCTGAATTCGTCCATGGTACCAAAGCCGCCCGGAAAAAACACGTACACTTTTGCGGAAAACGTCAGCATGACTTTTCTCGCGAAAAAGTAGTGAAATTCCATACTGTCAGTGGTATATTTATTCAGATCCTGCTCGGTTTCGAGATGAATATTTAGCCCAATGCTGCGACCGTGATTGTCAAACGCGCCGCGGTTGGCCGCCTCCATGATACCCGGCCCGCCACCAGTAATCACCGGATGGCCGTTGCCAGCCAGTTTCGCGCCCAGCTCGTAGGCTTTCTTGTAAAACTCGTTGTCTTCGTGCAATCGCGCCGAGCCAAACACTGTCACACCTTGCGGGTATTCCTTGATTGTCGTCAGCCCCGTGATCAGATCTTTTGCGTAGCGTGTTGAGCGCTCAATATCGTCGAGCGTCAGATTCGGATCCTTTTTCAATTCATCAAGCCAAACTTCTTCCATGGCAATATTTTACCATAAAAATCTTCACAGCATGTATCACTTTTCGCGAAGATACTTTTCCAGCATCCGGCCCACCGCCGTCACCGACTCGACGATTTCCACCGCCGGCAACTTCTCGCGCAGCGCCTGTTCCACTGCCAAATAATGCGTGCAGCCGAGCACGATCTCGTCGACATTATACTGGCGTGCCAATTCAACTACCGCGGTTAAATCCTCCTCGCGGAAGGCATCGTTTTCAATTTTTTCCGCCCAAGTTGCGGTAGTTTCAGGCTCTAACACTTTCACGTTTTTCGCGAAATTATTTTTCAGCGCCAGATGTTTCGCCGATTTCAATGTTGCCGGCGTCGCCAATATCATGATGTTGCCGGTTCGCGAATTTTGCGCTGCCGGCTTAACCGCTGGCTCGAAGCCAATAAATTTATGACTTGGATATTTTTCGCGAAGAAATTCGATCGCGGCCGTCGTCGCCGTGTTGCACGCGATAATGATAATCTTGGTTTTATTAAGCAGCGGCTGAATTGCCGTGTTAGTCAATTCACAAATTTCCTCTGTTTTGCGATCGCCGTACGGCATGTGCTCACGGTCATTCACGACCAAAAATTCATGCTCCGGAAACATCTCACG
>Ga0123357_10015030_pt1 | contig 10132 bp, 5 predicted proteins | sample TergutEmb28metaG_FD_89873 | JGI IMG/M metagenome (GOLD analysis project Ga0123357, IMG submission 89873) | Embiratermes neotenicus P4 segment gut microbial communities from Petit-Saut dam, French Guiana - Emb289 P4 | ecosystem: Host-associated > Arthropoda: Insects > Digestive system > Gut ... | reverse complement strand
TACGAATTTGGTAATCAGTAAGTGTGTAACAGCTGTCAAAGTTTCAAACTTCACTGGCCATTATCTCCCAAACCATTCAACTTTGGATATAGGTGTTTTGGGGTTTTTCGGTATAGTTTAACAAAAGGAACACCCTCCCGAAGTCTGGTCCATTCCTCCTGTTACACCCTGTATATATGGGGAAAGTATAAGACTCAAATTATGACAACTGTACATCATGTGACTTAGGGTTCAGGACTTCCAGAAAATTTTGGGCTGCTTGATTTTTGTTGAACAGAGGGTCTCCATGCAAGGGACAGAATTTTTGTGTAATAGTTGTCATTTTACAGTAATTTTAATTTTATACAAATTACTTGTGCTGTGATTGCACCACAGTATGTAGTTCATGCTATGCACGCCTTCCTAACTGATGCAGCATAAGGTAAGTCTTATGACCAGTCAGGATAACTGGTAGGATCCAGTTAGGTCACGCTCTCCCGCGCGTTCTAGAACTCGCGTGGCGTCAGTTCTCACAAGGAGGCTGGACACAACAGACGTGTGCATACTAGGTGCAAAGGGCGGCACTTTGTTCCTTTGTTTCAAGTTAGGCCCACAGGGGGATCCGCATTGACCGGACGTGTGAATGGTAACTCTGCATAAGGCGATAGCATTCTTTCAGTTTCTTTGTTTGAATTCACATGGAACCAATATTCACTACAGACCTGTGTGTGTTAACTCTACACAAGATTGCAACACTTCTCAAATAACCTTGTTATACTTAACACGTGATTGTTTTCACAATATAAACCACTGATTCATTTGCAGAGGGCAAATATAATAATTGTTCAAAGGGAACAATTTAATCTGAAGTGCACAGTGTTACTACATACAACAAGGATTCATAAGTGATGTAAATAGTGTCAGAATTTAAGTGATGCTACAAGTAGTAGGCTTTGTACGTATATTAGCAGACTTAATCCACACAAAGGGTGATACATTCATTGAATTGACATTTAATAGTGTATTTTAGTTGCAAGATAATAATAGTAAAGTGAAAACTGAATTCTTGTTGACCAGCCATTTATTAGGAACAGATTGTTCAACCTTTAGGTACTCGCACCAGAGCGAGACAGAGGGTGTATACTTTTATACGGACTTCTTGACTTCTTAAGCAAATATGACTATTTCCACATCCAAATGGATTTTGTAATCCAGTAAGGATCAACGGAGTGAAACTAAATGTTTATGATATAGTCTACCTGGCAGAGTATTGTACTATGTAAACATAAAGGTCACCCCATTATGTGCCACACGAGGCACAGAGTGGTGACTATAAATATAGATCTAACCAAGCTTATAGAGGCTGAGGTGTGAAGTTGACCACTCACCTCCAAGGTGAGGTTGAGAATGAATGGAACTGTACCTCCACTCCTCTATGTTTCTTCACAGCATGCACAGGGACAACTTTATCTTTGCTGTTTCTAGTTCTGTTTAATGATGACAAGATTCTGAAGACTGAAGTTCTTATTATCATCAGCTTCACACTTTCAAGGGCTAACGCCTCATGGCTCATTTCACTCTCAATATGAACAATCCTGCTTTTCTTTTTCCTGCTGGTTGATATTTCATACTAGATAAAACTTCAACCTTCATCAAGTTTAGCAACATATCAAAAACAAATCTACTATTTAAGCATCAAGGTCTTTAACAATCTCCCTTCCCATATCAAAAACTTCTCTGACAATACCAAAGAATTTAAGTCAGCATATTTTAGATCCCTATGCACTAATTCCTTCTACTCACTCAATGAATACTTTAATCTAAATAAAGAATGTCAGTCCATGGTTCATTAGCTTAACTGTTCCTTTTGAACTAATTTATTGTTATTATAATTACTGTGTTGCATTGAATGGTTTTGAATTAAACGATACACAAACTTCACATACTTTCTCGATTTTAAATTTTCTATTATATAGTTTTATTTGTATCTATTTGCAGTAATGTGTGTAAAATAAATTTTAAATTCAGTGTAATGATGGTCAACTATGATCTCTTCATAATCTGTTACCACTGTATTTTTTATTTATTGTATAGATTTATTCTGCATTCGGTAAGTTTTTAACGTGTCACAGATTTATAGAATGTAAGAGAAATAAATAAGTAAATAATAGTGTGGGTAATATTTATCTGTTCATTCTACTAATATTTTGTAACCATTTATTGTTACAGTTGTTTATTTGTACCAAAACTGGATTTGTTATAAATTTTCCAAAATATCTTCATTCATTCTATGGTCAAACAACATGTATAATGCTGCTGTCTTTAAAAAAAGTCATCTCTGCTGCTGTTATTCTAGATTTGGTTTACTCCTTTAATGTGCATTATGGTAGGATGGGTATTGCCACTATGTTATATATGCATGGTCTGGTTTATTTCTGGACTTCAGAAGGTGTTAGAACTTGAGTTATGATTTCCATTCTCCAAAAAAATGTAACTTCTTTTTGTCTTTCATATGACAGCATGCATCCCAAGCAACTTTATATGTTTATTTGTTATGTTACCTTATTATTACTTACTTTCTGGCTTCTGATGAGTTTCCTCTTCTGAATACCATTGTTTTAGTTTCATTGGTAATCTGTATTTTGGTATTATATTTTGTCATTTGTGTAGAGACCCTTTAAACAAGGTTTCAAATTCTGTTCTTACCTGCTCATCTGCAGAAAAAAGGGTTTCTATTTATTTACATTTTCTGTTCTCTATCCCCTTTGTATTGTCTGTGTTCCATTCTGAAAGGATTCCAATTTTGTATATATTTTTCAAATATTTGTTAGTAACTAGTTACAATTTATGTGGGGTGCGCATGCACATGCGTGAGCGTGCATGCATATACATTCTTACATACATACACGCACTCACACTTCTACAGCAACATTATGATGTGCTGTAAAAACAGTCATGTTGAAAAGCCTACCCTTGGTATAAATGGAAAGGTTAATAAATGAAGGTACATACTTGATAGAAAATGTTGGATCATTTGTTATACTTTTAAGGCAGTCTGTATTAAACTTACTGAAAAGTGGGACATGGAAATTAAAATCACTTTGCAGTGAAAAGGAAGCTGATGTTATCCTCACACATGGAACAAGTCACCATATTTAATTCCAACATTTTCCATTAAACTTGCAGCATTGTTTGAATTTTTATATTATATTAATTAGTGCAAACATGCCAACAATACATTTGATTTACCTCTTTCAAATCTGTTACTTCTGTCCAATTTACTTTAACATAAAAGCATTTCTTTAAAAGTCTTTGTGGAAAGCATTTACTATCACAATACATATTTTATATTTTTTTCCTTGGAAGGGAATATTACTTTAACAACTAAAATGTGCTGAACTAGCCTTCCTTTGTTTCTTTACAGTAATCAGCAGGCAACATTTTCTAACTTTGAACAATATGACTGTTGATCTTGTCCTGTGTAGCTCCTTAATATAGGTTGATTGCTCAGAACAGCATGTGTAAGGCAGTGCTGCGTCTTGTAACACTGAATGTTTCACAAAAATACAATAAATACCTTCAAATAACCATTCAATTTCTACTACAGTCTGCAGACATTAAATACTTATTGTTATGGTTCCAGTGTTCCTCAACATATGCACTTTCTACAGTTCTATTTCACTGGTGTCAAGATCATACATGCCTACAAAATATCCATCTTTCTTGCCATCCCTCTGTATCCTTCTTCCACTCTTTTAGCAACTGTTAAAAGTCCATTTTATAAATTAGTTCCTCTTTCCTTTGTGTAACCTTACTTGCCGGGTTGGACGTTCTCACAACAGTGTTGTAGAGGATATGGGTCTTTTGGCATGGGATGGTGTGTTATTGGATGAGTGGTTCTGACTGTTGAAGTCCTATAGTGCCTTTATTTCAGGGCTAAGCAGTCCATGAAGGACCTCAGCACCATGATTCCTCATAACAATGGGAACCTCTCACTCAGCAACAAGGTGTCACATTCCAGAAGAAATGAATCCTTGTAACTTTACTTGTTCCTTTTTCTTTCCTGGCCCTGATGAAGTTGATATGTAGAAGTATTTTGATGAGTTCAATGGAATTCCTACATTTAATTATCTTGCATTTTAATTTTGTGAGCATGAGCCAGAGTTTCTGGTGAAATAAATAAAGAGGATATATAATTTTCATGGTAGTTACATCTGCATATTACATTGTATGGAAATGCCTCAAAATTATATCACGCTTTTGTGACTCGAGTCCTTCACAGTGTTGTTCATGAAGAGTACAGTCTTCTGGGTATGACGCCATTTGATTGGTAATCTGTTACTTACATCTAGAAGGAGTTTACTGCGTCCATCGTCAAGGTCTGCAATTACCTTGATTATGGAGGAAGGAAATTCCTCTGATATATTGCTAACAGATTACCAGTAAACATGACATCATATCCCAGAAGACCATAACTTTGAGTACAGTAAACTCTTGCTATTTGCAAGGGTTGTCTTCTTGAAAAATTCCGTGCTTGGTAACACCACAATGCATAAAGACCTTAAGGGAAAAATGGGACTAGGGGAAGCAAAGATACATGAAATAAGATATTATGTATGTTAATTATTAATAAAAATGAAAACAGTTTTGTTGGCATTTATAGGAATGATGATGAAGATATCCTGGGTGGAACTTGTCAGGGTGATCAAGTGGCAGATTGCATGGAGGAGGGGGGAAACTGAAGGCTCAGTGAAGAAACGGGTGATTTATGTTGCTTTGCCTTTGTCTGCATGTCCTTATACACCTTGTGTAGTTCTGTAACATTTGCCATTTTAATTTTCCAGCTGCACACACAGATCTATCCATATTTTTGAGGAAGAAGTCACGACAACTTGTGCAAGAAATTGCTGCACTTAATGGAACACTGGATTTAATGCTTCCCCTAAAAATCTTGTATTCATTTTCCTTGATGCAACAAATCATCAATTTAATTATGCCATAATGGCATCCAACTACAGCTGTTCTTTTTTCCTGTCCAATGTAAACAATGCTTCCACCTTCTGTAACAGAGACATAATTTTCCTCTCTTTTTTCTTTTTTGGGTTTTCAATATCATATACATCTCACTCTCCAGATGCCATTCAAACCTGATAGTAGTTAGGTATAAGAACTGAGTATAATCAAAGTGCATTCTGTATTGCACCACATCTAGGTAGCTACTGAATAAGCAAGTTGGGCACTTGTGGCCTCTTGCGTAGTAACACGCAAGCATGACTGCTAACAGGAAATGGAACTGCAACGTGAAACACAAGGGTTGATACTATAAATGTTCTCTGATTAATCACAACCACTATGTGCAAACCTGTGAATAAGGGAGGTGTGCTGTACTCTCAACAGCACTCACACTGCAGTGACAGTCCTCACACATACAAGGACATGTGTATTACACAGGTACAGTCATATTCCCTGTAACATATTACCATGCACTGTACTGGCATTACTGTATGCAGCAAAGGGTTATTCACTTCAGTACTGTTCATGAATGCTTTATGCTTTTAATTTCAAATAAAAACTTTAGCTTGCCATTATATATCTGGATATCAATGTTATAGAGTAACAAGACAAATATAAATCACTGGAGGCAGAAATTATGGCTTGTCTTCAAAGTTCTGATGACATTGCTTGTATGTGCCAGTCACAGGACAGTGTTAAGAAACTATAAAATCACAGTTTATATGATAATACATTTTTGACAGTGCATAACAGTGTTGAACTGCTAACACAGGAGATATTCACTTCTACATTATTCATATTTACAGAAATAAAGATAACTAATTCTTATGTTGCTTTTCCTTGAACCATGAACCTCTATTCTCATCCAGAACTGGGTAAGGTTAAGAACAAATAATAACAACAATGAAAGACAAGAACTGTGAGATCCATTTCAAACAAGTTCCAAGGTCTGGTGATAACTGCCAGGCAACAATATGTTGACACACCAGTACACAAAATAAAGTGACACCTCCTTCAGCAGGGTAACCTTACAAATGTAACAGAAAATGAAAGGATTAATAAATTCCAATAATCCTCATGACATGTTAATTTCTGTATGCATATGCTCAGATTAATTGCCATCATTAAAACGTCTATAAGAAAAAGAAGAAGAAGAAAAAAGGCCACTCATACAGAGTAGAACTTGCTTGTCCCAGTATTCCAGTCTTTTACTACAAGAAACAGCACTGCCAGTTTAGAAACACCTTGTTTCTGTTCCTGGTCCAAGTGTAAACCAAATGAACAAAACTAATGAGACTGTAATCACTGCATGTAAACTTAAATAATCATAAATTACTGTTTTACTCAGCCTACATTGCTATTTCCTCATTAAAATGTTTGATATGCAAGTCTGCCATACAAACTACGTAACAGCATATTTACATAACTATTTATATATATATATATATATATATATATATACTCTTATATACAAACGCATTGTTATTATTTATATGTAATTTTTAACATTACTGCATAAATTGTAGTAATATATAGTATAAATATAATAATGTTTATAATATCTAGATTTCTTGTACACTAATATTTAGATTTTGGTCTTTGATGTAGTATAGGCTAAAATTAGTTAAACTATGTGATGGCACCTTTGAATCTTCATTACTCTAAATTCACAGGTGGTATACATCAGATGGGATTACTGGGAGGTAGACCACAATATAATTAGTAGCATGTAATAATTAATGACAAAATATTGAAATTGTTCTGATTTAAAATACATGTACAATGAAGCATCCTGGAAATGTCCCATTATACATTTTGTTAAGCAACTTAGTTGACAAATTATGTTTTATTGGTCTGGATTAAACAGCGCATTCAATGCATACTAGAAGCAACTGGCAATGGGAACAGAAGCAGATGAGAAAGATACCAGGTACAGACAATCTGTCCAAACTATTAACATCATTTCACAGCATTGGTGCAGCATTAAATGTGTCTGTCTCATTTCACTTTTGGTAATGTTCTTCGTTTAAATCATATATGCATTCATTTTCCTTCTTTTCTACAGTAGTGATGTAGGAGAAAGGCGTGGTTTATTCCAAGATTGAAATGTATGAACATAAATTCGCTTTGGACTACCAAATATTTATGTTCCTAAAATGTAAGGATTCTTGAAGTGGTGGTACTTTAAAGATGTTCTGAGGTACTGAAAAATTATTATTCAATGGCTGACATGAAATCTGACACTACAAAGTTATTCTTTATATTTTGCTGTTGTTTTAGAATATATTTACAATAAACATTTTCATTATGTGGTCACATAAACACTGACTGAGCTTTTAAGGGGTACATGGCCAAAAGACTTTGAGAAACCCTGATATAATGAACACTGTATACATGTCATACAGTACAGTTTGCAGCCTAGATTTCACATCTTATATTCGGTTAAATATTGTGTTTTCGTGGCAGAAGGAAATAACTTTTTTTACATCTTCTGTGCAATTCACAAACATAAGATAAGTTTAACGCCAACAAATTGCATATATTAAGAACAGAAAACACTCCTGTATATTTTGACTATTGTCTTTGGCCATCTTCAGGGAGTATTGCTACTTAAAGATGTCAACAGCGCTGTTACATTTTTATATAACACTATGTTTTAATTATTTACTGCCATTATATATTTTACCATTTACATGTAACAATGCTACATACATCTTTTAGTATTAATACTCCCTGAAGATGGCTAAAGACAATATCCAAAATATGCAGGATCTTTTTCTGTTCTTAGCATGTGCAATTTTTTTCTTACTTGTTTTACAGTATTTTTTCATGAAATAGTATAAAAGAAAGACTGATGAAAGAAGAGATACCCTAGTTAATGTTGCCAGAGTTTAAAAATGCAAATTACTTGAAATTTTTTTAAATTCCACAGCATAAAATTTCACAAAAATGCACGTGGCAGTTACTGAGTTGTTATATGCATACAGATCGGCGGATGGATGCTTGGACAGAGAAATTTTAATACACACTCCACTGGGATACATACATCCCAAAAAACTCTTCATTTATGACAGTACATAGGAGTTTTCTTTGCCAAATTCTTTTCAGTGTCTGTACTCTAAACTGATAAAGGATTTCAGCACTGTATTTTAGAATAAGTTTAAGGAAGTATTCTTTAAGACTATGATGTTTTCAATATCTGAAAAGAAATTGTGGAACTTACATTTTATCAATGTATTGAGGGGTAATAAAACAAAATTATTCATAATTCATTGCCTGCTAATGGGTAGAAAACTCATAAAAACGATGCAAATTTTTTTTGAATGTATGATTCCTTGACAAGCTTTTTTGTACATTTCCTTCTTTTATCTGACAAATATTGTATCTCACTTCTCACTGCTTGTCGAATGTGTATATTTGTGGGTTGTCAAATGAGTGGTCTATGTTAATAAGACAAACAGGCTCACGGGAAGCAACAATCAATAGTTGCCTGAAACAATAATGACCACATACTTTGAATCTCTCTGTAATGAGACATCTTCCAGAATGTCAAAATGATGGGTTGAAGTTACCTCGAAAGACACTAGGTTGTTCTAAAATTTATCGTCTAAGAGGAAATGCCAAGCACCAGTATTTTTTATAGCATGTAAACTGGTATCCAAGACTGTGTGGAAGATTCATTTACTGGATGTTAGACACACAGCAGTTAATAATTTAAATTCCAATGATAACAGACAGATCAGAGCCAGTCTATAAAGTATGTAATCCTGTTTTCACTACCTACTTTTAAGTGAAAAATGTGTCACTATTTTCCAACATCAGACATTGTCAGGACTTCAAGAACCAAACCAACTGTCACAAAGAAGGAATAATTGAATGGGTCACAAATGTATAGAAAAGCTACAACACCTCTTTCTTACCAGCTGTGAATCTCTGAACAAGAGCTGCATGGTAGCTGAAACTAGCAGACTGTCCCAAAGTCAGACCAAATTTCCAGTGCATCATGAATCTCAGTTTTTAAATTAGCAGAGATGACAGCACTATTTGAAATACATCAAACCAAGAAGGAGGGACAGTCATGGTATGTAGAAGGTTGAGGTCTATTCCTCTTATTCCACAGTACTTGAATGACAGTTAATTTGATACCATATACACGCACCGTATGAATGTCATACTGAAGGTACGTGTACATATTGCAGATATTTCAGTTGGCCAGGAATGAAGTATGACTTGTAAAGGAAATGATAATTCTCAAAGAATGGCTACTGTATAGGCTTATTATTATGACATTAAAATCAAAACAAATATGAAGTTCTACAGGACTCTGAAGCTGATGTCACATTCACTTGTCTATTTTCTGTGTTAAAATAATGTTTAAAAAGATGTTTTTTTAGGCTGATCCTTCCCTTATGTGTTTATATTTTAATCTTAAATTTTGTGATTCTATGTAAAATGCATAATAGTTTAGTTTAGTTTATTAGTCCAAAGTATCATACATATGATTGTGGACTTGTCAATTCCTAGCAATATACAAGAAGTGAGATAAGTCCAATAGCAACAAACATAGCGTTCTGCAAATGATTTTAGAACAGCTTATATATAGTGTAATAAAGCTTAAATTAGATACAGAGCTAAAGAGGTTACATAGTTACAAAGCTACAAATTCTTCCACTGAGTAAAAGGAATGTAGAAGAAGAAGAAGTGATTTCAGTTCCTTCTTAAAGGTCTTATAACTATCTATTTCTTTTATGTACTCAGGAAGTTTGTTATATAATTTAGTCTCCATATTTATTACACTTCTCATATATAAATCAGTATTGTATGATTGGATGTGGATATCCATCTTTCTTCATGTATTATGAGCATGTATATTTGAATTTAGCTCTACAAACTGGTGGTGTTTTCTTATATAACTTCCATTATATATAGTGAAACCAAGGTGAGAATATTCAATTCTTTAAATAGCTGTCTGCAGGATGTTCTTGTGCTTACTGCTACCATTGATCTTATCACTCATTTTTTAATTCTAAGTATAATATGACCAGCCTCGTGGTCTAGTGGTCAGAGTCTCTGCCTACTAATCATGAGGTCCCGGGTTCGATTCCCGGTTCTACCGTGGGAATTTTCCCTGAAGGGGAGG
>Ga0123357_10015028_pt1 | contig 10132 bp, 7 predicted proteins | sample TergutEmb28metaG_FD_89873 | JGI IMG/M metagenome (GOLD analysis project Ga0123357, IMG submission 89873) | Embiratermes neotenicus P4 segment gut microbial communities from Petit-Saut dam, French Guiana - Emb289 P4 | ecosystem: Host-associated > Arthropoda: Insects > Digestive system > Gut ... | reverse complement strand
TGGTTTGGATACAGCGCCCTGAAGGGGCGCGACAACGCGCATTTGTGGCACCCCTTCAGGGCGCGCGGTTTAGTATCATTTTGTTACCCAGGGTCTCGCGGACTCGACCCTGGGCTAACGAGTCTGGCGCCGTTGGCGCCATGAAGTGGCGCCATGAAGCGCCAACTACCACAAGAGCACATTGCACCCCGGTCGCAGGCGCATATTTCGCGGGCGCATATTTCGACTGTTGACGACAGACCGTAAAAAGACGAATCGTGTAGCCATCATGCCCGACACCCTCAACACCTTGCCCCTATCCACCCTGTCCCTATCCATTCACGGCGGCGCTGCCGCTCGCGTGTTCACCTATGCCGAAAATGGCATCCATCACGAGCTAATCGCCCCCGGCGGCGCCGCGCTCGTCGCGCGGATTCTAAGCGCCAAGGGGCTTGCCGAACCCGCGCCGCAGGACAATTCCTGCCAGCGAGAGCACCTCGAACTCGCCCGCTACGAGGACAAGCAAGGCAAAAAGAATTACTACGCCATCGCGCGCAAGTCGGGCATCACGCCAGGCACGACGCGCATCGACACCCCGCCCGCGGCCGCGACTGCCGCGCTCCTGTGGGGCGGCGATTTTGAAACACTGCCCGCTTCCGTTTCCGCTTCCGGCAAAACGACCGTTCTGTGGGCCTCTCGCGCCGGATTGCCGAAAAAAGAACCGTTCGCGAAAGTCGCCGCGCACTGCCTCCTCCTGCTGGACGCGGACGTTCTCCGCTCGGCAGGCGCAATGATCAGCCGCCAAATATCATGGGAGCGCACGGCCACCGAACTCGTCTGGCAGTTGCGCAACAACCCCGCGCTCTCCCATCTCCTGCAAGCGCGGCACATCCTCATCACCTTTGCCGAGGACGGCGCGGTGTGGCTCAACCGCAGTGGCACCGCTGACGGCGGCCTGACCGCCAGCCTGATCCTCACCCACGGCGGCGCGGAAGGCTCCCTGCGCGAAAAACTCCAAGGCCAGATCGACGACACCTTTGCCGTGATGACCGCCGCCGCCGCGCTCCAATTCGCGGACGTCATGTCGGGCAAAAAAACCTTGCGCGTCCTGCCCATTCTTAAATCAGCGGAAGCGCTCATGCTCTCCGGCTATTCCATCGACCGCCTGAAAAACAGCGACTTTGACCTCGTTGATGCGAATGCGGACACGAAGGACACAAAAGATGAAACCACCTTCGCAATCCCCCTGAATCCCGGCCAAAACGCCATCGACCCCGACAAATGGTGCATATCCAACAGCGTAAGCAACAAACGCATCTTCGACATCGCCTGTGATTACGTGATGCAAGGCGCGAAAATCATCGACGGCCTCCCCCGCCTCTCCTTCGGCGCGCTGACCACCGTTGACCGCTGGGAAATCGAAGCCTACCAGAACATCCGCAACCTGATAGTCAGTTATGCCAGCGCCGACAACGTCCGCCCCCTCTCCATCGCCGTGTTCGGCTCCCCCGGCTCCGGCAAATCCTTTGGCGTCACCCAAATCGCCAAAAACGTCCTCCCCGGCAAAGTCGAAAAACTCGAATTCAACGTCTCGCAGCTAACCGGCCTCAACGACCTCGGCGCCGCCTTCCAAAAAGTGCGCGACGTAATCCTCGAAGGCAAACTCCCCCTCGTCTTCTTCGACGAATTCGATTCCGCTCGCGACAACCTCCCGCTCGGCTGGATCAAGAGCTTCCTCATGCCCATGCAAGACGGCAAATTCAAGGACGACACCGGCGAGCACCCCCTCGGCAAATGCATCCTCGTCTTCGCGGGCGGCACCGCGGCCAGCTTCGACGAATTCATCCAACCCATGCGGCAGGACGCCACGGAAGAGCAACGGCAGGCATTCAAAAACATCAAAGCCCCTGATTTCGTCAGCCGCCTGCGCGGCACCATCGACGTCCTCGGCCCGAACCCGCGGAACGAAAACGACAAAAACTACATCCTCCGCCGCGCCCTCCTCCTGCGCAGCCTGTGCGAACGCAAACTGAATTTGAAAAAAGGCGAAGCCCCCATCAGCCCCGACATCCTCTGGGCCATGCTACTCGTCCCGAAATACAAACACGGCGCGCGCTCGATGGAAGCCATCCTCGACATGAGCCGCGTCGAAAGCAACAAATGGGAGCCGGTCTCCCTGCCATTCCACTCCCAACTCTCGCTCCACGTCGACGCCGACGCCTTCATCAAACTCGTCCTGCGCGAAGTCATCCTGAACAGCTACATCGAGCAACTCGCGCAGAAAATCCATGCCGATTTCTGCCAAAAAGAAACCGAGCAAGGCCGCAGTGACGCCGCCTATGTGAAACCCTGGGAACAGTTGCCGGAAGACGCCCGAAAAGCCAACCGCGGCCAGGCGCGAAGCATCGCCGAAAAACTGACCATGATCGGCCACGCCTACGACGCCGGCGACACGCCCTTCCCCTCGGTGGAGGAATTTGACAAAGACACCACCCTGATGCTGGCGCAGAAAGAGCACATCCGCTGGATGAACGAACGCACCGATGCCGGCTGGACCTACGGCCCCGTGCGCGACAACGACAAAAAGATTCACCCCCTGCTGGTTGGTTGGGAAAAGCTCCCCGACAAAGAAAAACAAAAAGACATTGACGCGATTGATAACATCATCCCCCTGCTGAAAAGCATCGGGCTAAGGGTGTATAAGACGATTTAAATTCAAAATTTGTGTTGCCTAAGACACAAAGATGTGAAAATCCTCCTTCGTAAAAGACCGAAAAAAACACTTATTAAACCTAAATAATTAGAAATTTACTTATGATTCCAAAAAATGACCAAAACAAAGTGCGTATCGGAATGACAATGCAAGAAGTTAAGACGATTCTCGGAACACCCGACAAAGAAAACGCAAGCCGCATAGGGGGAAATTTCCTAGATGCGTCTTCGCCTTTGGTGCAAGCCATGATAAACCGCTTTTATTTTTATCATTACAAGTGCATTGAAGGTGGTCGCCTCCAAATGATGTTCCAAGATGGCAAGCTCAATAAATTTGAATGGGACGAAGAAGGTCTTTAAAATTTGCAACACCCTATCACAAACAACAAAAAACGAAAGAAGGAGAAAATAAACATGGGATTTTTCAAAAAACTATTTGGAGGCAAGACGGAGGCAAAGGCGGACGGAAATAGCTTTGATCATCGATCGAATGAGGAAAAACAAATTGAGAGAAATGCGAGAAATATACTCAGCAGAGAATTGGAAACCTATGCCGATGAACTTCTGGGCGCGTTAGAGCGGGGGGAATTCGACAAAAAGGCGGGGGACATGACTGGGGAGGTCTATTGGACCAAGGATCATAATTTGGAAGGCCCGCTCCGGGAGAAAGCGAAAAAAATCGGCAACATGCAGGATTTGCTGAGGGTCTATTATCGGGCGCAATATCTGGCCGTGGATCGTGGAATTGATTTTTATGGGAGAAATTTATCGGTCTTGTTCGATGGCATCGGCGGATGGAAGGATTGATAAATAATCAAGGAGGTTTGTCATGTGGCCCTTCAACAGGAAAACAAACAATCAAACATCAGAAATTCCGTCAGGTCGATCCGGTTATTGGATGTTGTATCTGTATTTTGACGAGGAAAAAGCGAAACAGGCCCATCAGGGAAAGAATATTTTTGAGATTTGCTATCAGGAACTGTATCGCACCGTGCCCGTGAGCGAATTGATTAACGCCCTGCTGTTCGCGGGCGACTGCATGTCGGATTTGCGAAAGTTTGTCATTGGGGTTGGTATGCAAGATTTGAAGCGCCTGAAAACAATCCAGCAACACATGGGAAAATCGGTTTCTTTCATAGGGATATGCGCTTATCCGCCGATGCGGCTTGCCGCGGAAGGGCCGACACATCTAAGCGAGACGATTTTTTGCGATGGCAAACTTAGCATGGATTATTATCTATCTTCCCGTGACGTGATCAAGGCGTATGTTGAACCATTAAAAGATGGAACTGGCTGGGCGAAAAGAGTCTGGGACGACTTTAGTAAAGAGGCGACAACGACGATGAAGAGTATTTAAGGAAACCAAACAACAATGGAAAGGCAGAAATAACATGGGGCTATTCGACATATTCAGAAAAAAAACACTCCCGGACAACGGAGGGTTCCGGCGGGTGACGATTTATCGCAGAGACAAACCGGGCTGGGTTGTGAAAGCGCCACCAATGTCTGCCAATGGCATTGCGCGCATGGCGGACAAGATTAGCGAAACCGACGAAATCTTTGGCACAGGACTCAGGCAATACATACGTAACTACAGGGTTGTGGCAAAAGTCAAAGCAGACATGCCTTTACTCACGACCCAGCAGGAGTTCAAGGAGTATATGGCCAAGGAGTTTCCCGGTCGCACAAAAGCCGCGGTTTTCCCATCGCCCATGTCAATCTTCTTGATTGTTGGTGAGATTGGAGAGCCGGATAAAGACATGCTGTTGTGAGGAACGTCTGCAATCGGTGTAATAATACCAAGGGCGCGCCACCATGAGCCAGATGCCGGATTTTCCCCTCAAACCACAGGATGCTTCCGGTGTTTGGGAGAATGTGCATGTTTTTGTAAGCTCCACTTTCAACGATATGCACGCCGAGAGGGATTTTTTGGTGAAGCGGGTTTTTCCGTATCTGGCCGACTGGTGCGAGCGGCGGTGTTTGCATCTCGTGGATATCGATTTGCGCTGGGGCGTGTCGGAGGCCGACGCCGCCGAGAACAAAAAAGTCGTGCAAGTTTGTCTGGAGCGTATCGACGATTGCCGTCCGTTTTTCCTCTGTTTTCTGGGGCAGCGGCGCGGTTGGCTTCCCGACTTCGAGACGGAGGTTAGCGGCGATACCCGGCGCGCATTCGACAAACTCGATGCTTATGAGGGCGCGTCGGTTACCGAGATGGAGATCATCCATGCGCGGATCGATCCGCTGCACAATGGGCGGCTCTTCGACGCGCAAGGAAATCCGCGCGATGGCAGCGCCGTGGAACACGCGTTTTTCTTCCTGCGTCAGGATGGCTATCTCCATGAGTCAGGGTTCATGGAGCATCCGGAACGCGAGTATTTAAGCTGCATCTACACCAACGCAAGCCGCGCCGAGCGCGATCCCAGCCGGCGGGAGGGCGCCTTGGAGGCGCATCGACGCGCCGATGAGAAGCTGGCGGAGTGGCGCGACTTGCGGATACCGAATGCCGCGAAAGGAAAAAACGGCGCGAAGGATTGTCCCGTAGTTCGCTATACGGCGGAATGGCTTCCGGACAGTCAAACGCCGGAAATTTCATGGCCTCTGGCTGTTCCTAGTTTTGCGTCGAAAGCCAGTCAACTATGGGGAAGGGCTTTTGCGCGCTGGAGAGAACAATGGGCCGACGCGGGCGTTGCGGTGAGTGCGGACGGGGCGATCATTGGGGAGGAGTTTGCCAAGGCCTGTGATTTCAACCGCAAGCTCACATCCGGAAGGTTGGGAAAATTTTTTGCCGGTAGCCGGCGGCTGGAAGACATAATCTTGGAGCAGTTGAAAGGAGCGATTAGTGCCCGGCACGCCACGCATCGGGAGAGGGAGATGCCTTCGCCTCTGCATAGGGAGCTGGCGGAGCAGGCCCGGCATCTCCGGCTCGCGGCGGAGGGCTATATTCCGATGGGCGGGATGTTCGGCAGGCTGGACGAATATCTGCAAAACGGCAGGCGTCCGCTATGTCTGCGCGCCAAGTCCGGCATGGGGAAATCCAGCCTGATTGCCGCATATATCCAGCAGTCGAAGCATGACATGCTCTACAGGTTTGCCGGCGTTGGAGACCTCTCCACGCCGGAACAGCTTGTGCGTTCCATCGTGGAAGAATTGCGGGAACGGGGCGTGCTATCGGGCGAAATCCCCGCAAGCGGCGCGGAATTGCTGCGGCGTTTTCCCTCGCTACTGGAGGAGGCCGCCCGGAACAGGCCGCTGATTGTTGTCGTCGATGCGCTGGACCAGTTGGAGGGCGGGCTGATACAGACTCATTATCTTCCGCGCGCGCTGCCTGACAATGCGCGGTTCATCTTTAGCTATCAGGAAGACGCGGATGGGGCGGAAGCGTTTTCCCGCGAGGTGGAAAGTTTTGCCCGTTTATGTCGCCTGCCCGAGGTCATGGATCCCGCCGACAAGGAAAAATACATACGCTCCTACTTTAGGAAATACTTCAAGGATCTCGACGATATGCTGCTCGGTGATTTGATGGGGCTTGAGGGCAGCGACAATCCGCTGTATCTGAAGATTATCCTGAATGAGCTGCGCGTCTTCGGCTCTTACGACAAACTTAAGGAAAAAATCAACAACGACCACAATGCCTATGGAGCCACTCCTCTTGACGCGTTTTCGGAGGTCTTGCGGCGGCTGGAGAACGAAAGCGGCTACTACACCGCGGATGCGGGAGCAGGACAGTGCGCGGATATCGTGTTCGGCTGGCTGTCGCATTCCCGCTCCGGGCTATCGGTTGACGAGTTGTGCGCGTTGGTGTGCAAGCACGGTTTGGTAGTCGGGAAAGAGGCGCGGGAGGCCGTCCGGGACATGATCAACGGCCTCTATCAGCAGATGCGCGCGTATCTGGTCCGCCGCGAGGGAAGAATTGACTTTTTCTACCACTCCTTCCGGCGCGCGGCATTGGCGCGTTACGGGAACGCCCGGCCTTCAAAGGTCTGGCATGGGGAGCTTGCGGCGTATTTCGGACAGCCGGACACGGCTCCCGCCCGCCGCCTGCATGAACTGGCTTTCCAGCTCGCGCGCGCAAAACTGCTCGCCGAGTATGACCGCTTGCTGGGGGATTTTTCGCACCACGAGGCACAACTGCGGCAATCAGGGGGAACGGCGGCCATCGCGGAGGATTGCGGCTTTTATCAGGACCACCCCGGCGCGAAATTCTTGCGGGCGTTCTACGATCTGGCGGGGGCGACGCTGGCCTCCAGCCCGGAACAGCTTCCGGGTGAATTGTGGGGGCGCTTCCGCCGCAAAACCCATCCGCTCTGCGACGCCCTGCTGGACGATGCCCTGCGCGTAATGCGCCAGCGCCGCACGCCGTGGCTGCGCCCGAGGTTTCCGTATCTTGACGGGCCGGAGCAGCATACGCAGATGCGATTGCAGGCGGATTCCGAATTGCGCGGCCCCTTCGCCCTGGCCGATGACCGGAACATCTTATATACGCTGGACGATGAGTATGTTTTGTCGGTCTGGAATCTGCAACACGGCCAGGTAATCGCTCGCAGGAGCTTTGGCGAAAAGGAGTTTGCGTCCGAAGTGCAACTGTCCCCGGACGGTCATCTGCTGGCCGTGCATTATGACGAGCATGTGCTCCTGCTGAATGCTTTCACGCTTGAGGAGCGGCGCCGTTTGGAAAGCATTCTCCCTTACCATGGCGATGAGCCAGGGCATGCCACGCGTGGCAAATTCGTTTTCACACCGGATTCGCGTTATCTGGTCACATCGGATGCGAGCCGCGGCATCCGTTTGCATGACGTGTTATCGGGGCAGATTGTTCACTCGGTCGAGGCGCCCGGCGAGGCGTTTTCCTTTGCGTTCGGCGGAAACGTGCTGGCCGCGGGATGCCTGCACCCCGATCGACAACACGAGGAGTGGAAGCAACCTTGGTTTGTCCGCAAGGAAAACCCGGCGGCGTTGTTCGATTACGACCCCGCCCAAGGCACGCTGACACTCCGGCAACGGCTGGACGGATATAAGGATTCGGTGCGCATGGTTGCCGTCAGCCCTGATGGCCGATATGCGGCCACATCGGAAGACTACGGACACTTGTGGCTCTGGGACGCGAATGCCTGCGCGAACCCATTGCGCAGGATCGATTTGGATCGTTCCGGCATCACTACGCTGGAATTTTCACCGGACGCCGCAACGCTGGTCGCCGGGGGCATGGACGGTGTTCTGCGGATATTCTCCGTTCCGTCGCTGGAGTGGATCGGGGAGATTCCGTGCCGCTTTGGCAGCATCAAATCGGCCAGGCTATCTCGGGACGGGACGCGCTGCGTCGTGTTATCCGACACCATGCCGCGCGAATTCAAGGTGATGTCGCTGTTGTCGCCGCCGCAAAAACGGGCGTTCAGCCGCCAGATTTACCGCATCGGCAAGGTGTCCGGACTGAACGCCTATGTCGCGTCCTCCCACTGGGATCGCATAAGAACTGTCGGCTACGAACCCACGCGTGGCGATATTCCGAGGGGAATGATCTGCTTCTTTGACGCGGACAACAATGTCATCATCTCGGCCAAACCCCTGTTGGGCGCGCGCAATGAGGACTTCGTGTTCATCGACCCCGGAGCGGAACGAATCGTCAGCAAGGATTGCCTGCGCGCCGACTCCTATGCCGCCACCATCCGCCACTGGGCGCTGGAAAAATTCCCGACATTGCAAGGCGACCTCGTCGGACAGATGTTCCCCCTGAAAGCGACGCACTCCGCCTTTTTGAAATTCAATTCCCGACTGGTGCGATTTTCCGCCCGCTACAATTACGCCGTCTTTGACAACGAAGGACAAGGCACACTGGATGTATATAGAACGGCGAGCGGACGATTTATAGGCTCGCTGAACTGGAAACCGGAGAAGTTCATGATGCAGGACATGGGCAAGGCATCTGAGTTCGATGAAAACCTCGATGACAACTCCTACGACCTCAGCGCCGACGGAAAGCTCCTGTATGCGCTGAATGCTGCGTCTGGAATATTGCGGATATGCAAACTGAAAAACGGCAAAGGCAAAGTCGCAAAGACGATTCGTATCAAGAACTACACTCAGCGGGGCAATTCCAGCGATGAATACGCGGAACTCATCCTGCGCGCGGATGGCAGGGAATTGTTTTACCACTGCGACCGCGCCGTGATGGTGATTAATACATCACAAAAAGCGGTTGTCTACCGGCTGGGCCGCAAGAAAAACGAAACTGGGGAGGATTGCGGCGAAAATTACGTCCATGCGTCCCTCAGTCCGGACGGGCGTTTGCTGGGCCTCTCGCAGCAGGTGGATTCGGGCGAAATTCTCGAAGTCTGGGATACGCGCGCGGACAGTCTTGTGGCTCGTTACATTGCAGACGGGCATATCAGCAACATTCTCATCGACGGAAATACATTTACTTTCGGCTCAGTTAATGGCGAAATATGCACACTCTATTTGGAGAATTACTCATGTTGAATATATTGGGATTATTCCGCAAACCGACCACGTTGACCTTTTGCATCTTCTTCTTCGAGGATGCCGGGCACAAGGCGCCCACGAATATTTACCACCAGAACGATCTGGCGGCGCAGCACGCGGTGCCCTTGATTCAGCGGCATTATTCCGAACAGTTGAAGCCGCCCCGGAAATGGAACTACTATTTCGTATTCCTCCCGCTTCCGGATTTGCAAAATCCCCAAACCCGCCACATGGATTTTCGGAATTCCGTGACGCATGAAATCAGCGATCACGCCAAATACGCCGAGATATGCAGTTCGCTGAAAACCATCTGGAAAGAGAGGCTCATGCAGGTCTTTCCCGACTATGACCGCAACAAGCTGGAGGACGGCTTGGAACAGGCGAATTTCGATTACTTTCCCGGCAAGAACACCCTGATCGTATCCTCGCTTATGCCGGGGTTGGTCAAGCAGGGAACCGAGACCTTTAAAGACACCAGCATCGGATTGACGGAGTGAGCCAGGGTGAACCGGACGGGATCAGGTGAACCGGACGGAGTCATGAACCGGACGGAGTCAGGCCGAGGAACGTAAGAAGCCTGAATACCCAAGGTAGAGTTTTGTTGATTTTTTAACCTGAAAACCGTTTTTGGGCCGCGCGCGCAGAGTAAAGCGACAGCCAAAGGGGTCGCGACAGCCAAAGGGGGACAGCCAAAGGGGTCGGGTCGTTTTTTGTCACTTTTCAAGGGACAGCCAAAGGGGTCGGGACAGCCAAAGGGGTCGGGTCGTTTTTTGTCACTTTTCAAAACTCCGCACTGCCCGGCGTGCGCGGGAACGGAATCACATCGCGGATGTTGCTCACACCCGTCACGAACATCAACATGCGCTCGAAACCCATGCCGAAACCGCTGTGCGGCACGCTCCCATACCGGCGCAAATCCAGATACCACCAGTAATCTTTCTGGTTCAACCCATGCACGGCCATG
>Ga0123357_10015027_pt1 | contig 10132 bp, 6 predicted proteins | sample TergutEmb28metaG_FD_89873 | JGI IMG/M metagenome (GOLD analysis project Ga0123357, IMG submission 89873) | Embiratermes neotenicus P4 segment gut microbial communities from Petit-Saut dam, French Guiana - Emb289 P4 | ecosystem: Host-associated > Arthropoda: Insects > Digestive system > Gut ... | reverse complement strand
TACTGACAGGGGAAACTAAACTACTGGGGAGAAAAACATTATACAGTGTCGGTGGTAGATGAATGAGTATGGAGCATTGGTGGAATGATACTGACAGGGGAAACTGAAGTGCTGGGAGAGAAACCTGTCCCAGTGCCACTTTGTCCACCACAAATTCCACATGGACTGAGGTGGTGTCGAACCCGGGTCTCAGCGATTTAAACACTAATATTAAATCTGACACTATCACTATAACCTTCAATTCAAAATGTCTACAGAGGAAAATAACACAATAAATTATTTGGACATTTCTGTACATAGAAACAACAACAACAACAACAACATTGACATAAGTATCTATAGAAAACCCACAAGCACTGATACCACTATTCACCTTTCTTCTAACCATCCATATGAGCATAAAATAGCGGCATTCACATACTATATACACAGAATGATAACACTGCCCATCATAGAAGACTGAAACAAGAAGAATGGAAGGCAGTACTTACTATAGCTAAAAACAATGGATATCCAATAAATACCATAAACAACCTCAAAACAAGGCTAATAGCTAAGAAACAGAAACAACAACAAAACCTCACAACAATTTCACGTGACAAAAAATGGGTAACCTTCACTTCAGACCACTAATAAGACGCATTACCAATCTATTTAAGCAAGCCAATCTGAACATTGCCTTCCGAGCAACCAATACCATACAACAACAGCTGAGAAACAGGCTAATAAAAATCCTAGTGGAATATACAAATTAAAATGTAATACATGTAATAACGTATATGTCGGACAGGCAGACAGTTCCATAAAAGTGAGACACAAAGAGCACGTAAGATAAATAAGAACCAATAATCCAACAGCTGCCTATGCATTGCATATTTTACAGAATAGACACGAATATGTGACAATAGCAGATACATTACAATTATTGAAGGCATGTTGGGAAGCCTTATATATGCAGATATTCCATCAACATAAAATACTGATTACGGAGCAACAAGTCCATGACATCAACCCCGTCTATGAACTTGCAAACCCAACACGAATACTTCCACGTAATCCATAACCAGTCTCACGCTGCACAGCATACGACTCACAACCATAACCACGCTCATTCTAAGCAGCGTACGACTCACGAACAAAAACACGGCAAGCATAACTCAAGCTTCAAACCGGATAGCCTAATTATTTGTGTATAATATTCAATTCTTTCTTACTATATTGTTTTAACAGTCTAATTAATAAACATTTTCTATTTACAGACATGCTGCCACAGCACCAAGTTAGCATAAAGAAGTAATTCACTGAATGTTTTAAATTGTAACTTTAGGAAAGGAACAATATATGCTCCCTGAGGATGATCGTGTGATCGAAACATGTAGGATCATTTTAACTGTTTCAATGTAAATTTTATATTTCTTAAATTATATATATATATATATGCATGTGTTGGTGTGTGTAATTCAGTAAGCTTTAGAGAGTTAATACTGCTTTATGTAATACGACGGTAGGCCTAGGGTTTCGCCATCCTCCACACCATGGATACTTCCCCGAACGTTTTAAATGTAATGTCTAAATATGGCAATAGGAGGGGAGACTGGGGCATGTTGTTCGCTGCACGTGCAGTGCACTATTCGCATAGCTGCCCTTTAACAGTGACAGACGGTCTGTACTGAATGTGTCTGTAGTTTCGCAAATTTCCATCCAAGTATCTGTGAGTCACACAACATATTTATTTGCTGACAAGACCACCAGAAATGCAGGCAAGCAGCATTTGAAAGGTCCTTCTTACGTGCAGCAATGTGGGACCAACGATACAAACGGGCGGCAGCAAACTGAGGGAGTGTACAGTCCTGAACTACTGCCGCTACATCTTGTGGGACAAGACAATACACCAGCACCATGAACACCCTATGTTACGATGTCTGAGAATCTCACAGCGGTAATGCAGAAGACAGGAATGTTCTGGGATTTCAAAGGATAGGGGTGCATTTATCTTTAGGGTAGTTGGGGGATCCAACAGCAATGACTGCTACCACATGGTGCAGGTGCCTAACCACCCACTGACAACAAAAACCTGCCGAGACTTTGGGCAGCGGCGACACACAAATTAACCACAAAATTCTTCGGCAGTGAGCCGGGCCACACTCGGTAAGAGGGCCTTAGGGAACGGAGTTCCCTGGTACAGATGTTTGGAACAACGAACTGTGTGATCAACTCAGAACAGCTGACACTTTGAAGACGCCCTCCTTGCTTGTGGGAGGTGCCGCCACTTCGTATTTACCAGTCGACACGGTGTAACATGCCAGAAGACTTGAATCTTCATGAGCGCCGCTACCAAAACCTCACATCTCGCAGGTTACATTTTGTTTTGTACTTCCACTGTCACTTTACCCTACGTTTAGGACGGCCGACATTGTACAACAGTTGACACCCTGCCGGATGTTTGACTTTCGTCTGTGCTCTTCATATATCCATGAGTTCAGTCAGTCTCTATACTGCACTGGCAGTTAGGGCAGATAGTGATTTTACAACTCAGTTCACATGGCTGCAGGACAACCATAAACACAACCACCACCACCAGCACTAACAGTAGTACTATTTCTTCTCTGTCCCGTCCTGGGCTGCAGCACTACCACTACAACGGACAGCACGAATGCGAGTGGCAATCAAGTTTCGAAACAAGGACTGCAACTCTAAAGCCCAGCTCTCACACCTCGTATCTTTTGACAGAAATTTGTCACTTGTGTTGGTTACCAAGTCGTGGGAACAGCGCGATTTTAAAGAGCCACTCATGCTTCCCTCCTGTTGTCGGTAAACAAAACGACTTGAAGCACCCACCAGTGTTCCATCTGGACTAATTCCTTTATCACGATTCTTTTACACGGACGTAAGGTCCTTATCTGTCACTGACTGTCAGCGAGACTGTGGCTGACAGTGATCGTGCTTCGGCCGCGTTCTGGTAGACAACAGGTTACGTCGACAGCCTAATGTGCAGCGGTCAGTTATTGGCACATTTATCAAATACACCAGTCGTGGGAACACGGCTTGACAAGAAACAGAAACAAGCTAATGAAAACAGAGGGAACGGCGCACGTGTCACGTGTTCTTCAAGGGGACAGGCCATGCCAGTTAGCCCCCCCCCCCGCTCTCTGCTTCTTCACTACGACGCGCACTTTCCGTTGATGAAAACTAACTGCGAAAACTTCCTTCTAACGAGCACCTAGAAACGCAGTTCCCACCTCGCAGTAAACACACTGCGTCACCATCACAACGTCCTACCATTCGACTATGCTGTGTCGGTAAACACCACGCAACACAAATACATGCTGTGGGCCGAATGCAGAGTGCTTTACATTAAAGCACAGAGGTCTACATAGTTACCACTGTGCTTTAAACGGTCCAATACAACAAGTGAAAATAACATTTCCGCTCACAGCGGTCGCTGTTAGAGCCATTAGCCCACCTGCCAAGTACTCTGTTCGACTGACATTTACAGCTGAATTCCCACACACATTTCTACAAATGAATCGAAGTGTTAGCAGGTAGCTTTTTAGCTAACAGCTCTGCAGCTACGACCAATACCGGCATTCTTATGGCTAGATATGACAGCATTCAATATGGATCGTTCATGAACAATAGCACCGAAACGTGTTAATAATTATGTGCAGAACACACCTCCCACAGCTTAAGTGCACCCTGGTGTTGCAGTTGGGTCATGCAGCATCAGTAATAGTCCAATAACCTGTCAGATTCTAAATATACACATCCGTTATAAGCACGAAGGTGTAAAAGCGAAGTAGAGCCTGTTTATCACTTAAATTACGAATCGCCGTCACAATCGTACCAGAACAAAGGGCGAGAGGCCTTCCTTCCTGCCTGCCTGCCCGAAACCATCCACTGTAACAGCGAGCTGGCGGAAGTTACGTGAAGGTGGCTATAATCCATATTGTTTTGTTTCATATATACGACCAAAAAGCATTTTATCCCTTTCATTGTGTCAGTTTGCTTTCAGCTGAATACAGCGGACACTGACAGCAGTTGATGACACGAGAAATGCATCCCCGGGCCTCGAATCTCCTCTGCGTGGTATCAATTCACGTCAGACTCAATCGCATTTTCTCTACTGAAAGGCCTTCAATATGACTGACCAACAATTGAAATCACGCCAACAATTGCTTCCGTCATCAACTAGTCACAGCTCTTCCTCGAATTACGTATAATGATAATCAATTATCCGTGTGCCGCGTTGTGCAGCTATCAGCAGCTGGATCAACCCTGTCATATGGACACCCGTTCGTCTGCACATGAAAATCTGCAATCTGCAATTCTGAAAAACTTCATGCTTCTCCATCTTTAGGGACTTAGAACAACCTAAATTATACTTAAATACCTAGCTCGTACCGCGCAGTAAACACTCAGTTGTAACAAGACAAGCAATGTACGTATAACGTAACACTGAGGCGCGCAGGTGTAAGTGTAACCACTGCTGTCGCGAAAAAGCAATAAATATTACGTACTCTGAGTGTGTGTCTGTAGCCTTAGTTATCCAGCATGCAATGAGCATGCGCCATGTTATATTGCCATCTGTGGCCTGTCTGGCTCTACCATATTTTTCCACATTATCTCAAAAGCGGCACGATTTTCGAAAGAAAAAAAAAAGTTATTGAATATAAAATGTTTGTTCTTATTTTCTCTACGACTTCTACCTGAAACATTTCTAATTCTAATAAGAATTCGGCAAGATATTATCATAAATGTACGCTGGTCTTCATGTAAAGTAACCTTTATTCTTGTCAGATGCTAATGAAACTTGAATTTTCTTAACAGATTTTCGAAAAATACTCAAATACCAAATTTAATGAAAACCCTTCCACTGGGAGACGAGTTGCTCCATGCGGACGGACGGGACGCAATTTTGCGAAGGCGCCTAAAAACTAATCAGTCAATGCTGTATAGTGAAATAATTGCTGTTCGTTCTGATAGCCACACACAACACACAAAATTAAATACACTGTGTAGGCAGGACGTAGGATTTCTGAACGCTAAACCCTATCCTACGAAAAGTAACCATGGGGCTTTAAGGGGTTAAAGAGTCAGTCACAAGAAAAGCAAACATTTCCGGGGGGAAAAAAAGTAAAGAATTGACAAGAAAAGGGTAAAGTAGGTCTATTTGACGTGGCACTTAAACAACAGGCCACAATGACGCTTAAAGAACTGGAAACTTAGAACCACGCATTATAGGTGGAGGTTGAATGGTTGGCTACATAACGCGGCCACCTTACGCACTTCATCCTTGTTTTACGCCTTTATGTTTTAACGCCCCTTGCCAATTTACATCACTTCTTAATTTGCGCAATTCATTTTTCGTTTAACGCCCAGAGGCTAGCTGTGCTGTATTGCGCCATCTGCTGCTTATTCTATTACTTCTCATGGGAATATTATTTTGTATTTACGCCCAGTTTTTCAGGAACACAACTAGGGTGTAAAACAAGGGCTTGGCTGAACTCTGAAGGCTCCGCGGGTCCCGTAATGCTGCGGGGCAGACAATAGATCATAAGGTGATTGGTCGGCCGTTCAGCTGGTAGAGTAGTAACTACAGTTACCGACCTATCTAGCCTCGCAGGAATGCGGTTAGGAGTAAGGAAAGACTAAGGCGCAGTGGTAACTATAAATACCGTCAGGTTTAATAGTGAAACTTATACGGTCTGCCCACACAGTGCATGTAATGTTCCACATGACTCTCAGAACAAACAGCCATTATTTCCCTACGCAGCATTAGCTGTTCTCTGTGAGGTAGGAACTGAAATTTTTGTGCGACTTTTGATAGATAAAAGGGAAGCCTCATGTGGGGACGACGATCTTCCGTCCGTGACCTAACATCTGCAGCTAAAACGTCTATCGAATTTTCATGAAATTAAGTATAGGATTTCTTTACAAAAATTACCCAGCAAGCGTGAGTTTCCTGAAAATCGGCTCAGTGACAGTCACACTTTACTTAGGGGCGTAAATAAATTTTCATCCGCACTTAAAACACATATATTTTCCGGTGTGGATGAAACTGGGCGATTGTGAGATGGTGAACATCCGTACAGCAAGGCCGCACTCACGCACGTAACTGCAGTTCCAACCATATGTACGCGTGTACCGTGAAACCGAATGATATTTTGAAAGTAAAAAAACACATGTGTGAGTCTCGTTACATATGTCCATAGCGGTTCGTTCCAGCACACAGCTTGATTTAGCGAAAACTTCACAATTTTCCGCGAATGAAGAAGTGAATAGAGAAAACTTATGCGAAAAAATGCAGCTGTGCTCTGTGACAACTGTCCGTAACCTTCACTCGCAATTATATGACAAGTACAACCCACCCCTCCCCCCTCCGCGCTTCCTTTCGCCAGTTTCATCACATTAAATAATTCGTGAATCGGACGGCAGACGTGTGCCAAATTATGCATGCGATGCTGGGCTACGAACAGGTCAGCTCTGCCCTTTGAAATACGTCTGGTCTGCGGCGCGAAAACACAGCTTGTCCGTATCTATAAAGAAGCCAGCGTCTGCCGCGCTTCAAACCATGGTTATTAGGACAGAAATCTGAACCGTTTTAGAGCGAGTTTGCAAGCTATCAGTCTGTCCGCACGAAAAACTCCGCTCCAGATGGACGGAATTTCGTGAAATTTTGTTCTGAAATTTATACTTCTGACAACAAAATTTCGGTTTTGTTACAACCGTAAACAAATGCCAGGCACGTCACGAGGGGACCTATGTATATGTCTGATGTCCACCAACCGACCAATGCCTGTGGCTCTTACAACATGTGCTAACAATACTGGACATCTTAAGCAAAGATACCAAACGCGATGAACAGCGTCATGCGCACGCAGCCTGCTGCGGGTACCGGTACATCGCCACCGCTTGTCCAAACAGCACAGACATCGAACCGTGTCCTTGCTGAGCCTGCACAAATCTTTACGCATGGATGAGGCGTCACCATTATGACAGTGTCCATGTCTCCCTTTGCTGTGTGACGCATGGCGACTTTCGCGAGAGCGCTGGAAAAAGGAACGTGCAGTAAACACGCCCACGGCTCCAATCTGCACCAAAACCGCTCACTTCTAAAGTCCTTCCTCTCTATCAGCGTTTCCAAACCTTCCTTCCAAGCTGGAACCCCTACGATAATTTTTCATTTCCCTAGAAACCCCTGTCTATGAAAATGGAAGCAAAACAAAGAAGTAGTTGGTAGGGCACAGAGATTGTGCCAGTATTGCCAATTGCCAGACAAAAATTCTCTCCATGTTTGAGGTATATCCGCAATATTATCGCGGCATTTATTCATTCGACGATTTCTTGCGGAATCCCTGACAGTGTGCTGTGGAACACTATGATCCGCGGTACGCTGTGTGATAAACATGGCTCTGGATGAAACTGATGACGTTTACTTCCGTTTCCTGCTGTGCAAACCAAGTTCACTGATCAGCTGCCATCTAGTGCCGAAGTTAAGAACAAGTGGACCTTCACCTGAAACCTCGCTGCAGGGGACAGCTCTACATTTCAGCACCAACAGCAGCAGTAACAGCTACCGCATTGTACGTCTGGGGGTACCAGTTTGGTGCCAGCTGAAGGCAGCGCGCGGCCTCTCCTCACACTACAATGTGTACGAACGTTACAAGAAGGTTCTGTAGGTCAGTATCCTGGTCCATATTCTTTTGGTTGTCTTTTCGGGAAAACAATTCATGTCAGAGGATTACATTTTTAATTTATTAGTACTTTAAGGTATCCTCGACTGTCCGCTGGGGCTGTGGAACTGCTGCTTATAAAGGTCCATTGTCCATCCACGGATGACAGGTGAATGGTCATAAAGGTGAACAACTGAAGTACTATCTTCGCCTGAGGAGAACAGCTTTGACCTTCACAAATTGGGTAGGGGACCTTCATCTCAGGGCCAGCATTGTGGAGAAAACATGTAGGTCATATCCCCCCCCCCAAGTCTGTGCCACTGCATCTGTCCAATTTCACTGGTCGCTATGGGTCAGATGTTCAGTTTGTAACATGCGTAAAATCAAATTTATGCACAGCTCTAATCAACATTGGTAAAAAGTAGTGTACATGTAAACTCGCATGCACAAACACAACTGTATTTCGGCCTAATACATTTTTAACTGAATACGTCGGATCGTGCTCACAATTTCGGTGTTAACTGCCCCTGCGCCAATTTATCTTAATGTAAAACGTTTTCGAAATTTCCTTTTGTCCGGCACCTAAGATGTCGTTCGAATTTCCCCCACTATCCTGCGCGTTCTTCTGTCACACGTTCAAGCGGGGTTGTTGTTACAAAACTTTCGGCAACAATTTTTCTGTGACACACACGTTGCAAAAGTACAGTATTGCAGATGAGAGCCCTTTATTCACCTGCGCGCGCAGACCATCCGAGATCAACACGCAGTGACAGATTACCGAGCGATAAGCATGAGCCGGTCGGTTCCAGCGGGTCTGATAACAGCTTCTGCCGAGCTTCCACTTTCGTGGGGCAGGCCGTGTCATCTCTATAGGCAATAGCGCTGCAATACTGGCCAGAGACAGCTCAGTCCACTTCTCATTCACACCATCACATTACGCTGTCCAGCAGAATGCAGGCAGCATTCTACCTGTTGGTACGAATAACATGATATTTCACTAAGTGTGAGCTCTGCACCTCAAAGTATAACTGTGTGCCATTAAACGGCAAAGTATTTTTTCATTATATGGTTCAGCACATCCGTTTTTCGCTACATCGCTCGTTTTTCACATAAAGCTCAGCGAATCGCTTTTTCACATTGTCACCCGCTGATCTGATGTAGTGCCTGAACAGAAAATTTCTCTACTAAACAGAAGATTTGAAACAGAAAGTGGTTTAAGCAAATCTACTGTAACTTTTCCCTTGCTATTTCGTCTCTTCGTGAGCGATGTGAGAGCATAAATTTGGCCGGACCAGAAGGGTGTAAGGGCACTTTGCAATATCTTAAGCACGAAGGCGTCAACGTGCCGGTTAGTCCTTCTAAATCTGGGAAGGTGTCAAAAATGCAGTGACACATACGACTGGGCGTGTGAGTGGGAGTTGCGTTTAACGGCAAAAGGGTTCGCAAAAAAAGAAAGTGGCATTAATAAGGTGAGGGCCTTCTTGGATGTGACGCCGTGGAATCTGGTAGATAGGTACTGCACCAGCAATTCAGAGGAATCTGTTGCCTAAGTCCTCAGGGTACAAGAACTGTTCTTCCTCCACCCTGAAGATGAAGGCAGACGCCGGGCTACTCCTTTCCTTAAGTTCCGGTGTTCTCATCAGCGTCTTGTTCTCACACAATCTCCAGAGCTCATTACAGTCTCAATACATGTTTATATTGTAACATTATTCTAACGCCCATCACTATTTTACCCACACGGTTTCACATGACTGTTGGCAACTCAAGTGTCGTCGCTATTTCATATTGCCGCGAGCCGGGGTCCACGCATTTTAGTTCAAACTGTTACTGTTTATATTGGCTTAAGGTTCAGAAAATGCTGTCCCTCGGCTATCAGACACACATCACCATAGTAAATGCACGTCCGAATTCTGTTGGCGACACTGGGGACAATAAATGCTTACTTTTGTCAGGTAGTTTTCAATGTCATATTTGTCACAGCGCTTTATCCTTTAACAAGCCATGCAATCAAAAATTGCACAGGTTCACATCTGGCGAACGAGTAGGCCAGAGTCACAGCTTGTTATTGTGTCACCAAAAACAGTGCGTGAAAAGTGCTGGTGACTGTGGGCTGCTGTATTGCCTTACTAAAAAGGTGCGTCTTCTTTTGTAGTCGGAAACGTGTTCATTGCTACTGCAGGTGATTCATAGGCCGCTCTCTAATAGGACGCACCTTGGGATGCGACTGCGATTCGATGGCAGGACGGTGACGATAAAACATAAGCGTCACGGTACTGGCCTGGAAAACTGGAGGCGATCGGTGAGACGAATGTGATGAACTGTAACAGACAGTATCTGAGTACCCAGGGCAGAAGGCGTCCAGTGCATTAGGGCTTCAGTGTGGAATGTGATGAATTGTAACAGACAGAATCTGAGTACCCAGGGCAGAAGGCGTCCAGTGCATTAGGGCTTCAGTGTGG
>Ga0123357_10015026_pt1 | contig 10133 bp, 8 predicted proteins | sample TergutEmb28metaG_FD_89873 | JGI IMG/M metagenome (GOLD analysis project Ga0123357, IMG submission 89873) | Embiratermes neotenicus P4 segment gut microbial communities from Petit-Saut dam, French Guiana - Emb289 P4 | ecosystem: Host-associated > Arthropoda: Insects > Digestive system > Gut ... | reverse complement strand
TGTGAGTGCGGTAATGAACCTTCGGGTTCCGTGAAATGCGGGGAATTTCCTGACTAGCTGCAAACCAGTTAGCTTCTCAAGAAGGACTCTGCACCATGGAGTAAGTAAGTAAGTAAGTAAGTGACAGGATCACATAATATACCTTCCTGAGCTTCCACTTGGTCACCCCCAATTTCTGTGAAAGTTGCAAGTATATTGACCCCTTGTGCAATATCAGGTACTCTTAATTTCTACAGTTCCTTATTAAAAACAAACAGACATCCCCTTTTTTCACCATAAATGTGATAGCTTGAGGTCTGAATATTTACAGTACACAATCAGTGAAGTAAAGTGTGTTCATGTATTGAAATAAACATTGGAATGTGGTTTAATGATGTGAAGAAATTGTACTCATATAATTTAAATTATATATATTGAGAATGAAGTTTTGAACCATACTGTGAAACTCTATTGCAGTACTAACATATAGTCTCACAGCCTTCACTGCCAGACATCCCAGCACGAATGTGAAGTGAGTGTCACGATGTAATTGGCATTCCCTAAACAGGCAGGAAACAGAAGGGAACACCAAACACCAAAGTTATATCTCTCCCTCTTTCTCCCCACCCCCGATGTGTGTGTGTCACACACACACACACACGCACACACACACATTAGATAACATTTTCTTCAGTTCATTGTTATTAACAAATTGAAGAAAAAATATATTCGTATACTGTTGTTAGGTTATTAATGCTTATATACTTTGTCATAGTACTAAAAATGTTTAGATTATTTATTGGTTTTATAAAAAATGATGACCAGAGAAAGAAACCATTGGCCCTGTGTATTAACCCTTCAGAACCCTAAATTTACCTTAAGGGGAACAAGGAAAGTTATAACATATGGTCTGTATTATCTTTACAGAAATGTCCTGTTTGAAGTTGAAAGAAAAAGTGTAGGTTACTGCCTAATGCTTCACTTCTTCATATCGGTCCCTTAAGTCCAACAGCAAACTCTGATTTACAGTATCAAACTGTACATAAGATATTGCACTGTGCACTGTTGGTGTTATGCTACAGTGAACTCTCACCATTAGTGTTATGCTCTGTTGAAGTGTGCTCTGTTAGTGCTATGCTGTGGTGAACTGTACACCATTAGTGTTATGCTGCAGTGAACTGTGCTCTGTTTGTGTTATGCTGCAGTGAACTGTGCATCATTAGAGTTATGCTATGGTGAACTGTGCACTGTTAGTGTTATGCTACATTGCACTGTGCACTTTTGGTATTATGCTACATTGCACTGTGAACTCTTGGTGTTATGCTACATTGCACTGTGCTCTGTTAGTGTAATGCTACATTGCACTGTTAGTGTTATGCTACATTGCACTGTGCATTGTTAGTGTTATGCTACATTGCGCTGTTAGTGTTATGCTACATTGCACTGTTAGTGTTATGCTACATTGCGCTGTGCATTGTTAGTGTTATGCTACATTGCGCTGTTAGTGTTATGCTACATTGCACTGTTAGTGTTATGCTACATTGCACTGTGCATTGTTAGTGTTATGCTACATTGCACTGTTAGTGTTATGCTACATTGCACTGTGCATTGTTAGTGTTACGTTGTTTGATTGTAAATGGACTTTATGTTTTTTTATTCTTTTTTACTCAGCACATTTAAGGTAAAGTTAAGAAACACCATCTGAAGGATCAGCTCAGAAATATTATGAAAAAGTAACAAGGTAGGTCTTGATTTGTGCAGTTAATGCATTCCTGATTACCACAACATTAATCAGATTTGCATAAAAAGTGACCCCTTTTCCCATGTTCAGTACTCCAAATGTCGGGGTTATGGAAATTACATTCCTGCATTAGTCTACCCAACATGACCAGAATTTCAAAATGTTACATAGAAAATAGTATGGTAAGTGTAATATACTACATTGATTTTAAGTAGAGGTGACTTTTCCTTTTTTGATAAAACCATTTAAAACTCAGTTCCTTACCTCCTCATCCTCTTCCTCCTCCTCCTCCTCCTTCTTGGTGTATTGTTGAGCTGTGTTCCTTATCAGCATGACCCTTTTCTGCTATGTCAAGGTTGCCAGGAGCTGACACACTTCTGTCTTAGCTGCTGACTCAGGGTGGCATGAAGAGTGCAATCATTCCGTCCATTGAGTGACCAGTATCGCATGTCTTTCTCCTTTGTCATATTTCCTTGGCACAACCATTGTTAAGTGCATTAAGAAAATTGTGAAAAGTTTCTGTTAGCAATGTAATATCTGCCTGTGCGCATGGGACAGCTCGGCTCCCACTGGACGGATTTTCATTAAATTTGATACCCGAGTACTTTTTGATACTCTGTCAAGAAAATTCAAATGCCATTCAAATCCGACAAGAATGATGGTTACTTTACATGAAGAACTGTGTACATTTGTGATAATATCTTGCTGAATTCTCCTTAGAATGAGAAATGTTTCAGACAAATTGTTAGAGAAATTTAAATACACATTTTTTTGTTCAATAACTTTTTTCCAAAAATTATACCAGTTGTGAGATAATGTGGGAAAATGTGGTGACGATGTAATGTGGTGCAGAAAAGGTGTGATTTGCATGCTGGTTAACAAAGCAAAATACAGACATACACACACTCATAATAGTCAATGCTTAACACTTCATAATTTATTAATTCTGTCAGCTCTTGTATGGTGCTTTACAGCAACATGTTGAAAAGTTGAGAAGCTGCACAACAGCTTGTCTATCAGTATGAGCTGTTTAGCCACATTGTACATTTAAAAAAGGCTATGAGCAGACAAACATTGTTTTGTTTTAGTGGAGCATCTGGCACTTTACAGGAAGACCTATGTACATTCTGTTATTGCCGGTTTCATAAATTTGCCATAAAAGCATTGTCATGAAACGCTTAATATTTTTATGTAGTTTACAGTGACATGTAGCCAACAATGCACACACACACACACACACACACACACACACACGCACGCCTAATACATTATTGCATTTCCACTGCAACAGTGATTATGCGAATGCACCAGAATGTTACGTTGTATGTACATTGCCTGTCTTGTTACCTCATTAGATACTGAGCCCTGCCCACAGGGCCCAGCTCAAAGGCTGTTCCTATGCGGAAGTTTGCAGCGTGGACTTTGCAACTTGTCATTACTTTACCTTCGATTTTCGTCCGGGGATTGGCTGCTATGAGTGAGTTGATAGGTTGGGGGCGGAACGAACAATTTACCTGAAGGGTAGTTTGAAGCGGACCTTCATTTCTTTCTCTTTGCTTTATCTTTCCACTACACCTAGGTTCAGGACAAGAACATCGCTGTACAGGCTGCCCAGCCGGGGACGTCTAGTCTGCCGAATTGATCGTGTTGGCAATGGGACCGACGTACTAGTATGAAGGCTGAAGACTTTCTTTCTTTCATTGTAAATTCTTGTAAGCTAGTTTGCTTACGGCTCTTTCTGTTGGTTGTACAGGCCGATGTGCGTTGAGCAATCGCGCGTGATAGGCAACACTGCTGTAGGAAAGCAGCCGACTCAAGTGTGAGAGTCCGACAGTAGTTCGGGCTTACATAACATTTGGTAGTAGCCTATTTCTAGCCTGAGGCTAAGGCCTGGTGATGCACATGGTTGTTGCATCGCAGTTACATAGTTTACTCAGAGTGCTATATGATTCATTGTGTAAGGCATTTGCTCTGGTTTATTCTTGCTTGTGTTTCTTGTTTGTTTTATATGTGCATTGATTACTGTGTTCAGAATATATGTTGCATTATTACTGATGGGCATTGCATTACTCGGATGTGTTTTGTGCGACCCCAGTACTTATCACCCTCACAAGAGTCCAGGGCCGTGAGATTCGGCCGCCCAAACAGCCGACAGGGAGTTACAAAGTGCCGGGCCCCTGATTTTTCTAACAAGTGTCAACACCCCTTTCAGGTGCAGACCGCGTGGGCCCAATACAATCTTACATTTCTTTCTCTCGCTTTCAAATGTGCTGTCAGTAATACAAGACTGCAATCCTAAAAGACCCTTACAGGCACCGGTACATTGCATTTTTAAGATTTCCCTTGGTTGTGATTTATTATTCATTAGTAAGTGTTTGGGGGGAAAATTTCAGTTGTGTGATGTTTCTTGTGAGTTATGTATGTTATATATGTATATATAAATTTTACTTTGTCTGTATTGTAATTTTACAGCGTATGTGTGCCCCTAATCTGTATGTCTGTAGGTCATGTTTCTTTTTGATAGTTTGACAGTGTGTCTGTAATGCAGGTCATACATGATTTAGAATGAATCAGAAGCAATCACATTATGGAGCACACATGTGAACTCAAATTTCATTTACTTACTAAAACTGTTCATTGACTGCAGTTTGCATCTCAAGGCAAGAAGTTTTTTTTGTTCCCATGAAGTAGCTCATTTGTTTTATGTGAAGTTGGTTGTGAGCTGTTGTAATGTTTCCTGTTTCATCTGTGTACCTTCTCAGATCATTTATTTTTGATAACTATCTGATTGTCTTTTAAAATAATACTTGCGTCCTGTAACAGGTAATTGTGTGAGGTGTGTCCAGAAAGTTTCTAGACTAGCAACAAGAGGACACTACTGCAATTAGTACAGAAATTATCCTCTAGGTTGAGTTAGAATAGATCTCTAGAATCAATGTCTTTTGACTTCAAAGTTCTAACTAGTGCTATTGTGAAATACTGTCTTATGAAATGTGACTGTGTGTTGTGCCCTGTGCACTTTATTCTTTTCTGAAAACAGTATACTTTAAGGAGCAAAGCTTGTGTGTCTAGTTCTGTTCTGTTGCACGTTAGGAATAGTTGCTACAGAGACCTTCCAGATGTTACAGAAACTAATCGACTGTCTTAGGATCCAAGTCTTTTGGGACGTGATGCTGTGTCATTGGGTAGGTGGTTTCCAGGGACACACTGTCACGCCCCAGAACCCCTTAGTCCTCAGACACACAGCTGTGAGATCCTCATAGCTTGCCAAATCACAATCCTGACAGTGGAAGAGACCAAAAAATTTCAGACTGCTTTTTCCGAATGTGTATCTTATGCTGATCATTGCCTTCCATGCGCAACGAATTGTGCCTCACAAATTTGTTCCACAGGTACAGACTGTGAGCTATCATTTGTATGTAGATTTTCTTGTAGGTTTGCAGAAGGATGTGTGGTGCAAACAGCCTGCAAAGAGGTGCACTGGCAGTTGGTTTCTTCTCCGCAGCACTGCTGTGTCTGCAGGACGTTCTGCCTACTCATAGCATGCTTGGTGTCCTACACCGTCTTTTAATTTTTCCAAAACTTCAAGAACCGTTAGTGAGAGAAAAAAAATATGTTGGGAAAACTTGCTAATCAGTCCTTATATTTTAACCCCTTCCATCTGTGTATGCAAACTGACAAAATGATCACTAATATCCAACAATCTGAAAGTCACCAGCACCAGACCTGTGACTGCATTACGCCTGTTTTTTTATGCAAATAAAGTTTTGCTTGTTAAATAGTCACCTTGCCATGGCGGAAAATGAGTGTGGCTTCACACGTTTATCATATACAGTACTGAGGTTACGTACTGAGAGTTACCAGTTGCTAGAAATGACTGCTTGTATGTTGCATGCTTATTGATGGTACCTGCTGTCATGCTTGCCTAAGAGTATAGATTTTATTATGCTGTGTTTTGGCAAGTGCAATTTGTGTTTATGTAGCATTAGTACTAGTATTGATGTGAGTAGTTATCATATTTTGCTTGGTGTGTTCTGTATGCTGAATGCTTTTGTGCTCAATAAAGGACTGCTCAGATTATCAGCTTTGCATCACAACACAGACAAAGGGACATGGGATATGTTGGAGCTACTTTCTGGTCTTGGCACATCTCTACATTTAAACCAGTCGCAATCCTTTGTTACTTCTAGTTACTTTATTATGTTTGTATGAATTCTCTCTCTGCTTAAACAAGGATACTGTTAAGTAGAAGTTTGTGTACATGTTAAAAAATAGATGCAATTTATATTTGTTTGGTTTCGTACAATTAGTGTGGTGTGCATGTCACTTCAAAATGTTACATAATAACTTTTGCCTGTTTGGCACTTGTGAATCTGATGTTTATTGGACCGTGCATCATTGTGATAACTGAAGAATAAAAACCCAACTAGATGCCACTAATTATCTTATTGTACTTCTTATAGGCTCAACATGTTTCAGGCATTACTGTGCCCATCATCGGGAGCGCGTGCCTATGATGTTGTTTACCACATTGGTCGTTTCATTCTTCGTTGCTGTATGTTGGAGGTTAGGTGCGGTTATCCCGGACACTACTGCAGCCTAACTGCACCTAACCTCCAACATACAGCAAACCAAGAACGAAATGACCAATGTGGTAAACAACATCATAGGCACGCGCTCCCGATGATGGGCACAGTAATGCCTGAAACATGTTGAGCCTATAAAAGTACAATAAAATAATACATGGCATCTAGTTGGTTTTTTATTCTTCAGTTCTTACATAATAATATCAAGAAGGAAGTGAAAAAAAAAATTATATATTGTCAGGAATTTTCTGGGATCTCTGATGTTCGGAATGATTACAAATCTCAGCTCTCCCTGGATTTTAAGATAGTCTGTAATTGATCAGAAGATTAGTTTTGTGTTAACGCTTTCACCGAGGCATATGCATGAAACAAGTGCGTTTAATTAGAGTGCATCTAAAGAACCCTGTAGTGAATTCTGGAATGGTGTTGGATGCATTTTGTGTGCATTGTGGTATGAAACTGTGAGATGCTCTATTGCCTGTGCTTCGCAATTTTACTGTTACGGAGCCCAAGAAAATCAGTAGGGTTGGAACTAAAATGGGACACACGTGCTTCTGGTGTATGCTGTTGGTGTTACTTGATTGGGCGAGATCATGATAACTGTAAAGAAAAATGTGAAGCTGTTTCAGGCTCACTGTCCTGTAGTAATGAGTTTGGCCTGGAATTCTGTAAATGCTGAGAAAACTGAAAATGTGTTTCAGGTCCCATGAACAGAATTCGAGACAAAATTGCGGCATAGAGATATTAATAACTGCTTTGAAAATGTGACAGAGTTTAAATATTCAGGAATGATATTAATGAAACAGCAGCGATTCATGCAGAATGCTAGTGTCATTGAGGGCTGTAATTTTGTTCACGTGAATGGGATGGAATGGAACTAACATTATGCATGCATGAATTCATGGTGAACTGAATGACTTGACATTAAATGTTCAAATGACCACCACCTTCTGTTGGACACATCTGAAGATGACTAATGTTGTCTGCCATTCGCTGCAAAGCATTGTTCTCAGTGTTGGTAATCTCCAGTTGGATGTTGTCTTTCAAAGCGTCTATGGTGTAAGGTTTATTCCTGAACATGTCAAGTCTGGCAATCAAGGGAGCTGCAGTTCAGTGGAGCAATGATGCACGCTGCTCGGCACCATCTGTTGAAGTTGCAGCAAGTTCCTTCTGCTTCCGATCATTTGTTCAAGAATTACAGGCAAAAACATCCCCAGTGTTCTGCATGAATCACTTTGTATATAAAGATTACAGTACACAGTACTGTAGGTTTTCTTGCTGCTGCTGTAGTATGGGTAAGAAACTTGGTCTGTCACATAATGGGAATAACACAGGCTGAGGATGTTGAGAATATGGTGCTGAGGAAGAAGAGAAAGTAACAGGACACTGCAGGATATCACCTTTGAGGAGCTTCTTGGTTTGTGCTCCCTATCAAATATTAATTGGGTCATAAAATGAGGGAAGATGAAATGGGCTGCTCATAGCACATGTGGCAAAAAGAGGAGTGCATTCTAGGTTTTGTTAAGGAAGCCTACAAGATGGAGATGATTAGGAATAGTTAGGCATAGATGGAACTTTCTGTGCGCATAGCTTCTGTCTGGTCATGTATGGTATGTGACTCTCTGTTCCTTACATTAAATGCAGAGGAGTGGTTGTTGAAGTACACAAATTCAATTCAGAAAATGTTTTGCATGTCATTAACTTTGTAATAAAACTTTGAGCATTCATTACCCTCACGTCTGCAACAGTGTAGCCAAATTACACCTAAAGGGCTTTGTGTTTGGTAGGATGAAGAGTGAACATTTAGAGAAACTTACCTGGACAACAGTGCAGGATAGAGAAACAAAAGATACAATGCAAATAAAGCAACAGTTGACAGTATTTCTGTCACATGCGTACTGTGCAGTATTTTGAGAAACACATTCTGCTATTTTACTGTAACTTTTAGGAAGACAAAAGCTTATTTATTTTATCATCAATTAACCCTGCTGGACTATGTGCTGCTCTTAGTGGGACTGAAAAGATTGGTTCTTGAAAAGAAAGTGCTACATTTGTTTTTCCTTCTCACACTTGTACAAATGCTACCACATGCTGTCTTGATTTGTATTTTTAAAATATAGTAAAAGTGTGACTGGGTTTATCTTGGCAGTGGGATAGCTCAGTCAGAATAGTGACTAAGCTGTGGGCTGCATGACCAAGATATGGTCTTTGATTTACAATGGGGAGAGAGATGTTTCTTTTGACTGTTGCATCCGGCCAGACTTGCACCCTCTCAGCATTCTGCCAAAGAGGGACCAGTGGCTCTTCCTCAGGAGATGATATAGCTGGAGCAGAGACATTTCTCTACTCCACACAATCCAAACCAGCCCTGGCCCACTCAATTTTGTATCCTGGAGGTAGTGGTCATCTTCTTGGGCATACAATGCCTGGCGTGTGAAGCCAACCACTCTTTTCAGTCCATTGTGAAGGTTACATTTGAGTGGAGCTCAGCCTTCACTCCCCTGTATGTCTTTGTGGTGTGGTACTTAGTTACATACATGGACAGTTGTGTCATTTACTTTGAGTTTATCTCATTATGAATATAATCCAGTGCACAAAATTTTGAACCTGGCTGGAACTTCTTGGTGAGCCACATTACCATTTGTGTGCTCCAGCCTGGACACATGTACTGTACAAAGTCAGCTGACATATTGCACAGTATAAGTGTACATTAATGTATTGCCAAGATCTGTACAAAATGTCCCACTATTCCCACTCTAATGTAAAAGTTGTGTAGTATCCAAGTCTGACACTGAGTGTCTTGGTGCAGCATGATAATCCTGCCTCACACTTACTGTAACTGGCTCACTTCCCACCTTTCCACTACTTTTGTTTCCCTTAAGATTTGTCTATTCTATCACCATTGCTCTCACCTTGCTTCTTCCTTTTCCTTTATGTTAAAACAATTCAAGTAATTATCATTCAAAATGTGCTGTTGCAAGAGAATGACAATGCAGAGTGTTAGCAGTGCTGATTTCCCTGATTTCTGCATTGTCTGGGAATACAAGCACATGTACGTAAACAAATTTTCTCGTGTAACTGTAGATAGTGATTCCCAAAGACTTCAACCTATGCCACATTTTCAGTTGCTTTATTGGCTAATAAATACTCCATGGTGTAGATAACCAGTCAGTGGACCCCCCATAACTCAGTAATAATGGCCCTCAATAATTATTAGTGAAGTTACTCTGAGATCTCACAACTGGGATCTGGAGAACAGCTTTGTGTTAGAAGAATGGAACGCAGTCCAAAAGGATCAACAGTAATATACAGGATGCTGTACTTTTGAGAGCTTCCCTCACCCAAGGCCCTGTGCACCCCCACAGCAATACAGAATCTCCAGGGGCCTTATCTGTATGATTGAATACACTATACAGACTTTTGTTAATAAAGGCAGTGCATCAACACATAAGAAGGATTGTGTTCGGGAATGTCATGACACTGACACAGCTTGTTCTGGAATGTCACTTCTGACATAGTTTATTCTGGAATGTCACTACTCTGACATAGTTTGTTCTGGAATGTCACTGCTCTGACAGTTTGTTCTGGAATGTCACTTCTCTGACATTGTTTGTTCTGGAATGTCACTTCTCTGAAATAGTTTGTTCTGGAATGTCACTACTCTGACATAGTTTGTTCTGGAATGTCACTACTCTGACATAGTTTGTTCTGGAATGTCACTTCTCTGAAATAGTTTGTTCTGGAATGTCACTACTCTGACATAGTTTGTTCTGGAATGTCACTTCTCTGAAATAGTTTGTTCTGGAATGTCACTACTCTGACATAGT
>Ga0123357_10015025_pt1 | contig 10133 bp, 27 predicted proteins | sample TergutEmb28metaG_FD_89873 | JGI IMG/M metagenome (GOLD analysis project Ga0123357, IMG submission 89873) | Embiratermes neotenicus P4 segment gut microbial communities from Petit-Saut dam, French Guiana - Emb289 P4 | ecosystem: Host-associated > Arthropoda: Insects > Digestive system > Gut ... | reverse complement strand
TTCCCGATCGAAGGATTCCGTCTCGAAGTGTATTTACGCGAATTCACCAGACATTGCGTGATACTGGTTCTCTTCCGAGTGTTTCTTTGCAGTCTGAAAGCGAGGTGGTACGAACGATTAACACACGAGAGAACATTCTTCAGATGGTTGAGAGAAGTCCACGTCTCTCCACCCGTAGAATGGACTCTCGCATCGGTGTATCGCTTATGCAGGTGAGGCGAACTTTACATGAGGAAGATTTGTATCCTTACCATGATCAAAGGGTACAACATCTGGAACCAGGCGACCATGCTCAGCGCATGTATATGTGCCACTGGATAAAAGCTTATCCCGAACTGTTAAGCGTCATTTTATTCAGTGATGAGACGTCTTTTACACGGGACGGTGTAAATAATTCACGAAATGTGCATGCGTTGTCCCACAATAATTTACATGTGACAAGTGTACCGAACTTCCACAGGAGATTTACAGTGAATGTATGGTGTGGTGTGCTTGGTAACAAGTTGATCGGACCTTTTGTCTTTGACAACAATTTAACGGGAAATGCTTATGAGTCTTCCTGCGGAATGAGTTACCAGGTTTGTTGGAAGACATCCCGTTAATGACAGGAGTCAAATTTACTTCCAATATGATGGGGCTCCCCCAAATTACACTCTACACGTGAGAGACTACTGGAATGAATCCTTCCCTAACCTCTGGTTAGGCCGTGGTGGACCCATTCTATGGCCACCGATGTCGCCAGATCTTACGACTCTTGATTATTACATCTGGGGCCACATGAAGACATTAGTGTATGAATCAAAGGTCGATTCACGAGCAGCACGGCACGATCTTATTTTTGCAGCGGCAGAACACATACGCAACTATCCAAACAACATTGGTTCCGCTAATCAATCCCTCTTGGTGCGTGCCGAAAACTGCATTGCAGCTGGTGGAGGACACTTTGAACAATTACTGTAAAGCAGGTACTTATTATAAACGATATAGGGAGCAAGTCCTTTATTAAGAATCAACATTGTACATTTAGGGCATAGGTCAGAATTGTTTAAATTGTTGGTTTGGTTTACGATGGAGGAGAAACTGTAGAGCGTCAGCACTACAGCTTGCAATAAAAGAGAACTTTATGACGTGTAGAGCAAGCTAACAATTTCGACAGTCGTCTGTATTAAATGAAGATATGCGTATCAAATGAATAGCTGGTTGAGTTGCTTTATTTTAGTACAGTTGTGCACGAAAAGAGGTCAGACGTGTTACGTCACACGGCTTGGTAAGCATGAGTCATGTATAGAGCTGGGAACACTAAGGACAACTATGACATGAGTGCGAGTGTTTTTGTAGTTCAATTTAATGTCTTTATGTCACTCACAAGTGACTTTGATGTTTCGTACAGTTATTAACATTACAGAAACAACATATTCCTGCCAGTTTCAATATGTATTTGGTAATCAATAAGTGAGTAACAGCTGGCAAAATTTCAAAATTCTCTGGCCATTTTCTGTGTAAACGTTCTACTTTGGGCATAGGTGTTTTGGGTTATATCGGTATATTTTAACATAAGGAACAATCTCCCGAAGTCTGGCTCATTCCTTCTAGGACACACTGTATATTTGTATTTGTTGTTGAGGGTCTTATGGTCAGCAGTGTTGTGCTCTTGAAAGGAACAGAGAGTCAGTGCGGTGAGGCACGGCTAGTGCACTATTGTGTGACATTGTGTATAATGGTATTTGGTGTTGAGTGAGTTACGTATATCAATGATTTGTTTATGGGAAGAAGAGTCAGAGTGTGTAGTATGACACGTTTAGTGTGCATTGTGTGACAGTGTGTATTTTGGTATTTGGTGTTGAGTGTCTTACGTATAGCAATGTTGTGTTTATGGAAGAAAAAGTGAGAAAGTGTAGTTTTTCAGAAATACTGGTGTATTGTTTGACCGTGTGTATATTGGTATTTGCCGTAGTGTGTGTTACATAAAATCATGTGTTTTTGTGGAAAGAACAGACTGAAAGTGCAACGTGGCACGTTTGGTGCTGTATTATGTGGCAGTGTGTATATTGGTATTTGGTTTAGAAAGTGTCACATACAGCAATGTTGTGTTTATGGAAGGAAGTATCAGACAGTGCAGTTTGGCAGATTTAGTGTTATATTGTGTGACAGTATTTATATTGGTATTGGGTTTTGAGTGTCTTATGGTCAGCAGTTTTTTTGTCTATGGAAGGAAGTATCAGAGAGTGCAGTTTGGCAGAGTTAGTGTTATATTGTGTGACAATATGTATATTGGTATTGGGTTCTGAGTGTCTTATGTTCAGCAGTTTTGTGTTTATGAAAGGAACAGTGAGTTAGTGCAATGTGGCACGATTAGTGCACTATTGTGTGAAATTGTGTATATTGGAATTAGGTTTGAGTTTGTTACTTACAGAATAGTTGTGTTTATGGAAGGATCAGACAGAGAGTGCAGTGTGGCACGGTTAGTGAATACTGTGTGGCATTTTCTATATTGGAGTTTGGTTTTGAGTGTGTTACATACAGCAATATTAGTTTTATGGAAAGAACAGACAGGCAGTACATTTTGGCAGGTTTAGTGCTTTATTGCTTGACTGTGTGTATTTTGTTAATTGGTTTGAGAATGTTACATACAACAATGATTTCTTTAGGGAAGGAAAAGTCAGTCAGTGCAGTGTGACATTGTTAGAAATATATTGTGTGACACTCTATATGTTGGAATATTGTGTTGAGTGTGTTACGGTCAGTAATATTGTGTTTATGTTAGGAAGATTTAGACAGTGCATTGTGGCACGTTTAGTGATATTTTGTGTGATGTTTTATATATTGGTAGGTGTTGTTAAATGTGTTATAGTTAGCAATGTTGAAATTTTGGAAGGAATAGACAGACAGTGCGGTTGACACATTTAGAGTACTTTGTTGTGTGACAGTGTGTATATTGGTATTTGGTGTTTAGTGTGCTATGTACAACAATGTCCTATTTATGGGAGAAACAGACGGTGGAATGTGGCACAATTTCAGAGCTCTATTTTATGGCACTTTCTATATTGATATGTGGTTTTGAGTGTGTTATGTTCAGCAAAATTTTCTATAGAGCAGGAAAATTTAGAGACTGCATTGTGGCTCGTTTATTGCCGTATTATTTGGCAGTTTTTAAATGAGAATTTGGTTTTGTGTGTTACATAGAGCAATGTTATATTTATGGAAGCAGGAATCAGACAGTGCAGTGTGGCATCTTTAGTGTTTTATTGCGTGGCAGAGTGTATGTTGTTATTTGTATTCATTTGTGTTACATACAGCAATGTTTGTTTGTGGAGGGAACAGTCAGACAGTAAAGCGTGGCACGTATAGTGTTGTATTGTGTGACATATTTTTGTATTTGGAGTTGAGTGTCTTACGGTCAACATTGTTGTGTTTATGGAAGTTACAGGCAGACAGTGCAGTGTGTGACGGTCAGAGTGCTGTATTATTTGACAGTACGTATTTTGGTATTTCGGGTCAGAATGTGTTACATTCAGCAATGTTGTTTTTATGGAAGGAACAGGCAGCGAGTGCTTTTTGGTACGTTTTGTTCTGCATTGTGTGAGAGTGTGTATATTGATTTTGGTTTTTAGTTTGTTATGTACGTCAATGATGTGATGAAGGAAGGAACAAACAAAGATTACAGTGTGGTACGGTTAGTGTAGTATTGTGTGTCATGGTGTTTATTGGTATTTGCATTTGAATGCTTTATTTACAGCAATTTTTTTATGGAACGAACAGACAAATAGTGCAGTGTGGCATGTTTTGTACACCTTAAGTGCTGTGGCAGTTTGTGTGTTGATATTTGGTTTCGAGTCTGTTAGGTAGAGCAATATTTTGTTTAAGATAGGAATAGACAGGCAGTGCAACCTGGCGGGGTTAGTGATTTATTGCGTTACATTGCATGTATTTTTATTTGGTTATTAGCGTGTTACGGTAAGAAATGTTATGTTAATTGAAGGAAAAATCAGACGGTGCAATATGATACGGTTAGTGTTTATTGTGTTACATTGTATATATTGGTATCTGATGTACAATATATATAGTCAGCAATGAAGTTTTTATGAAAGGAAAAGCAGACAGTGCAGTGCGGTATATTTACAATGATTTATAGTGTGGCACTTTATAAATTGTTATTTGTTTTTGTTTGTATTACGTACAGAAATGTTGTGTTTATGGAAGGAACGCACAGATGGTGCAGTGGGGCCCTTTCAGTGCTGTATTTTGTGACATTGTATATATTCATATTTGGTGTTAAATGTGTTATTGTCAGCAATGATGTTTTCATGGAAGAAACAGACAGTGTGCAAAGTTACAATGATGTATTGCGCGAAGGAGTGTATATTTTTATTTGTTGTTGAGTGTGTTAATGTCAGCAATGCTCTGTTAATGGAAGAAACGTACCGACGTTACAGTATGGCAGGGTTAAAGTGCTGGATTTTATGAAAATTTATATATTGTTATTTGGTGTTGTTTTTATGGAAGGAAGAGGCAGACAGTGCATTTTGGCACGTTTAATGCTGTATTGTATGACAGTGTGTATATCGGTATTGGGTGTTGAGTGTATTACGTACGTAATTGATTTGTTAATGGAAGGAACAGGCAGAGAGTGCAGTGTGGCATGGTTAGCGTTTTATTGTGAGACACTCTATATATTGGTTTTTGGTGTTGAGTGTGTTACGGTCAGCAATGTTGTGTTTATGGAAGGAACAGTAAGATAGTGCATTGTGTCATGATTTGTGCTGAATTATGTGGCAATATTTTTTATTGGAATTTGGTGTGGAGTGTGCTACGTACAGAAAATATTTTGTTTATGGAAGGAACCGGCAGACCGGAGATTGTGGAAAGAATAGAGCTTTATTGTGTGACCGAGTGTAAATTGGTATTGGGTGTTGAGTGTGTTATACATATACCAATATTGTGTTTATAGAAAGAAGGGACAGAGAGGGCAGTGCGGCAAGGTTAGTGTTTATTGTTTGAGAGGGCTTTTATTGGTATTTCGTGTTGAGTGTGTAGCAATGTTGCGTTTATGCAAGGAACAGTTAGTCAGTGCAGTGTGGCAGGTTTAGTGCTGTATTATGTGACCATGTGTATATTGGTATTTGGTTTAGCGTGTGTTACGTACAGCAATGTGTTTATATGGAAGGAACCAAAGGTAGGGCATTGTGGCACTTTTGGTGCTGTATTATGTGGCAGTGTTTTTATTGGAACTTTGTTATGAATGTGTTCCATAGAGCAATGTTGTGTTTATGAAAGGAAGTGCAGACAGTGCCGTTTGGCAGGATTAGACCTGTGTTGTGTGACACTATGTATATTGGTGTTGGGTTTTCAGAGTCTTACGGTCAGCAATGTTATGTGTATGGATGGAACAGAAAGCCAGTGCAGTGTGTCGCGGTTAGTGCTGTATTGTGTGACATTGTTTATACTGGTATTTGGGGTTGACTGTGTTTCTTAGAGCAATAAATTTTTTATGGAAGCAACTTACAGACAGTGTATTGTGGCACGGTTATTGTAGTGTTATATGTCATTGTGTATTTTGGAATTTGGTTTAGATTGTTTTGCGTACAGCAATATTATGTTTATAGAGAGAACAGACAGAAAGTGCAGTGTGGCACAATTAATGCTATACTGTGTGACAGTGTGTAATTTGTTATTTGGTGTTGAGAATGATAATTACAGCAATTGGGTGTTTAGGAAACGAACAGACAGTGCAGTGTGGCATGTTTAGAGCTATATTTTGAGTCAGTGTATATAATGGAATTTGATGTCGATTGTTTTACGGTCACCAAAGTTGTGTTTATGGAAGGAAGGAACAGAGAGTGCAATGTTGCACTTTTAGTGTTGTATTGTGTGACATTGTATATATTGTTAGGTGGTGTTAAATGTGTTATGGTCAGGAATGTAGTGTTTATAGAAGTAATTGCGAGAGTGTAGTGTGGCATAGTTACAGTGCTGTGTTTTTGAAATTATCTGTATTGGTATTTGATTGTTTGTGTGTTATGTACAGCAATGTCGTTTCTATGGAAGAGACCTACAAGCGGTTGAGTGTGTCACGCTTACTTTGTTTTATTTTGTAGCTATTTATATGTTGCCATTTGGTGTTGACTGTGTTATGGGCAGCAAATTTGTGTTTATAAAGGAACTGTAGAAGATTGTATTGTTACACGTTTATTGCTGTATTATATGGCAGTTTGTAAATGGGTATTTTTTGCCTTGTTTTAAGTACAGCAATTTTTTGTTTATGTAAGGAAGAGATAGGCAGTGTAGTGTGGCATGTTTAGTGCTGTATTGCGTGACAGAGTGTATATTTGTATTTGTATTCATTTTTGCTACATTCAGCAATGTTTGTTTTCGGAAGCAAAAGTGGTACAGTGAATTGTGCCTCGGTTATTGCTGAATTGTGTAACACTGAATTTTTGAATCTGGAGTTGAATTTGTTAGGTGAGCATTGTTGTGTTTATGGAAGTAACAGGCAGACAGTGCAGTTTGTCACGGTCATAGAGCTGTATTGTTTGACAATATGTATTTTTGTATGTGGTGTATGAATGTGTTAAATTAAGCAAAGTTGTCTTTATGGAAGGAACAACCAGAGAATGCACTTTGGATCGTTTTGTTCAGTACTGTTCGAGAGAGTGTATATTGGATTTGGTGTTGAGTTTGTTACGTACGGCAAAGTTGTGATTATGGAAGTAACAAACAGACAGTGCCCTGTGGCCTTGCTAGTGTTGTATTATGTAACATTGTGTATATTCTTCTTTGGAGATAAATGTGTTAAATACATCAAAGTCTTTGATTGCAAGAACAGAAATCAGTGCAGTGTGGGACGGTTGGTGCAATGTTATGTGGCAAATTGTATATTGATATTTTGTGTTTAGCCTATTAGTTACAACAATGTTGTGTTTCAGGAAGGAATAGACAGAGAGTGCAACGTGGCACGTTTAGTGATTTATTGTGTTAAATTTCATATATTGGTATTTGGTTCTGTGTGTGTTATGTAAAGAAATGTTGTTTTAATTTAAGGAAATGCAGACGGTGCATTTTGGCATATTTAGTGCCTTATTGTGTAGCACTGTATTTATTGGTATTTTATGTTGAAATTTTACCGTCAGCAATGTTGTTTTTATATAAGGAAAAGGCAGACAGTTCAGTGTGGTATGTTTACAGTGCTCTATCGTTTGACACTCTATTAATTGTTATTTGTTGTTGATTGCGGTACGAACAGCAATGTTGTGTTTATGGAAGGAACAGACAGGCGGTGCCCCACTTCACAGATGGTGAAGTGGGGCACTTTTAGTGCCCTATTGTGTGAGAGGGTACATATTGGTATTTGGTGTTAAATGTGTTACGGTCTGCAATGTTTTATTCAGGGAAGGAATAGACGGAGAGTGCTGTGGGCACAGTTAAATTATCTGTTGTTCGAATGTCAGGAATGTTTTGTTTATTGTAAAAACCTACCGATGGTGATGTGTGGCACAATTAGTCCTCTATTGTGTTACAATGTGTATATTGGTATTGGGTGTTGAGTGTGTTACGGTCAGCAATGTTGTGTTTATGGAAGGAACAGGTACACAATGCTGTGTGGCACGTTTAGTGGTGTATAGTGTGACAATGTGTAAATTGTTATTGGGTGTTGAGTGTGTTACGGTCAGCAATGTTGTGTTTATGGAAGGAACAGGTACACAATGCTGTGTGGCAAGTTTAGTGGTGTATAGTGTGACAATGTGTAAATTGTTATTGGGTGTTGAGTGTGTTACGGTCAACAATGTTGTGTTTATTGAAGGAAAAGGTAGACAATGCAGTGTGGCACATTTAGTGCTTTATTGTGTGACAGTGTTTATAGTGGTATTGGGTTTTGAGTGTGTTACGTTCAGCAATGTTGTGTTTATGGAAGAAAGAGGTAGATAATGCAGTGTGGCTCTTTTAGTGCCGTATAGTGTGACAGTGTTTATATTTGTATTGAGTGTTGTGTGTTTTACGCTCAGCAATGTTATGCTTATGGAAGGAACAGATAGACAATGCAGCGTGTCACGTTTAGTGCTGTATAGTGTGACAGTGTTTATATCGGTATTTCTTTTTGTGTGTGTTTCGTACAGCAGTGTTGTTTTCATGTAAGGAAGAGACATGGAGTGCAGTGACAAGGTTGGTGTGTATTGTGTGACAGTGTGTATATCGGTATTTGTTGTTGTTTGAGTTGCGTACAACAATGTTTGTTCATGGAAGGAACAGATAATGAGTGCAGTTTGCAATGTTAGTGTGTATTGTGTGACAGTGTTTATATCGGTATTTGTTGTTTTGTGTGTTGCGTATAGCAATGTTGTTTTCATGGAATTAAGTGACAGTCAGTGCGGTGTGGCACGTTTATTTCTGCATTGTTTGAAATTGTTTATATTGGTTTTTCGTGTTAAGTTTATTACGTATATCAATGTTGTGCTATTGGACGGAACGACCTGAGGGTGTAGTGATGCACGATTATTGCTCTATTGTGTAACACCCTATAAATTGCTATTTGGTTTTGAGTGTTTTACGTGTGTGTGTTATGTTCAGCAGTGTTGTTTTTATTGAAGGAACAGGCAGACAGTGCAGATTGGAACGGTCACACTGATGTATTGTTTGACAGGTTAGAAGTTGGTAGTTATTTCTTAGTGTTTTACGTACAGCAAAGTTGTGTTAATTAAGGAACAGGCCTACAGTGCTGTGTGGTACGTTTGGAGCTGTAATTTGTGACATTTTATGTATTAGTGTTTTTTGTTGAGTGTGTTATATTCAGCGAAGTTTTGTTAATAGAAGTAACAGAGAGAGAGAGAGAGAGAGAGAGAGAGAGAGAGCTGTGTGGCACTTTTACAGTTCTGTATTTTATGATTTTTTATGGAGATTTATTTTGAGGGGTTTACGGTCAGCAATGTTGTGTTTATGAAAGGAAGAGACAGACGTTGCAGTGTGGCACGATTAAAGTGCTGTATTGTGTGACAATATATATATATATATTTAGCTCTTTGGTGTTTAGTGTTTTGCGGCCGAAACAATGTGTTTGTGGAAGGAACATAAAGAGAATGCATTTTGTCATGTTAACACTGCCCTATTGGGTGATATTCCATATAATTTTAATTGGTGTAAAGTGTAATTTTGTTAGCAATATTGTGTTTATGAAAGGGATAGATAGGCAGTGCGGTGTGTCTCGGTTACAGTGATGTGTTTTACTTACAGAAAAGTTGTCTTAATTAAGGAAAAGACATACGGTGCAGTGTGGCACGTTTGGAGCTGTATTGTGTGAAAATTTAAGTATTGGTGTTTGGTGTTGATTGTGTTATGATCAGTGATGTTTGGTTATGGAAGGAACAGGGAGAGAACGCAGTGTGTCACTGTTACAGTGCTGTATTTTGTGACAGTTTATATATTGTTATTTGGTTTTGAGTGAGTTATGTTCAGCAATGTTATGTTTAAGAAAGGAAGATCTTGAGAGTACATTGGGGCACGGTTACAGTGCTGTATTGTGTGACATTTTTATATTGCAATTTGGTGTTTTGGGTTTTGCTGTCGGAAATGTTGTATTTGTGAAATGAACAAGGAGACAAGGTGTTTGTCACGGTTACAGTGCTGTATTATGTGTTACCCTGTATATTTGTATTTGGTGTTTAGAATGTTACGTAGAGCAATGTTGTTTTTATGAAAGGAACAGGCAAACAATGCAGTGTGGCCAGGTTACAGTGCTGTATTTTGTGACAGTGTATATATTGGTATTTGGTATTGAGTGTGTTACGTACAGCAATGTTGTTTTTATGGAAAGAAGAATCAGATAATGCAGTGTGGCACATTTAATGTTCTGTATTGTGTGACACTTTACATATTGGTGTTTGGTTTTGAGTGTGTTACGTAGAATAATGTTTTTAATGGAATGACAAGCAGACGGTATAGTGTGGCAAGTTTAGTACTATCTTTTTGAAATTGTTTATATTGGTTTTTGATATTGTGTGTGTTACGCTCAACAATGTTGTGATTATGGACGGAACAGACAGAGTGTGCAGTTTGGCATGTTTAGTGCTGTATTGTGTGACAGTGTGTATATTGGTATTGGGTGTTGAGTGTGTTACGGTGAGCAATGTTGTGTTTATGGAAGG
>Ga0123357_10015024_pt1 | contig 10133 bp, 7 predicted proteins | sample TergutEmb28metaG_FD_89873 | JGI IMG/M metagenome (GOLD analysis project Ga0123357, IMG submission 89873) | Embiratermes neotenicus P4 segment gut microbial communities from Petit-Saut dam, French Guiana - Emb289 P4 | ecosystem: Host-associated > Arthropoda: Insects > Digestive system > Gut ... | reverse complement strand
TTTTTTCCTCTTCAAAATGCAGTTTGTTTCATAAATCTAACGTATTTGGTTCCTGTATTATTCACATTTTATATACAGAGTGTGCTAAAATTAAAAAAATAATTCCGGCGCCAAAAGGTTAAGAAGAAAAAATTTTACGAAGCGTAAAATGTGTGTTTTGATTTTCTCTGCAAATTTCTGTCTGAAACATTACTCATTCTAAGAATAATTCAGGGAGAAATCATGAATGTACACAGACCTTCTCGTAAAGTACCCGTTTTTCTTGCCAGAGTTGAACGAATCTTAAACTTTCTAAACAAATTTTGGAAAAATACGCAAATATCAAATTTCATGAAAATCTGTCCCGCGGGAGCCGAGTTGTTCCATGCGAACGGAGGGACAGACAGACATGACGAAGTGGCTTTTCGCAATTTTGCGAAAGTGCCTAACAAGCACATGCAGTATTAAAATCATTTTTCCGGGAACACTTGTAAAAAAAAAAAAACGAAAACTTGTACCAACTTCACAAGCTGACATTACAGGACAAATATTTATTGTTCTTCCGCAATGTCAAGAACTTTTCTGACGTCTCGCAAACAGTGAGTAAAACAAAGAAGAACTGCACATGACACACGAGTTTTAGTATTTGTTTCTTTCTCAATACACGAAATAAGTCAGACTTATGAACTCGCCGTGTCATCCGTGCAGCATCCTTGCAAACTTGGAAACACATGACGGATATTCACGAAATTTGGCGTGAATGTTGCATCATTTGAAGCCACCCCAACCCAGTACTATACAAGTTCCTATGTTTGGTACTAAAAATATGGCACATGCGAAAATTGTAAGGTGAGCGCGACATGGCAAAAAATTATGGTCCTAAAATGATGTACAGTAATAGATTTTCGAAAAGCATGCAACTCTTTTAAGGGCACTATTTCTACGATGTAAAATAGCATAACGAACCTAGCAAAGCTACTTTAATTTTCGTTGTTTTGGCAAGATAGAAGAAAGCACTAGCGCTACACATGTGGAAGTTAACATGGAGATAGGCCGTAAACGTACGTGTATATTGTATACGTGTGTACAATATTTCTAAATTATCCATTCCAAACGTGGCAGCCATGAAACATTTTGGAGTTTTGTTCAACAGATTTACTGTGCACGGTCTCTATAGGTGGGTGATTTGGTATTTACAAACACAAAACAAAAGCGTAATAATACTAACAGATCTACAAGACAGCAAATAGTTGTACAGCAAGGTAGGCCTTCTTGAGTTCTCTTCGCACTCGTGAAGCAGAAAGCTTTGTATGACGCCCTTTCGCCTGTTTTCCTTGTAAAAGAGCATAAACTGCTAGAAACATTCATAATATGTAACTCACTTTTGAATAATGGCACTTTCTAGCTATGACCCGTGTGTAATGCCGCAGATCCATTTGAATTATGCTGCTGCCACCTATACAACAGGGAAATCAGCGTTAACATCTCGCGTTAGTAGATGTCGCTATAAGTCGGTATTGCTGCCACGGGTTCTAACATGGAACTTAACCCTGGTAGCAACACTTTTAGTGACAGCACCTAGTTAAAGCTGCCTAGTAAGTCTTATATTTAAAGGGAACAAATACATAGGGTATGTTTAGAAAACTGAAGACAGAGACTTCGACACATCCGATTCTTCTCGACGGCCTCAATTCTGTAGTACCAGCTACTGTGATGGCAGAACCCTTTGTACCACATAACCTTCTAGCTATTTACTTCTGCTTCAGAATTGTTGTTCGACGCGTTCACAGCGCAGTTAAAAAAAAAAAAAAAACTGTTACCTTCGTCGTCTTTGACCGAATGGAACAGGACCACTCCCACCAAATGTATTTTTGGGAAATTGGATATTTGGGATTTTTAAAATTTTGATTAAAACCAGGTCCCCCCCCAAAAAAAGAGACACCGTGTCCAGGATCCAATTAAAAAGTTCAGTTAAATATATCTACTTCCTTCTGTGAATGTAATATTGCATAAAGGTAATAATCTGTCAGTTTTTCAATAGGAGATGGAGAAGCAAGCTTAAATGTCACCTTCCCTTCTCTCTCTCTCTCACACACACGCACACTCACTCACTCACTGTAGGTGTAAGGCATTTCTTCAGCCAGTATGAGATCAAGGCCATAGGGTTTTGGGACTCTGGAATTAGTTTTAGTTTAACACATGCGATGCTAATAGGACACTACATAAACTCATGACACCCATGCACAATGAGAAAAACTAAGGAAGCATTTTCAGAAAGTATTAACCTCACAGACACACAATGTTAAGTTCTACTGCAATATATTAATGAACACATTTGCACAAGTCTCAAAAGCAAGGCAAGTGATCATCCAACATTACAGCACTTTCATGACCCACCCACAGAGCATATGATTTCAGTGCATTTGCTCTGACATCCTGAGGCTCTAAATTTGTGACTATTTTCATGAAAAACAATATATATTTCGAATGCGCCTTTCACAATTGTTTTCTCCACATATTAGCAAAAGATTTACAATCAATATGCTCGACTGTAATGTTTTGATTGTCAGCTTGTAAATCTATGAGATCTCTCTCAAATAAAAGGGCTAATCATGGCAAGATATTGTAAAGTTTTGCTGGTCTGCACATGAAGTGCCTGTTGTTTCTGCCCACTGTTAAACAAACCTGAATATACTGACAAATTTCAGTGAAAATCCCACATACAAAATTTCATAACAATCTATGAGTCCTTTTAGGAACATCTTGTGGAAGCACCTAAAAATGCCTCCATGAGGGAGAAAAGCTGCAGTACCAGCAAGGAAACACAACTCTTCTTCATAGTGGTGTACAAGTACTCGGTTACAAATATATTATTCGGTGGTGGTGCTGGGGGGAGCAAAACATACAGCCTACTCTTTCCCTACATTTTTGCACATGCAGAAACCCCTAACATAGTTTAAAACAATTTTTCAACTCCCACAGAACCCCAACCTAGGTAAACACTGACAGGCCAGCAAAAGTTGACAATGGAGACACCAACCCAACTGCTGCTAAATTATTGTCAAGAAATTTTATTTTTCTCTTGGCAACACAGGGCTTGCCTTTCTGTTGCCACCACACAACAGCTATGTACAATACAAAACAGACACAACACAAATAAATATAACCTTAAATACAAATTAACCAAAACAAAAGAGGCAGTTGATAGCACATGGAAATTACTCTAGTATTACCAATTGCCAGACAAAAATTACCACATTTGAAATTGAAGACGTATTTGAAATTTTCTGCAGTATTTCAAAAGTTTTATTTATCCCACAATTCCACACAGAACTCTGATCTGCAGAACCCTGGTGGTAAACAATGATATAGACAAAACACTTCATGTTTGTTTCACCATGGTTTTAGATTATACTCTGTCTGACCCCCCCCAAAAAACACAATGCATTACTTTCTGTAAAACAGTCATAAAAATTGCTATAAGGGAAGCAAACTTCATCCACTTTACTGGCCCTTTTAAGTGACAGTACAAACAGCAGAGTGCAATTCAGGCAAGAAATATAAATTCACATTGTATACATTCATGCCACAGGTATGAGTCCCCGCCTAAAACAAAACCTCTTTTGTCTTAGGTGAAAGCTCATAAAAATGAGGAGGCAATACACTTTTAAGAGTACATCTGAACTTCCTCTATGAACTTAAGAAACAATGATGTAGGGACTAACTGAAATTAGATGACAAACGAGAAAAATTTTAATTAGGAGTACACTACACTGTGCCCATGAGCAATTGTTAAGTTTGTCTACAAATTATCTGAAATAAGTGAAAGTTCATTCAGCAATTTATAATTAAAAATGTTGAGCTAACCAAATATTAAACAGTTATGTAAGAAAGAGATGTAGACATAATTTGGTGGTATATTTTCATGAATACCCATCAAAAGGACATTTAAAATTAGACTTTTCAGAACACACTTGGAACCACGATAGTACCAACAATTTTGGCACAGCTGTAGTAAAGGACCTGAGACTTCAGTTCACTCAAAATATGCTGCTTTCATACTTGTGAACTTCCTATGCACTGACCTATGTGTATGGTTCCTCAAATCCCTCCTGCTGCTGTCAGACAGTACACAGAATTTGAAAAATAATTATGGGAGAGCCTTCTAAAATGCTTTTAATACCAAGTATCTAAAGTTACATGAAGTGAACTGCCGGCAGAATATTCAACCTTGTAGACTTAAGCACACACAAAATGTTCTGGAAAAACTTGTAGCCATGTTTCACTACTGACAAAATTCACATGCCAGCTATTGTTGAACAACATACGAGTGAACAAACAACTTACAAATTCAGACAACAACAAGGTACTTTCAACATAACAAAAAAGACTATCATCAGAAGACTCAAGGCCCCAAATTCTGAATATGGGAAGCAAAAATTATCACTAAAGGAACTGTAATTGCTCATTTGTGGATGACCACAGATTTAACAGGCAATCACATACTCAGTAATCAATCAATATATTAATTAGCAATCATCTAAAATTTCATAGTGTACTGTTAACAATGCAGAGCATTTTGCAAGAATACAAATTCTATAAAATTCTGATGATCCCTCACACTTTGAGAACCATTTTTACTTTGACAAGTGACCCTTGAATGTATAAGCAGGGCATCACGTGATGACAAGGTGCACGGTCAAAACTGATCACTATCATTTCACCAAATTCAAAAAATATGTATCAGATGTTATTGGCGTATGGTCTAATACCAGCACTAAGCTTTGAATACACAAGATGGCAGCTTACCAATATTGTTAAGAAATGCCTGACTTCAAAAACAAAATTCTGTCACCATGGGTATCTATCAAGCTGAAGAACATATCACATGACCTACTACACAAATCTTTTATGCAATTACTTTGCTGAAAAACTGCTAATGTATGAGGTGTAAAGTGCTGAAAAACTATAATGGCCAAAGGATTTCCACTTCTTCAGGTAGCATTAGCTACTCTGGGTGCTTTGAAAAATGGTGCGATCAAACCCATTTTATTTTTGACAACACACAATAGATACAAGTTTCGTGATAGTTCTGCGACATGCATTTATGGATGTTGAGCAAACAACTTAGACATGGTAGCTAATACAGTAGAAAACAGTATACAAATGAACTGATAAAAGTCAGTTGCATTATTTCCCCGTGGCTTTATAATGATAAGTTTCAAAAACCTTTTTGATACATTTATTTGTATTTATAAAGGAAAGAGTACATTCAGGCTTCAAGATTCAGCATCATTTTTAATTTATGGGAATGTTATTACTGCTATCCAAATCCAGTATGGCCCAGCCATTACTTTTATATTAAATATCACAACAATTTATATCATCTAAAAATCAATCTTAAAAAATACATGTTATCACATAAAATTCCAGCATCTCTTCAGTCAGTGTACAGTAATACCCCCACTGAAAGCTGGTTCAGTATTAAGCTCATTCTCGAATGTGAACAAGAAATCTGAACAATGTACACACATATTCCAACTAGTGTCCAGACTGTACATGCAGCTTTGGTACATATATCACACCTATTTTGTTCGTTCCTCACAGCTTCAGTACTACATCACATTTCATGCTCGATTGGTTTATCCACCACTTTTACAAAGCCAATCAATTATCTACAAACTATATATAAAATAAACTTTACTCAACTATCCCACAACTTCTGGCACAAAGTCTGCAACTGACAAGCAACTTACAAACTCAAAATGATAAAAGTTCCACATTGGAGGTTCAGGAGACTGGAGGCAGGTGCTTAAACCTATATCATTCATTACAAGAATTCTGAGATATGTTCATGTTAAAGCTCATGCCATGTCTGCAACTCCATTAACAGCTGTAAGTCAACCCAATTCAGGTGCAGTATATTAAAGACGGAAACCCTAATTTGAGAGACGTGTGCCATAAATCAGCTTATTGCCACAAAGAAAACAAAAACCATCTTTATCCACCTCAAGGAAGGAGAAGGGATCAGCCAGTAGAGAATCTAACACACAGTTTCCCAAACGTTTTTGCTCACAGATTCCTTCTGGTGCTGGAAAACAACCATGGATCCTCACATCCTTGCTCAGTAAACATAGTGTCCAGATGATAGGTAACCAAAATTGGAAATTTAAAATCCTTCAAGTGGACATCCCATGTGTGATCATATGGTAACTTAGTAAATTACAACTGTCAACGCAACTAAATTTGGTGTCCATTAAAGGAACATATTTCCAACCACATGAATCACTCTCAGGCTAAATCCATGTAAGAAACTTCAGGGCAGTATACAATGATTTCTGTGAATACTGAGATCTCAAATTCATTACATGATTACATTATGTTTTAAGATTCTTGTTAAAAAGCAAAGTACAATAAGTGGTTATGTTGATATGTTGGTTGGAAGATGTTGAGTTATTGTTTGTTACACGACTGTAATGTTAATGATATAATACAGGAAGACATAAGTATATTTAAATGTCATGTAGTTCATGTTATGTTTAGAATTGTTCATATCTGTAGTACCAGTAGTTAACATATGTTACTCACGTACGCAAAAGATGTAGTAACTTTGTTCTCAGGCTGTAGGCATCTAATACCATTTAAAAAGATACTGATATTGTGAAACTAGTACAGGTATACAAATAAACAATAAAAATACAATTATATAAAATACAAGCTTCAATGTAGAAGTGCACCACCAAACCATAAATGGCACAACCAGGAATACAACCTACAGGAAATCACTGTCAGTACATAATCAGTTGTAATGTTAGCAACACTGATGATGGCAACCTACAGCCTGGTAACAAATATGCTACATCTCTTGCATATGTAAGTAACAATGTTAAATGCTACTACTACACATATCAACAATTCTCAATGCCTCAATACCTACAAGATATTAACAATACTAATTTCTTCCTGTACTATATCAGTAACATTACAGGAGTATAACAACCGTTGTCACGTCTTCCGATCAACTACACCTGGTGTCCACACTACTACGCCTGGTGCCCACACTACTAAGCCTGGTGTCCACACTACTACACCTGGTGTCCACACTACTAAGCCTGGTGTCCACACTACTACGCCTAGTGTCCACACTACTACACCACCACTTACTTTTAATTAGACTTTCAACAAGACTTTTAACACATAATGTAATAATATAATAAATTTGTAAATTAAGATCTCAATATTCACAGAAATCAATGTAAAATGAATTGTGTTTTACATGTATTTAGCCTGGAGATGGCTCAAGAGTCCAAATATGCTGCTTCTATAAACACCAAATCTAGTTGTTTTGACAGTCACAATTTATTTAGTTAAAAATTTAAGTGGTGCGTCAGGAAAGTAATGACACTGAATGTGTGGCCCAACAACTGGCAACGCTGTAGCCACACCTCAGACACCAGCCGAGACATACATTCTTGATGATCAGTGCAAGTTTCAACTCGATAGCATTAACACGTCTGATTTGACAGCGAGTTGTGTGTGTGTAGTAGTGACGTGTTACAAAAATGGAGAAATGAAATCTCGAGCAGCGTTGTGCGATCAAATTGTGTCAAACTTAATGAAAACGCAATAGAAACTTACGAAAAATTGAAAAGGGCTTATGTAAAGCATGCTCTGTCAAGGACACAGGTTTTTAGGTGGCATAAAACATTTTTGGATGGCTGTGAGAGTGGAAGACGAACCTCGTTCTGGAAGACCTTGCACGTCAAAAACGGACGAAAATGTGACCAAAGTGACAGATCTCGTGCGGTCTGATCGACATTTGACAGTCAGAATGATCAGTAGTGTTGAATTTTAATCGCCAAACTGTCCACGAAATTTTGACCTTCGAACTGGGTAAATTTGTGCCAAGCTGGTCCCAAAAATTCTCACCAACAGAAGGAAAACCGAAGGAATTTGTGTGTAGACCTTCTAGAACGCATCGAAAATGACAAAAATTTTTTCAAACATGTCGTAACAGGTGATGAAACGTGGATTTTCCAACATGATCCTGACATCAAACGCAAAGTTTGGAGTGGCACATGAGCAAATCACTGCGCCCAAAGAAAGCAAAAATTAGCAAATAAAAAATCAAAACAATGCTAATTTGTTTTTTCAACAGTCAAGGTGTTGTCCATAAGGAATTCGTGCCTCAAGGACAAACAGTTAATAAACAGTACTATCATGAGGTCCTTGAATGACTCAGAAAAAGGGTTCATCGTGTCCGGCCAGAGATTGCGGACACTTGGATGCTACATCATGACAATGCTCCCTGTCACATTGCCATCTCCGTGAACAAATTTTTGGCCAGAAAAGGTATTTCAGTGGTTCCGCAGCCACCATACTCATCTGATCTAAGTCCATGTGACTTCTTCTTTTCCCAAAACTCAAATTCCACCTCAAAGGTCGTCATTTTGGAACTGTGGACAACATCCAAAAGGTCGTAACAGACCAGCTGAGGGCACTTCTACATGAAGACTTCCAGCACTGCTACCAGGAGTGCGAGCAACGTGTCCGGCGGTGTGTGGCTTCCCAAGGGAACTACTTTGAAGGGGATAATGTTGATTTATAGGTAAATGTTAAATAAAAAAATATAGCACCAGTCTCATTACTTTCCTGATGCACCACGTATATCTCAGAAATGATTTTAGATAGCTACAAATACATACCAGTAGAATAGGTAACAATGCACTGCATGATTTTTCCTTAATTAGATTTCTAATATACACACAAAATACACATATCACCAATGAAAGAAGTTCAACGAATATTTTTAACAAAACATTATTCCTGTAATTAAAAAGACTAGTAAACTTCAAAGCAGCCATTACAGAAATGTATCCATGGATCCCCTGGGGACTGGTCAAGAATCCCTTGGGATCTGCACAGCACACTTTGGGAGCCACTGGTCTAGCAGATTCAAGTGCCATACACACTTGAATTATACGTAATGGTATGAGTCCTGTTCAGTACAGAGCTCAGTAACTGTCCTCAGTACTTTGAAAAGAATCCCTTTGTATCACCAATGGTACGTATTTAATGCTTATGGGACAGGTTTATTCTGTATGTTCCTCTCTTTGGAGGAAAAACATATCCCAGGCCTCAATGCTGCCAAAGATCACTCAACACCCTTGCTAGATGGAAATGCTTCAGGTGATGATAAGCCAACACTAATGCTGGTCTAACACTCCGAAACCCCACAAGAGATGAAAAATTTTCTAATGAGCATCTACCCCATCATCTGAAAATCAAACACAAATACTTAGCTGGCATTACAAATATTCACTCAGTGGAACACACCATACTTTTGCCATGAAGTCAGTAAGTACTGCAGGAAAAACAAACTCCAAGCTAAACCTCTGTTGATTCTTTATTAGGCCACACACACAAAACACTTCTAATATGCTCTGTACCTGTCTACCTGTTTAAGTTATCTATTACCCACTTAACACAGCATCTATGTTGCAACCTATTTATCAGTTAGTTACCTCCACCTTCAAATTCTACTTTGCTGAACTCCAGGCCACCCACAAAACCTCTGATATGCTGTGCACCTGTCCACCTGTTGAAGTGTACCTCTCACTGAAAAATCTATTTGCAACCTACGGATCAGGAAAGCATTTGTAACACACTTTTCAGTAGTTAGTTGTGGCAACTGATAAGGAAGACAAGTAAACAATTACAGAGTTATTGTTCTTCATCCAATACCTGCTCTTGATAGTCCTGCCCCCAGTACATGGATGCTTGCCAATAATTTTCTGAGCTTTTACTCTGAGAACTGTGCACATGTGAATATACCACACTTCTTCCTTCTGTCACACAAAAGGGACTAATCTATGTCAGCGCCACTTTTTGGAAGTGTGCTTGGGGGTAATCATGGCCTGTAGCTAGCCTCAAAAGTGGCAACAATAACTTGTTTCAGCATGCTGTGTGGCACAGCACGGTCTTTTCATGATTTGCCTGAACTTAGTTGCTTGTAATGAGATTACAGGCTCTTGTTCAGTGTGATGTACATACTTCCCCCCCCCCCACCACTTTTCTCCTCCCTTCCTCCTCCCCCTCTTCGTCTCTTCCTCCGCTCCTTCTTTTCCTTCATCCTTCTTTTTCTTCTTTTCTCT
>Ga0123357_10015022_pt1 | contig 10133 bp, 4 predicted proteins | sample TergutEmb28metaG_FD_89873 | JGI IMG/M metagenome (GOLD analysis project Ga0123357, IMG submission 89873) | Embiratermes neotenicus P4 segment gut microbial communities from Petit-Saut dam, French Guiana - Emb289 P4 | ecosystem: Host-associated > Arthropoda: Insects > Digestive system > Gut ... | reverse complement strand
TTTTTTTTTTTTTTGTATTTATTTTATTTTTTTTTTTTTTTTTTTTTAAATTTTTGGGGGTTTTCCCTGCCGGGTGTTTTTTTTTTTTTTTTTTTTTTTTTAATTTCTGTGGTTTTGCAGCATAGAATTTTCTCTTTCCTCTGTCCGGATTAAAGCACGGGTCGTCCGCCCCGAAGCCCCGCCACTCTGTGGAGCACAGATCCATGGATCCGATGAAGAATTCTGTTTATTGATATGTGACGTATTTCGGTACGACACAAATTTACTACGTTTTGGCAGAGTTTACTATCTCCATTCTCAGTGTTGAAGCCTTTTGACACAAAAAGGAGGTGTGTCATGTCACTAACCTCCGATTGTCGAGGGTATATACACACACACACACACACACACCACTGATTAATATCTGAGCGAAACTGTATTTATAATCTGTGATTTATGGGGGAAGCACAGGTTACTGAAATTCCGGTTCCTGTACAAATACGCGAAAAATGGTGAGTGGTGTCATATGTTTAGCAAATGAGGAGTAATCGAAGGAATCTTTTATTTTAGTGTAATGTTGGGTATATATGGCTACTGTTTTCAATAAACAAAATTCAGTACATTTTTGTGTACTGCAGAAATATGTGAATGTAGTGCATGTGTTCTGCGCTTTAATTGAGGTTATTGATGAATTGGAATTTGTTAGGTGTGCAATTACTTATTAGCGGTTTCTTTGTGTGAAGGGTAAAGTTAAGTGTTCCGAGCTTCGGACGAAAGACAAGAAAGAGCTGCTAAAGCAACTCGATGAGCTGAAGACTGAACTTACGAACCTTCGGGTCGCGAAGGTAACGGGAGGAGCTGCGTCGAAGCTGTCCAAAATGTAAGTTGATTATTCGTAGCAGATTTGTAGAACAAATTCATATCTTGAACGCCCCAGGACACACTAGTAAGCAGCTTGAATTCCAGTGTTTTTGATGCCCAGTACATGTTTACGTGTAAGCCAGTTATTTGGATGTGAATGGCAAGAGGCATGATATGCTGATTTCCACGCATTTATTTGTGTTCTCTTTGTGAGTGAAGTAGCTAGTGTTTTGGCAAAAGAAGGAACAGATTTTTTGTGTTTATTGTGGGATGATATCAGTATTACAGAGTATGTAGTATTTGGATGTGGGGAGGTTGGAATTAGTGTATCATGGCAGAAAGGGCAGTTTTTCTTTGTTACGGAAGTGTTTGCATTGTTTTATTGTGTAATGGTATTATAGCTAATTTCATAGTACTGCATGGTAGTGGAGTCATTTCATTTTGTACTTATTGTTGCTTAGCTTTATTCACTAACACTTTTGTTATTTGTAGTGCTGTTTTTTTTAGTGTATTACAGTGGTGTGTAATATACTTTATTGTTGCTTTTGAATGATACCTTCCAATTCGTGTAACACATTCAGTAATGGCCAATACAGACTCAGTTACTTGTGGTCTAGTCATGGTACCCAAGACACATCACAAACAAAAACAAAACAGGAACTTTACCCTGTTATGAATAATGTTGAGCAGAGAGCAATGCAAGCCATTCACGGTTAGCAGTTTAGTAAGTTACTGTTTATGGAGAGGGTTTCAGTTTGCATTTTAGTTATGTCAGGTTAGTATCATTACTTATGCTTTCAGTAACGAAGAGGAAGTAGTGCAGTACAGTAATGGCTAGGGGTTTGGCTCTCATTTTAATGAGGTGATCTTAGCTACTGATGGATGAGTTTCAGTTTTCGTGACTGTGACATTGCAGTACTGTTCATGTTTTGTGATTGCATTATGTCTGATGTTGCACAGGTGAAAAAATTTGGGTTTTACAGCTATGGTTATTGGAAACCTTATCCACCATCACAATTCCCCATCATGTACTCATTAGTTGCTGTGTGGTTAGGTAACCGTCATACCTGTGCTTCTCCGGAACTCCACATGGATGCCATTACACTAGGGTGAATATTTACCATTCACTTGTGTTTTGGGAATGTATGTTGGAATTAGTACAAGAGCGAGAACTTCCATGTTGTGGTGCATGTTGAGTACTACCTTCTTTCATAGGAAAAAGGTTATTATTTTGAAGGTTTAAGCCTTGTGCAGTGTGACATGTCATTTTGTGAGAAGGAACTTGCTCACCCAATGACACATCTTCACATACCAGACAACTGGGAATCTTAGCAGGACTGCTTTGAGAAACTCAGATTTTGTAAGTTTTGGTTCTGTTAATTTTTATTCCATTATTTCGCTGTATGTAGTTTCTATACTAGAATTTGAGATATTTTTGTAACAGAATGCAAGTATTATACAGAATACTATACACACCAATTGTCCACCTTTCACTGAACGTAATGCCATTGCCTCTTGCATGACATGTTGCCAGTGTAACACTCCAGTAATTGTTATATGGTTTGCTATGTTCATGCCCAGTTTTGATTAGGGTTTTGGTCTAGTAGTAGTATAGTTCGTACAGTGTACACAAGCAGTTAAGCAGTCAGTTGATGTACAGCCAATTATCAGCATAAATAACTCACAAGTGAATAAAAAATATGAGCACTTACTGATGACAAGTACCATTTACTGAAGTGACATTGATAAAGAATTTAATTTTGAAACTTTGTGCATCCTGTATTCAGCATCATATCTTGGAGAAAACAGATGGAATTGTCATCACTGCACAATGCCAGTATTCCATATGATTCCATCTGCTTACTGTAAGTTAAGCAATGGCATTATAAGAAGGAGGAGGTATTTAAATTAAGCATGTGATTTGTGAAAAACATACTGTATAATCTGAAAAGGATAAAATTATGAAATAAGTGCCTGTTTGTGGGAAATAAAACAGAGATTATGCAGCATGTCTTAAAAATGCAGTAAATTTCCTTGTTTAAATATATAAAATGAATTTTGAGGCGTTTTTTAAATATACATTCCCATGTGAGAATATAGGTCTTCTGAAGTCTAATGGACAAGTTACAGCTGGTGTTTTATTAACACCGTAGTTCCCTGCTTCAAGTCTGCCAGACAAACAGCCTTTTAACATTTCTCTGTCTGAAGACGTCCTTCACTTCTGCCTGATATGCGGCCTTGTGGTGCACATTGCTGTGAATGCATCCTAACTCTCCTGGTGGCAGCAGGCAGCCTTTTTTAACACATCATGTGTGAAGACATCCTTTAAAGAGTCTTTTGACACGCACTACTTTGAAGACATCCACCCATCGTGCCTAGTTGAAAGGCAGCCTTTAACACATCATGTTGATGACAATTCCTGTGCCCCCTGGTTGACATGCAGTCTTTTGGCACATCTCTGTGTGAGGACATTTGGAACTCATGCATGCAGAATCCCCTAACCAGATCACCCTTGTACCATTAGAACAATTGTTCTTTTCCCACCCCATACTCCACACTGGTTATTCAAAGAAAAATTATGAAAGGCTAGTTTATACGTGTGCACATTTATTTAAATGTGTGACTGTGTAGAGCATTTGAAGTCACAAACACATGTCTAGATATAAGAAAGAGATAATTGTGGCTAATAATTGGCAATTGACTGTACTGTGTTTAGTTACTGAAGTTTTACATTTTTATATTTTCATGCCGTTAATCATTATGCTGATGTCTTTTTCTTGTTTAAAAAAGTTGAGAAGAACAAATGTGTTTGGATGTATTCTTTGAGAAATGCACAAGTCTCATGTGCCAGGTCATGCATTCTACTAAATTTGGTACTGTGTTGCCTAAGGTTTGTGGGTCTTCAGTAGGGAACATCCTTCATGTCACCCTTCTGGCACTTAGATTTTGATGTAGTTTATAAATTTTTGTAAAATTGTCAACCCCAGTTATCATTTACATCCAGAAATGGTATACTGAGATTTGAAGAAAATTTGACACACCAGGGCTTTGTGTGTGTGCATGCACGCAATTGAGGTGTCAGTCCTCTGTTCACTGTGCCTACTGCAACCTTTCTTCAGATGGGTGGTATTCTTATATCTTGATTGCATACCTGTTGGCTGACCAAATTCAAGTCAGTTGTACAGTTACTTTTTCTGTTTCATGCTTTATTTGTTTAACATGTCTAAATTTAGTGAGTGATGAAGTACTTCGTCTGGGGATAGTATGTAAGCAATGATTGAAAATATTAATTGTTTAATTCTCTTTTTTTCTAGTCGAGTTGTGCGAAAAGCAATTGCTCGAGTCTATATTGTGATGCATCAGAAGCAGAAGGAGAATTTGAGGAAACTTTTTAAGGTCAGTGTTCTGAGGAGTTTTTTTTTTCCCCCCCCTCCTCCCCCATCCATTGTGTTGGAAATCAAGACAATGTTCTGTGGAGAGGAGGAGTCCTTGAAAAGCCTGTAGTCACTCACCACCTAAAGAAATGCTGCTTTAATATACCTGAAGGTTCATTAGCCAATGAGATTTGAGTTTCCCACAGTGGTATCAGCATTACAGACATCTGCAGTCTGATGCTTTATAGTTTGGTAGAGGGCTGTCAGTGCATCAGAGTAACTGGCTTCACCCATTGTTATGGTGGAAGATAGAACATACCCAGCGGGATCCACATTAGTTTTGGTTCCCATCTGCTGAACATCTGGCATCACAATGTAGAAGACCGTAATTTTGGCTTATTACAGTATTCAACAGAGCCCTGTTCCCTGTCCTGAGGTATCATATGTGTTCAACTTGGATACTACAGAAAGAGCATTTACTTTAGTAGTGTAATGACTGATATTGTTTGTACATGAATTTTACACAAATAACACAAGTATGTTCTTGGTGTTCTTTCATTTTTGTACATGACAGTTTCATGTTTATATCCACTGTAGAAGTTGTGGTAAATATGTTTTCAGTGTGAGATACTTTTGACCACATCATGCAGTTGTTGCAGGATATGTAAAGAACTTGTTTGACTCTTAGCCGATGTAAAAGTCTGTTTAGACCTGAAGAGAATGAAAACGAAATACATTCAAGTATAGTAGTGAAACCTAACATGTTAAGTGTCTGTTTTGTACTATTCGTGAAGATAGTTTGTAGTTGTTCTTTATCATTTTTATGGCTGTAGGTTAGAATTCGAGCCTGTAAAATAATAATTTTGTAAAGGAAAAGGAGAATTGTAAATTGAAAAAATGTGCCAGAAGGAGCTAGAAATATTCATAACGGAATAAATCAGACAGCTAATATATAAAAGTTTCATAGAGTGGGAAGGTTTGATATGATACTGTAATGCTGTGATGCTTGTACTGCGATTTAGCTCAGATGTACTTTTTGTATTCGTAGAACAAGAAATACAAACCTCTGGACCTGAGACCCAAGAAGACTCGTGCAATTCGCCGGGCACTGTCCAAGCACGAATGTCAGATAAAGACCCTTAAGGAAATTAGGAAACGTCGAGCTCATCCACCAAGAAAGTTTGCTGTTAAAGCCTGAAATTCAAATGACTGCTAATTTCCTGTATCACAAGTAAAATATAAATTTAAAACGTATTTTATTGTTTATTATGTAAAATCCCTCATTTTTGGAACCCTGTAGTAGAGCTGCTCCTTCATGCAGGTAAGAAATGGTCATTCGTTTAGGATTAAGATCTTGCATGTTGTAGTATATATGAATATATTTGGGTCATTCTGTTATGAAACCTGTAATTTAAAAAATACTTGGTACTGTTTTATGTGTGTAGTCTGTTGTGTACTAATTCAGATGCACCCCACATTACTGCAAACTTGGTACATATATGTGTGCCACTGTTCTGTGTGGCCCTATGTTCTGATTGCTCTAGTATAGCTTCCTTGTCACTTAGGCAAGTGCACACATGTCAAAGGTGTCAACCAATTTGGCTTTAGAGGTACCCATTTGGCAGCGAGGCTATGGCTTCAGTGACTTATTAATACAAGGGTAAGCAGAATGTAAGGTTCCCAATTTTTTTTATTTAGAATATAAAGCAATTATGGTAAGTTACGCATGGTTCAGATAGAGGCATGCACTTCATCTGTTTTTGGACATTGTAGCTGCATCTGTTAAGGCACTTGTCATGGCAGTAGATCAAAAGTCACAGCCTTGGTGATAAAATGTCGCTTCCTGCAGAACAAGTCATCACTTCATCCCCACTTTGATGTCTTCATCAATTTGGAAATAGAGAATTTGAAGGTGCATCTTCATTTTGTGGATCAAGTGGAAGTCTAATGGTGCCATATTTGGGCTATATGGAGAGTGGGGAAGAACCTATCACTCCCAGGTGCTGAAGATTTGAACTGGTGTGAGGAGTGTGTGTGGGCGGGTGTTATTATGCAACAGCAGTATTCATTTTGACAGTAATCTGAGTTTCCTGCAGCACAGCCTCCCTACTTCAGTTAAGAGTGCCTTGTAATGACCACTGCTAGGAGTGAAATCCACCAAAATGACCTTGAATGTTCCAGAAAATACTGTTCCATTCTCCCTTCCCAGTATTGATGTCTTGAATTTTTTCATGGGGAATTGTGACATGTTATGGATTCTGATTGACCATAGACTCTTACAGGTCACAATGGATTGTCATGGGCTGGGTGCTTTTTGTGCAGGGAGAGCCAAATTACAAATCACACTTCTTTTTCCATAATTTCGGTGTGGTTGCCATTGTTTAAGTGATGGTGAGAAGGGTGTTTTGTCTCCTCTGGTGAACAAGTGTGCCATCAGGTAGCAAGAGTAACATTAGTGGCAATACTGATACAGAGGTAATATGTGATGGAACAGTACAGTGCCATGCGTACTGTTATGTTTAGACCAAACCATCAGATCGGTATTCACCACTGAATACAATGTACAACAGAGTCACAGACTGCTGTAACATCCCTTTCATGAGATTAACTAAGGAACCTTGCTTGTTGACATCCACTTATAAACCAGGTGTAATCATTTGTGAAACAGTATTGACTGAAAGTGGAAACTTTTTCCCGAGGCCAGAGTTTGGAAATTCACTGCATTCTATTGCCATAGTGAAGGTGGTTCGTTGCATGTGATGAGGCCTTTCTGTGAAGGCTACTGGGCAAGGGGCCATGTACAGAATAAGCATGTCACACATGCATAAGGTATTCAGATCAGCAGCTTGGCTGTCAGATTATGCAGTGTAACATAGGAAGTGTAAGGGATTTTTATGTTCAAAATGTTAACAGGCACAGCAGCAAAAACACACATATTCAGTTACATAATCTGATAAAGATTTGAAGAAGCACTACACGAATCTCCAAGCCTTACTACCAGTAAAGGTAACATAGTGGAGGAAAGGTGCTCGGTATAGAATGCCAAGTATGTGCTGTTTAACAAATCAAAATCTGCAGTTACAGTGTGACATTTGGTAGGGAAGCCACAAGTGCAAATGTTTATATGCAAGTGGTGTAAGTCAGTCAGTGAGTCTGGTTGCATTTGTGAAGGAAGATCCCAACAAACAAATAGTCCTTGGAGGTAAGGTGTGAATAAATTTCCAGTGACTTTGTTCACAGACCAAGAAAGTCACAGAGAAAAGCATGCCACAATTGAGAATACATGGAATGCCACAAACTATTTGAAATCTAAAAGTTACAACACAAATGTCCAGTATTACATGTTATAGTTGCAGACAGATTTGCTACACATATGGATATAACATTCTTTCAGATGGTGATGGTAAAATACTTACAGCCAAAATAGTGTTCAGTTATGAAGCCACTTTCTCTGTCCTGGCATGTTAACTGCTTTCATTTTATAATTTTGGGGAAACATTTCACATGCAGTAATTGAATTTGCAGGGGACTGTCTCAAGTGACTTGTGTTCTATCCAAAGAGAAAGTGTGCCAAAACAATTGTGACAGGTGTAGTGTACCTAGATACGTTGGAAGAATTTCTTATGCTGACTTTGAAAGCAGAGGGCCCTAATGTCATGCTGTTCAACAAGACTGCAGTTAGTGCTTCTGTGTTTTCACATTTCAAGTTTTCAATTTAAAATTTCTATGGAAATGAATTGGCAGAGACAGCCATTTTGCCTGTCAACTTCATGCCATTGGCCGCAAACCAACAAAATGTGCTGTTTACATTTCACCATTGTTCATTGTTTTGCTGAGACTGTCTGGAAGGTTATGAGATGCTGTGGCTGTACCCACCATGCTTCCAGATGTGTGGACCAGACTTCAATGCTGATATGATACATACTGGACTACTTATGGTGCACTCATTGAACATCTATGAGTGAACTGTTTAAGTGTGGGTCACAGCTAAATCACATAACCTGCAAATATATGTTCAGTTTGCATTCCCTTGCCTGTTATTTCTTGAGCAGTATTGCATTCAAATTGTCTACATTTTATGTGTTTACTTTTTTTTGTGGCCTCTGTTGCACATACCTTATTATATATATTTCTGCCTGGAATACTGTACTATTCAGCTAGAGGCTGAAGATGTTCTTTTTTGTGCCATGGGTATACATGCCAGCACTAGTGGCTTCATTTATATTTGACCTGTCTGGTCTTTCATTTTTACCAATTTGGAACTCACTTTTCCATCATTGCTGTCACGAAGTGTACCATTGAATGGTTTATTAGGTCTTCTTTATGAAGTTCAAAAGAAAGCCTGTGGAGACTATGTCTATTCATTTGTGACAGTATTGACAAATAAACTATTAGATTTACATTAAATTTGGTATAGGACTTCATTCTCTGTGGCTGTAAATGGATTTACAATAATTGCAACATTATTTGTTATAGGAGTTCTTTATGAAAAATTGTCAAGCAACTATAAGTTTCATGAAAACAAGTGTTGTGACCAACCTACAATACTTACGGCTGTGAAAGAATTTCTACTTACAGTTTCTTGACATTATGTAGATGAAATTTGGTATAGATCGCGTTGGTGAAATGTATTTAAATACATAAAACAGAGATATTGAGATTTATTGAAGTTAAACATTATTGGAGTCTTAGAGCCCATAAATCACTTTGTTGCCTATATTCATTATTGAATGAACAGCCAAATTTCAGTTAGAGGTTAGTGAAAATAAATTTATAATTTTTTTTTTTGTCAGAGTTCATGGACACCTTGTAATCTGAGGTCCATGGGCCTCAAGTTAAGAATGGTTTGTCTAGAGTAACATTTTGTAAAATGCTTGCTGCCTGCTGTTTAAGTCCCTCAACCTTTCTAGCGTGTGGGGTCAGTTACGCACTTCTGTTAATGTAATGGATCCAGGAGTGAGACGTGCAGTGGCCCAACAGAGGGCTTCTTCCTTGGAAATCATCTATTTGTGAATAGGGCAACAATGTCAGAGCTGATGACATCTTCGTATGTAACACTGAAGAGAGTTAGGTCTCTGGAAAAACACAACATTCATATTTCTCCTTCAGAACTCTGTTTTCTTTTAATAATGACAAATCCAAGCTCATAAATAGAAAATTTGTATCCATTTTGGGTATACCTGGTCTGATGACTTCATGCAATTCATGTCATGTTCCTTTGTCAGCAAACAAAATATTCCTCCCATGAAGAGGCAGCATATATGATGTATGCATTCAGTATTTTTAAAGATATAATTTACTGTATTGTTTATGTGCACACAATGAAATCTTTTGTACAGTATGTAATAATATAAAACATTGGGTTTGTTAGTGAAGTCACAACCTGAGATGAAGTGACAGCAAAATGATGGTGCCTTTAGTGTTCACAGTTTCATTTCCAAGTGTGTGATGGTAAAATTTAACTTAATATTTTCCATATCCATGCACTAAGAAATATTTACACTGATGTAGTAAACCAACAAATGCACACTAATAAAATATGCTTTATAGTATATTAACTTTCACCTGCATGTTTGGTCACTGTTGTGACCATCATCAGGGTGCTTTACAATAATACTGGTAGAGTTCAGATGAAAGCTGATGGCACATGGTGACTCATGCTAGGGGAAGTGAAGTGGGAACATGCGAGTGGAGTGGGTAGCAAGTAGTCTTGCACTGTACCTCAGAACATGGTGTATCCAGCATTACTACCGCTGATGTGCACAACTTGGCTGCCAGTAGTCGACTGAATTGACCCCCCCCCCCCAAACTTAAAAGGACCCGCCCATTTCGCTGAAAGCCCCAACCTGGTTTCTGCGTGTGTGCCTTCATGTTTAAAACTGTCCCTAACCTATAAGAATTGCCAAATTTGCATAAGTA
>Ga0123357_10015021_pt1 | contig 10134 bp, 8 predicted proteins | sample TergutEmb28metaG_FD_89873 | JGI IMG/M metagenome (GOLD analysis project Ga0123357, IMG submission 89873) | Embiratermes neotenicus P4 segment gut microbial communities from Petit-Saut dam, French Guiana - Emb289 P4 | ecosystem: Host-associated > Arthropoda: Insects > Digestive system > Gut ... | reverse complement strand
TCATGGGTGTGTTTATTGTCATGGATGTGTTTATTGTCATGGGTGTGTTTATTGTCATGGGTGTGTTTATTGTCATGGATGTGTTTATTGTCATGGATGTGTTTATTGTCATGGGTGTGTTTATTGTCATGGGTGTGTTTATTGTCATGGATGTGTTTATTGTCATGGGTGTGTTTATCATATACACAAATCTTGGAAACGCAGCTGTAGAACTGACCACAGACACTGGCGTCACATTTCTCCTGATTCACTGTTCATATTCAGCTCATATGAAGACGCGTTTATTTGCGGAGCCTTCCAGCTGCATAGGTTGCAGGTCCAGTGTGCCGAATGGATTCTGTTGCATGGAGTCACCGTGGTTATAAACAACAATTCCGCTCACTGTGCGTTTGTCTGAAGTTCCCAGTTTGTGGCAGCAAGAGTCTCGCAAACCGCTGGACGCGTCCCGGATTTTTGTGGGCATGGAACTGCGACCGATACCGCAAGGCTCAGAACTAGTGCATTCTAAATTAGAACTGCGCTCTTCTTGGTTCTTACGCAGCGATTAGTGGTAATTTCGTACCGACGTTTCGGGACAACCTGTCGTTCCCATCTTAAGTGGTCAAGAATAAAAAATTCATGCATATTGCATTAAATTTCGTAACATGCTGCCTCAGGGTAGAATATCTTACATTGCGGATGAAGAGGGCCGGTGCTTTCGAAACGTCAGAATGACCCAATTAAAAACTTTATTATGCAAGTTACTTACTTACTTACTTACTTACTTACTTTCTTTCTTACTTACTTACTCCATGGAGCAGAGTCCTTCTTGAGAAGCTAACTGGTTCTGCAGCTAATCAAGAAATTCCCCGCACTTTATGGAACCCGAAGGTTCATCACCGTATTCACAAGTGCCCCCCATCTGTCCCTATCCTGAGCCAACTCCATCCAGTCTCCACCCCTCCCACTTCCCGAAGAGCCATCTTAATATTATCCTCCCACCTACGTCTAGGTCTTCCCAATGGTCTCTTTCCCTCAGGTTTCCCCACTAGAACCCTGTGCACACCTCTCCCCTCCCCCATGCAACTAATGCACAATATATAATATGTAGATACATTTAAAATTATAAAATATTTAAAAGTGCTCCAATATGTTTCGGATCACAGAGGATCCATCATCAGGGAGCCTTGTACAGTGCTTGGCTAAAAATTACAAGAATGATTCTATCGTGTCTGTTGACATGGACAAGGTCGGAATATGCTGTCACAACACTGACCTTGTCCATGTCAACGGACACGATAGAATCATTCTTGTAATTTTTAGCCAAGCACTGTACAAGTCAACCTGATGATGGATCCTCTGTGATCCGAAACATGTTGGAGCACTTTTAAATATTTTATTATTTTAATTGTATCTACATATTATATATAGTGCATTAGTTGGATAATAAATTGTTTAATTACCATTGATGCACGGTGCAAACATGAAGATTAGCTATGTACCAAAATGCACTGCGTCTCTTCCCTCAAGGCTACTGAGCTTTTTTTTTTTTAACGTTTCAGACATAAACCTTCTATCATACAGATAATGCACCAATCATTTGTCATTTTTCAGTTACATTTCTGTTCTTTATATGATATAATTTTCAGATCAATTCCTGTAATTGCAGTCCAAATATTGTCTCTTTGAACTAGAGCGGGCTAAGCCTCAAGAAAGCAGTGCCACTTTTTAGCCTTTCACAGCGATGCAGTTGAAGTCTCCGTTGTTCTGGGCGGCGGAACCGCTTTACTGGGCGATTCATGCCTGACGTTTCGGGAGAGCGTGCTGGTCTCATCTTTAAGGGTCGAAATGCCCATTTTCTCAAACGTCTCAGGAGATTGATGATTTGAAGATAATTTTTTTTTTTTTAATTTTAATCGAAGAGTGCCCTGTCGCCACATATGCACGTCATGAGGGTCAGAGTAGCTTAATCACCTTCGACGTATATGTTATCAGGTGGGTTCACAATATCCACTATTTGTTCACTGCAATTTTAAGTCGGTAAATAGACATAACGTGTAAGACGGAATTGCTGTTCATGTAATTGAGTGGGCAATAATTGATGTGGCGTTATTTCGGTGGTTGACTGTAATTAATTTAATAATTTTTCCAATTTTCTTCCGCTAATATTTTTAGCTCTCTGCACTCCTGATACACAGAAGTCACAGACTGTACTGCCATCATTTTACCGACTGTAACATCCATTGACGGGGAAGATAAAAGTTATTTTAATCGAAGACATCCCGCTGTGTTTCGATTATCACAATAAACCACGTAATTTCTTACGTCAAAAACACAACAATAGTATATAATTATTGTGGGCCCGGTAGCTCAGTTGGTATAGCGACTGACTACGGGCTGGACGGTCCGGGATCGAATACCGGTGGGGACGAGATTTTCCGCCTGTCCAGACCGGCCCTGGGGCCCACCCAACCTCCTGTGAAATGGGTACCGGTTCTTTCCCGGGGGTAAAGTGCGGCCGGGGCGTGCTGCTGACCACTCACCTCCTTCTAGTGCCGCAGTCATGGAAGATTAGAGCTATAGCTCTATCCAACCTCTGGGCCACACCGGGCCTGTAACGGGATCACTGTACCTTTTTTAGTATATAATTATTGGTATTTAGTTAAGGCAACATGCTTGGGTCCTTCTTTAGACCATCTTCAGACCAATGTTCATAAGCAAGAGTTGGTACAATCAGTGCGCACTATGTACTGTGGGATCCCATGTTATGTACAGGGTGCACGCGATACTAATTAAGAAGTTTACGTAGAGGTTAAGATAATATTGCTTAGGGTGTAGTATATCTGAAAACAATGTATAAGTACAGGTATGCACCGCATAACGACGTTTCGGTTAACGACGGATCGCATATACAACGGTAGTCTCATAATATTATAATAGGTAGGTTTCACCCTTTTTATAGGCCACGAAGGCCCTTAGGGTGGGTAGAGGTATTGCTCTACTCTTTCTAGGACCTCGACACTAGATGGGGTAGAGGGGTCAGCCCCACGCCCCGTCCACCTCTACCCCCGAGAAAGACCCGGTACCCCTTGTACAGGAGGCTGGGTGGGCCCCAGGACCGGTCTGGACGGGCGGAAAATCTCGTCCCCACCAGGATTCGATCCCGGACTTCCCAGCCCGTAATAAGTCGTTATACCGACTGAGCTACCCGACCCACTTATATTATAATGTAATAGTATAATACCATTGTGTTACAATTGCCTACAGTATTCAGTACAATAACACGCTGTACAGGTTTGTAGCCTAGGAGCAATAGGCTATACCATATAGTCTAGGTGTGTAGTAAGTTGTACTATCTAGGTTTGTGTAAATGCACTCTATAACGTTCGCACAACGACGAAATCGTCTAACGACGCATTTCTCCAAACGTATCCTCGTCGTTAAGCGACGCATATCTGTATTTATGATCAATTAAGAAGGAACCTGTTACTTAAGACCTTTATCCTGAAGATGGTTTAAAGAAAGACGGAAACATGTTGCCATAACAAAATACCAATAATTGTATAATACTGTTGTGTTTTTTATGTAATAAACTAATTGTTTCATTGTGAGATTTGAAGACAAGTGTGTTGCTGTTGCGGGGCTGTTTGAACCCGACGGTACAGCGCCGTTAGCAGGGGTCGACAGCGTCTGCTTTTGATTGTGGTGCACTTAGCGACCCCGAAGGTTTGTATAAAATGGCTACTATATGTAACACGTGACTTTTAAATGAAACTTTTCGTTTTATCCACACAGTGTCCCTACGTCGCTTGAAACGGTTGGTCTTTGTAAATGGTACGTATTGTTTTCTGCGAGATAGGAATCGAGTTAGTAAAAATATGGGATTTATAAGAATTTTCGAAAGATTAATGAGGGACGATTTTATGCAGATATACATATGCATTTATTAGCCCTTAACATTGACCTGTTGTGTGTACACAATAAATGCATATGAAGGTTTCTGTATTATGACGCCGTGTAGAGTGGTGTACGGTAGCAACGCCTCGGAGGAGCTGTCGTTTTCCATCTTCAGGGTTGTACGGCCCAGAAGACGGGGACGTTTATCTCCTCCTAAAACTTGGTACCTATATACAAAGCTACATGGCGTCATACTCTGTACAGCTCGGATTTTCACAAGCACTGCCGTGTTAGCCGCAAATGTCAAGTAACCAGATGCTATGCTAACTTGTGTATGGCAATCTGCATTGAAAAATTTCAATGAAGCTGGGGTTAAATTCCAACTATATCCCGGAAGGGAAGTTTTTGAATTTGGGGTACCGTACATTGGAATGAGGTAGCAGCCTGTAAAGAATTAAAAAGGCCCGTACAGTGCACCGAGGGCGACAGTAGTAACTCAGATTATACAGCTTCAAATAGTAGTGAATAATGAACTAGAAAGGAAGTAGAAGGATTTATTAAGGGTCATGTTGGAGGGCTGGGGAAAATCACGAATAATCTGGTCAGGATCGCTGGTTTCAGGGTTGAGAGATAAACCCGTGGCCTAATGAACACGAAGAAGGAAGGGTCCTAACTGAATAGGGGATGTTCGATAACAGAAATTGAAAAATCTAAGATCAGGTGATCTGTATGGAAAGATTTTGAGTACTGTAAGGCCTCGACGTTCGTGATTAATTGGGACTGAAAACGTCACGAACATCGAAATCGTAAGGTGGGGATTCATTACGAATATGAAGCGCCTGTATAGTTCCAAGAACTTACGAACAACGTGCAGTAAGCGCACAAAACTGTCTCAGAAAGCATAATAATTCATCCCAATAATATAACGTACGTAGCAGCATAAAATGCTCAAAATTTCATTAAATAATTGAAGGAAAGTCTAATACCGTAACTCATGGAGAAAAAAATAAATAAACCCCACTTAATGAAAGACAGAACTTCACTGAACTAAGAGTGATGTGTGCAGCGAGAGTGGAGGGGAAGCTGACTCGACAGCCGCGTGGTCTCATCCCGATTTGTCGGAACAAGTCACGAAATTTTAAAACATTGATATTACAACTTGTATTATGGAAGGTCGAAACGTCGGTATTTCCCTTTTACTCTTGAAGTACTGGGCAACGATTTTAATGTAATACATTATATTATGTTTTATTATTATATAATGTATTTAACACAGTCACCTGAGTTTTACTTAATTTCGGTTATAAAACGTCTATTCTTTTTGTAAAGCTGAGATTTTACCCACTTGAAAAAGTGCCAGCTTAACAATTTAAACACCCAATTAAATCCCATCTGCCATCTTCTGGCATTATTAGGAGCTCACCATATTCTCCATATTTGCAGGGTAAGGGTTAACGGGTTTTATTTAAGTAGTCTTTCTTAGTGCATGCTTTGCATTGCCTGATATTGGCTTTCAACTAAAGCCGAAACATTTAGCAATAAAATGACGTAAAATTAGTTGTCGCTGGCGGTCACTAATTCCTGACTGGTATTAAAACGAGCGATCAAGAAACGTCGCAATCCCGAACATCAAATTTCACGAACTTCGAAACCACCGTCTTCACTTTTGAAGTAAAGGTAAAGCAGTCCCGTTACAGGCCTGGAGTGGCTCAGAGGGTTCCAGGAAGTTAAGGTTTCCAGATTTCGTGAAAACGGCACAGGATGGTGGTAAGGTTGTCAGCCTTACGCAGTGGTCGCCTTTATCCCCAGGAAATGTTCCTGGTACTCAGTTCTGTTAGAGGGTGAGTCGACCCCAGGACCTTAGTGCGATCGGAAGGATTTTATGTCAATGAAAAATTCCAATGACACCAGCTGGGATCGAACCAGCGACCTTCCGATTTCACTTTTGCAGTAGACGTTCCAATGAAAGTCACTGCAATTTATGCTATCACAGATGTTTCGAGACATTTCTATTCACTGCTATGAAGCATAGCCCGATTTAGTTCTCGTTGCTTGTCATAATGGCGACCTTTTTCCTTGTCAAACTGTTTGACGTTACATTAATATGTAACCTAATGATACGAGACTGAAATGACCAGTCTGGACGAAGGGTCTTCAAATTGAGGTCACCGAATCGGCATAATGTCAGATGGAACGTCTGACCTGACCTCAGATTTGTGTCGCAATCTGCCAGCTGCCTGTAAATCAGGAAATATTTAACAACTGGAAAGCCTTAAGGAAATATTAAAAGGTAAATTGTGAAACGTAGGCAAGACAGTACACCACTCCCTTGTTTTAAGCCCTGTTTTATGCCTTTAAAGAGCTGTTTAAGCAAACAGTGCTGCCTGTGTTGCAGAGACATGTCTCAGAGACGGCCTCAAGTAACGATTCTGCGCTGGGTAAGGCCCGCCCTGGATTCAACCCAAGAACCGGCCACCAAGAGGTGCTCCTACTCCATCGTGACGTACTTCACTGACTTCTGCAAAGAGACGTCATTTCATGGCTTCAAGTACATAACTGAGGAAGGGCGACACTGGATAGAGCGGTGAGTTGGTGGCGACACTGGATAGAGCGATGAGTTGGTGGCGACACTGGATAGAGCGGTGAGTTGGTGGCGACACTGGATATAGCGGTGAGTTGGTGGCGACACTGGATAAAGCGGTGAGTTGGTGGCGACACTGGATAGAGCGGTGAGTTGGTGGCGACACTGGATAGAGCGGTGAGTTGGTGGCGACACTGAATAAAGCGGTGAGTTGGTGGCGACACTGGATAGAGCGCTTAGTTGGTGGCGACACTTCATATAGACGTGAGTTGTTGGCGACACTGGATATAGCGGTGAGTTGGTGGCGACACTGGATAGAGCGGTGAGTTGGTGGCGACACTGGATAGAGCGCTGAGTTGGTGGCGACACTTCATATAGAGGTGAGTTGTTGACGACACTGGTTAGAGCGGCGAGTTGTTGCCGACACTGGATATAGCGGTGAGTTGGTGGTGACACTGGATAGAGCGGTGAGTTGGTGGTGACACTGGATAGAGCGCTTAGTTGGTGGCGACACTTCATATAGACGTGAGTTGTTGGCGACACTGGATATAGCGGTGAGTTGGTGGCGACACTGGATAGAGCGGCGAGTTGGTGGCGACACTGTATAGAGCGTTGAGTTGGTGACGACACTGGATAGAGGGGTGGGCTGATGGCGACACTGAATAGAGCGCTGATTTGGGGCGGCACTTCATATAGAGGTGAGTCGGTGGCGACACTGGATAGAGCGGGTGGTTAGTGGCGACATTGTATAGAGAGGTAAGTTGGTGGCGACGCTGGATAGAGGGGTGAACTGGTGGCGACACTGCTTAGATAGGTGAGTTGGTGACGACACTGGATAGAGCGGTGAGTTGGTGGCGACACTGCATATGGAGGTGAGTTGTTGGCGACAATGGATAGAACTGTGAGCTGGTGGCGACACTGTATAGAGTGCTGAGTTCGAGGCGACACTGGATAGAGCTGCTAGCTGGTGGCGACACTGAATAGAGCGGTGAGCTGTTGGCGACACTGATTAGAGCGCAGAGTTCGAGGCGACACTGGATAGTGGGGTAGCAGGTGGCGACACTGGATAGAGGTGAGTTGGTTGCGAAACTGGATAGAGCGGTGAGCTGGTGGTGACACTGAATAGAGCGCAGAGTTCGAGACGACACTGGATAGAGCAGTTAGTTAGTGGCGACATTGTATAGAGAGGTGAGCTGGTGGCGACACTAAATATAGTGGTTAGCTGGTGTCGACACCGCGTAGTGTTAAAATTGGATACGGTTGAGGTCAATTCTGGGCCCAACACAAAAATAAATCTGGGGGTCCAAACTAAATTGGCAGTGGAGGCGAGACATACATGCAAAATATTTTTCACAAAACCCGAAATACAACCTGCCTTTTGGAGCTCCCAAACAGTGGGGGTCCCATGCACCCACATAAACTGAGATAGCGTTAAATGAGCTTTTTGCGTTTTCATTCCGTTAGGCTATAACGCAGAGTGGTAATTATTTGTGCCACCTGCTTTAATGTTACATACCTCTGCATTTGGCCCACACGATGTAATAACCTGTTTCTTTTGATTGACACGGTAACAGTGATTATTTCCCCAAAACACTACAATCGGCTGGCCTTTCTAATTAAAAAGCAGTGTGTTTTTTTGAGGCAGGAACTGCATCCTTAAATATAATTCAGATTAATTTTCTCCTTCAAATTCCAGTACTTCGGTTTTCCCCTGTCAGTATCATTCCACCACTACTCCGTACACATTCATTCATTCATTCATTCTAATATTACTTCTGTCAGAAGGACAAGGGGGGAAAGCCTGGGAACTTTCAAACAAAGAAATGCCATTTCAGATATCAGGGAAAAACTGGGAAGCAATGCACTTCCTTTTTTAATGTTTCGAAACTTTAACATATCATTCTGTTTCAAGCTGCCCGAAAAGTGCCCGATTCAAATCTGGGCCGCTGCATTGTCTCTCCTGACTGCTTTGTTTCGTGGTTCTACTCAGCCTGTCCATGTAAATCTCCGTATGGCACCTCTAAAACCAGACCGTTTCCTTCCACACCCCTTCCAATTCATTATTCACGCATTATTCTGCCAGCCGACGCTATATCCGCTGACATACTGACACTTTCTTTACATACACCATAAATAAACAAAGGTGCATTTCAATTGCACAGCACCAATATAGCGGTTAACAAATACAGCACGACAGTAGCTGTTTGAGATGTGTCGGTGTCTGTCCTTATATGCACTTCAGAGGAACCTGGTGCTTCCATCAACAGGCCGCCCCCACCGTTTGAGATACTTCTTCCCACAGCCTAAGTAAAATAAGCCGAAAGCCTACTAAGGCGACAGAAAGAAGCCTCATGGATCATCCGTCTCCACTCCTGCCTATAGCTGCTACACCTCCCCGCACCCCGCAGTGCAATTCGCTGTACTTCCCTCCAGGCATCTAGCGGTGCTCTTCACACGCATGTTGTTAGTAATAATCCTCACAAGACAAACACCTTCGGCTGGTTGACATAGGCCAGAAAGAGTTTGGGGGTAATACAAGAGTGGGAAGGGAGGGGAAAGATTCAAGGTCCGTTAGTCCCGCAATCCATGTGGCTTCTTTTCGTGGCCTCAGTAAACTTGAGTCCAGACTGCTGGTCCTCGCGTTGCTGACATTGATCTTTGCTCGTGCTGTTCAGACTGCTCGTTCAGTGGCTTCATGTATCCGAACTGCAAAACGTATTTTCGGGCCTGTCTTTGAAGTACAGCCTTTGTGGCGAGTCCAAGGCTCCGGTGAATCGCATTGTTTGGACTCGGCCTCGTGAATCTCGTGAAAGTCCTCCACACAGAAAAATTGGGGCACTAGCAGGAGCAGGAGCAGGAGCAGGAGCAGGAGCAGGAGCAGGAGCAGGAGCAGCAGTAGTCAGGCCGTCTCTTCAGACAGACAAATTTTCCACAGGACGCTGTGGACCGTGATGTGCGCTTTTGGCCTGGCAGGTGCCGTCGTGCTGATCAACAAGGTGTGGACGCAGTACAGCACCTCTCCTACCATAACCAGTGTCGAGAGCACGCACTACCCCATCTGGAACATCCCCTTTCCTGCGGTGACCATCTGTCAGGTGAACAAAGTGCACCTGTCGGCAGCAGTGACGCTCTACGAAGAAGAGTAAGGCCATGTTTTGGAAACCCGCTGTGGCCAAGAGTAAGGCCACATGTTGCTAACCCGCTGTAACTACATTCTGTCCTCTCCAGTCCCTGTCGGTATATTCTGAATACCGAATGTGAGTGTGACCGGACAACCTAGGCGTCATTAGCTTATGCCACCGTGAGTGCACAGTGCCATAACCCTGTACAGTACAAGATGGCACCGCGAGTGCACAGTGCCATAACCCTGTACAGTAAAAGATGGCACCGCGAGTGCATGGTGTCATAACCCTGTACAGTAAAAGATGGCACTGCGAGTGCACAGTGCCATAATCCTGTACAGTACAATATGGCACCGCGAGTGCACAGTGCCATAACCCTGTACAGTACAACATGGCACCGTGAGTGCACAGTGCCATAACCCTGTAAGTACAAGATGGCACAGTGAGTGCACAGTGCCATAACCCTGTAAGTACAAGATGGCACCGTGAGTGGACAGTGCCATAACCCTGTAAGTACAAGATGGCACCGTGAGTGTACAGTGCCATAACCCTGTA
>Ga0123357_10015020_pt1 | contig 10134 bp, 3 predicted proteins | sample TergutEmb28metaG_FD_89873 | JGI IMG/M metagenome (GOLD analysis project Ga0123357, IMG submission 89873) | Embiratermes neotenicus P4 segment gut microbial communities from Petit-Saut dam, French Guiana - Emb289 P4 | ecosystem: Host-associated > Arthropoda: Insects > Digestive system > Gut ... | reverse complement strand
GTATTAACGGCCGAAACATGTTGAGTAATGAATGAATATTAAATAATAAAATAAGTGGCATCATGTTGGTTTTTTCTCTTTACGCAACTATAAAGATGATGCACGGTCCAATAAACATAAGATCCAAGTATAGCATTTGGAGAGCTTTTAATGTTTTGATTTCAATGCCAAATTTAATGAAAATCAACCAATTTTGTAAAGTTTAAATGGGAATCTCATGTATAGACAAACTCTCTCTCTCTCTCACACACACACACAAGCAGGCAGAATGATTGTTTCTTAAGCCTAACTCCTACGTACCTTCGCAAGCAACACGCAACTTCCTGCTTTGCTCTGCCCTTCCCCGTGCAAAAAACCGACTCCCACAGTCTGGATTTTTGTGAAATGCCATTTATGAAACTTTCGTTTAAGTTTGTTGACACCTTCCAATTTTGTTTAAAATTTTGCAAAAATAAAAAAAAAATTAAATGAAAACCTGCCTCCTGCCTCTTGCAAGGATTGGTTTTTGTAACAGAGACAATGTTCCCTCTGACCTACTGCTAAGGCCACAAAAGCATCTGAAGAAAGAGAATTGAACATCGAGCATTCAATGTCGAACATTATCGATTTTACGTAAACTTGAACAACGACGCTTCATATTTATTGTTCGCAAGTTTCTCTGCTTTCCAATCTCAATGATGGTTGATTGCAGTTCTGTTGTTAAGATTCGGAGAAAGCTAATGTGTTCAAAAATAATCAATGCTTTTTTTGGAAATTGTTACGCATTTAAAACAATCTGGCGACAAAAAAATCATACATCAGGAGGTTTAAATTCTGTCGACATTGCGCAACTTGTCCCTTTAGAAGAGCAAAGTACAAATGTTAAAAACAAACAAAAGAATTTAACAAACAGTAGTAAAGAATTTTCCAAAATCAAACATCAAATTCCCGTGCAAATAGAATCCGAATGCCGGAAGGAAGACACGATCAAAACTGTAGCAAAGAAAAACAGGTTTTAGCCTCGCAACCTAAAGCGTCCAAGAGCTCGAGGCTTGGTAATAATGTTGAAGATTATGGTAACAGTTGGAAGATTAATATTTATCAAGCTTCCCTCCACTCGTAGAATTCATCTTCGTCAGCTACACAACGCATGTGGGTGAAGGGTGTCACTAGGCACCTGGGCTTTCATTTCTTCTTCTCTTCATTCTATAAAGCTTCAAACTGAAAATGAAAGGCGCGCTGTGGTGTCAATAACATTAATACTGAATTTTATACGAAATACTGCTAAATTCAGTCTATTAAAGTGATTAACGTTATTAATTATGTTCAAAAATTCCGGAACAGAAGAGTTTTCGGGCTCGTTTATTTTACTTTAGCGCTTTTGGAAATTTCATATTAAGAGGGATGGTGTTGACAGAACGTGCAGCATGCATATGGAAGATGAGACATAGTAAAATGTTTTATCCTCAAAACCTGAAAATAAAAACCAACTATTTCCGCAGATATGGGTCCAATAATATTTTTAATATTGAAATGAGTTTTAAAGGAATAGGAAATGGGAATGTGGCCTAAAAGGCACTTTTGTAGGATTGGCTTCATTGTGAAATCATTTGAAAACGGTAATTAATAGTGATTCCCACAAATGGTGAAAGTTTACTTAACCAGCTGCTTAAGGACTCGCTTGCACACAATTACTTACCTCTTTGCTCTCTTCTCTTGTTTCCTCTTCCGGGCTCTCTGTTGTTTACCCTGTACTGACTCAAACCAAACTGTCGACACTTCTCGTTAGAAATGAGTGCAGCTTGTTAGCCTGCTGCGTCAGAAATGCTGATCCTTATGTTATATTTTTATTAGTAAAGAACAAGTTAGACTCAAGATTTCAAGAACGTTCACACCTTTCAGTGATCAAACCTACTTTATTTTATAGTCTTACGTGTGGTAGTAAATCATTTTGCTTAACTATTAACCCTGAATTAGTCACACATTTTATTACCTTTTATTTTAAGTTTTTACGATAAAACTTTCTACAGACGTGTGATGTCTAACGAACAATAAAAAAGGCATTTCGAGACGAGCAATATAAGGGCTTTAAAGTTTAAATAATGAATGCAGGACCGTGCGAACAGTTAATGGGATAAGGTAAGGAATGTGGCTGTTCAGAGTCATTCGAGCTGTAGGTCAATCTGTCCGTGAGTTTTCTTACTTTTCCTTTTTCTCCAGACAAGTGTCAGTATCGTACATACACAGAATTTACGAGCGCCTACTTTAGCACTATTATTCATGCCATTCCTCATCCTGTATTCATCTTGTTCAACGCGATAAAACTAACACTGTTGCAACAGGGTGGTTAGAAACCTAAGAAAAAGGTAAAATGAATGTAACGATTAATAGAGAGCAAAGTATTTCATTACTTTGCTGTCTGTCTTGCTCAGTTTTATGTTTACTTTCAGCCCTGCGAACTGAGAAATTGCAGACGAAGAGATGTATGGACCAATGACCAATTTCTGACAAAAAATACGGGAAGTTGTTGAACGATATAGATTGATGTATGTGGGGCTTTGTTATCTGACAGAAACATAAGGGATTGGAATTAGGCATCTATCCATCTTATGACCACTTACATCAATCTTACTCTGAAACTGACGGTTCGATAGCTACAGTATGCTTCACCTAACGATGCTGGCAATTTTGAATATGAGCATAGATATTCGGGACAAAATCCCACAGTCACCGGGTATCGAGATATAATATGAGTTACTTAATTATCGCCCAGGAAGATAATTTGCACAGAAATATTTTAAAAAATCCCGGTTTCTCTGAAGAAAATCGTGTACTCTAATTTGACTTTTATTACTGCTGTTGCCTTCGGCTAGGTAAAGGGCCAATATTAGCAGATGAATAGGAAGTTTTCAGTACCAACACATCTTGTATTTTACAATAGAATTCGTCTACATGTTTCGGTCCTTATTAAGAACATCATCAGGCCCCTTGTATGAAAACTCTTAAAATAAAGGAAAAGGAGCGTAGTGTTTCCGTCCCTTCACCAAAATCTTTCTTTGTGCCTGTCTTCATTAAATTTTACTTTTTTTAAAATACAAAGTTACAAAATTTTGCTCAGCAAGAACTTGAGGCGCCACTCCGAGAATATCCGGAATATAAATCCGCGCTAAAGTTCACACATACAGACACACACACACAAAATAAATATTTATCTAAGGCATTAATTCTAATACAGTAGACGGTATAGGCACGTGTACTTACATAAATGCTTATCTTTTTACAGTTGCTTATCGCTTCACTACGCCAGCTAACAAGACAACACATATTTGTATGCGTATTTTAAGGTACACTTAAGTGATTCATGTGTGTTCTGTAACTGTCACCTTAATTCTTCTCAAATATTACAAGCCGTTGTTACTGCTGAACTTATTCTGGCAACGAAGAAAGGATAACTGGCGACTTCTCTTTACAAGACACCCTTCTTGCAACGTTTAATTTACAAGGGCTACTTCCGGTGCCATTAACAAGCCAACGAACTCGCGGCTTTCCTCCTCAAAATAATTTCTTTATCACTGAAGTTCAAACACCTTTCCCCTCTATTATAAGATTAAATGGTTCTAACCATTCCAGCTTAAACACAGTACAATTCGCCGGGTGTGTATGTGAATATGATTGTGTTAGCCACTGAAGGTAATCCTCGCCCATGCCTACAACACTCCAGGTACTTAGGTGGGGAAGGAAAAGACCCACCCGACTGACAGAATAACTTAGCCTCTATCCAGAATCCAAAGAAGTGGTCTAGGGTCTCGAACCCAGGACGTATTGTTACAATACCAAACCATACGCCTTATATATGAGCTGTCACATCTAGACACGTCTAGTTGTCTTTACTGTAAGAGTTTCATGCAAAGAGTAAAATTTTGTGAATGTGAATTCTGATGTGAGGTGTGTATTTTGGTACAAACTTCAAAATGTATGTTAAGAATTTTTATACAAAGAGCCTGATGATGGTCCTAATAAGAACCGAATACATAGCTAAGTTTTCGTATGGAATATGAGCTGCGTTAAGACTGACAATTCTCTGTTTATTTGGTGATAATGGCCAGCACAACAGAATGACAGCAATCACAATAACTGGTCTATATTTCAAGAACTTAGTGCTCGAAGAAAATTAAAGGACAAAAAACAAAGACAAAAATCACGAGGCAAAAGAGATATTTTTCCGGATAACTCGTAAGCCCAATTTAGGAATAGTAAATGCGTGACTGATTGATTGATTTCTTAAAATAAAAGATGCATACGAATGCTGAGTTTACTATATTTCCTACAGTAAATATATGACAGGACAGGAAATGTAAGCTCGGAATTCAATTTCTAGATCTTATTTCTGATTCTGCGCTACAAGTTTCTCCTCATTTTAGAAAACATCTGCTTCGTTTTGCTGTGGTCAAAATATTTATCGTTGTTCATGTTTGGATTTTTACGTTTAGATCAGCCCATTCTTCGGCCTCAGATCTTACCTCAAAAGGAACCCAATTTGCTTCATTATGAAGTCCAGTGACATTAATTTACGTATAAACTAGGGCAAAGGCTCGTTCGTTTGATCCATTTTAAATAAATTTGATTTTCTTCGCCGTAGTGTAATAATTCACCCAGTATTAAATTTTAAGATACTTCATCAAGTGGGTGTCACGTTTTTCCGTGCGGACAGAAGGGCGTTTAGACAAACATGGCGAAGGCCTTTGTCCTGTTTTGCAGTTATTTTACTAAAGCGTATAAAAAGAATTATCCATGAAATTTAGTGGATATTCATGCCACCGAACAAGCATTTGGTAAAAATACGGCTTTCACAGCAAGATACAGACGTTACATGTATAGAAATAATTTCTTAAAGTATAGAGCAATTATCGTTCTGATGAAAAATGATGATATTGCTTTCAGCCGGCAATTTGCAACTGTTTTCTCAGTAACATTTACACAACTTGAAAGCAAATGGGCGCGCCACATTCATTGAAACTTTTCTGGTTTGACGAAAGTTTTGCCTACTTTCAATCCACAAATCTGACGCACAAAATAAGGTAGTATTCTTTCTATTTGTGAAATCACTCGAAGTGGAATTGTTTGAAAACAGATGTTGTTCAGTGAACAAAATAAATTTTAAAAAATCCCTTTCTTCAGATTAAATAAAATTCAATATTGAGAGCTTTAAACAATAATATTAAGAAATTGACAACCTTTATATTTATTAATATTTTTCGTATAATAATACATACATTTTCCATTTCGATAACACTTCATGTTCCGTGTCTACACTAGAATCTGTCGGGAAAAATCAAATTTGGATAGATTCGGCCGAATATAACCCAACATCAAACGGATTCAACAATGCATTATATGATCATTCCTAACATTATTTTACAAAAAAACTTGCAAAATAACGCAAGCTTCACTGTACTAAACATACTTATTATTCTCACCTACTCAGCTGGATTTCTCTTCCACATGGATGTCAATTAAGTAACATAAGAAAATTTTTAAACTTAAAGAATTGGATACATTTCATGCTTAACACAACAGAGGGTTGTGCAGTCTTTCTTTTGTTAATAATTATTTTGCAGATAATAGAAAATAACAACACGTAAGAAGGTTAGAAATAAGTTGAATTTGTTCTTATTTCCGATATTTGAAGTTGTAATAACATGAATATACACAATATATATATATAAACAAAATCGTTGTTATATACATTTTCTCATTTATTTATGTCTAGTCGAACTCACTGAACAACATGAATGTTTTCCCTGATGAAACAAATATTTCTTCCTTATCTCTCTGAAGGCAACAAAGAGAAGCTTAAAGTGTTTACTGCCAACCTTATTTCAGGAGAGAGAATCGATAGGCGACAGTAATGTGTACTTGTTAATTAACAACCACAGATATCGTTTATATGTGGGACGGGGGTGTTGAATGGATATGTACGAGGGGTGTAATGATAGGATTGGAAAAGAACTAAGAAATGTGTAAAATAAATGTATACGACAGCGAAATAAACTCTGTCTGTCTGGCAGTAACAGACATTGTTGCTAAACTAGTGAGTAACATATAGGGCATTTTGGACGTGTCCGATAATCTCCTGCCGTTTGTCTGTGAAAGGCTTGAGTAATGCAAACTGAATGGCTCATTGCACTGCAGTTGTTGCGCCTTCATTTTAAACTTAAACGCGATAATTAGTTTTCAGCACTGGGGAGTGAATGTTTGAACTACGAGTTATGATTAGTGGAACGTAATAATGTCAATATTTGGAGTAGATTTTAAATGCATGGAAATATGCTGCTGTTGATGCAGGGTGGGGCATTTCGTCTGTTGACACATGAGCGCGTGAATTAGTGCTCGGCATTGTTAAACAAGTACCGACTCTTTTAATACATTAGGTAAGGTTCCATACATTGCTCAGGGCACAGGTTATTTTTACTGACGATATGATTTGAAATCCCCCGCTGTTGGCTCTGAAGCACAAGAGGCAGCTTTCACCACTGTCCATCAAAGCCTTCGAAACGCTTCTCGAGAATTAAAAATTGTTGCAGTGTAGCTTCAGCAACAGAAATATCAATATCATCATCTTAAAAGTAATCATCATAATAATCATCATGAAGGCCATTATTGCTAGCTAACCTTCTCAATTACGTCCAGCTGTCAGGTTTGTGATAGAATTGCAACTTCCGTGAGTTTATGTGGAATTTTCCATCTTCCTCTTCCAGTCTCGTCAGTGTACACTGTGTCATTACAGCAGATGAAGACTGGTGCAATTTTGTTAGTGTTTCGCTTTTCTTTGATGAAAATATTCGAGAAATTTCCTTGTCCGTTTGCAACGTTTACAGAAGTATGCCTGTTGTTGAGTAAGGTATGTCAGAGCAGCTGTGTTAAGATTTGGCCTTTTACTTTCCTTTGCGCAAGAAGAAAACTCACAAAACATGCTTTAAATATAACTAAATATTAGAAATAAGTCTTCAAAAACATTAAATATCATATTAGTATGAAAACGTTGAGGTATAACATGAGTATTTTACATTGCCATTCCAGTTGCTATGCGTATAACTAAACCAAACTTTCTCAGTTTTCGTCTAAGATATTTGGTTAATTCTCACAAAATAAAACAAAATGTACATTACAAAAGACGTACATTGCAAATTATATAATATATTTGCTCCTTTTACCTGTACGTCAATTGGTAATCTCAGTTTAATTTCTGATATTCTGAGACACTATTTTCTGTACTGTGTATTATCGGTCTATTCCATGTTACTACAAGTTCAGCTAAATTTTGTACGTTGATCAGGGTTGATTATTCTCTGCCGATTCCCTGTGATTCGGACATCATTTCATTCGTAGTAACAAATACAGCATAACATAAATTGTAATGGATGGTGATAGCTATCATACGGTACAGAAAATCTGATTATTTCCCAAATTCCAGTTGCGCAGTCACAGGTTTGACCGGCTTAAATCTTAACTCTAGGACCGTAATTTGTGTATATTAAATTCCAGCTGGATAAACAAACTGCGCAGTCTAAATTTTGCAGTACTTTTACATTATTCCTACCAGTTCCATGAAATAAATACCCAAGGGAATTTTGAATATGACCTCTCTATTTTAGCAAACATATCAAGCCTGCAGTGTGGAAAGAGGAAGAGACTATATAGCTTTCCAGCTGAAAAATAACAAGGAACATCCCCCCCCCCCTCGTCCCACACTATTTTGTGTTTTCATCAAAGTTATGACAGCATAACCATTCTCATCAATAGCATCGTAAGAGAATGGGAATAAAAGAAATCGTTAGGCATAGCGATAATATTACTGGAATTATGCGACTATTTAATCACCATATAGCCGAACGATTTGTGCGCTGCAAGTGAAATCATGACTTGTAAAATGTTTGAATATTTGCAGTCATTCACATTTTTACCAACTTTACTTTGATAAGAAAGTAATTGTTTCCTAAATAATTGCTTTGATACTTATAATATACAGAGACTTGTTTAATTAGATCCAGATATCTTTAACTCTCTTATCAACAGAACCGTTTTTCTGAACATTCCACATGAATCGATTTAAGATACCACGTCAAGAAAGGTGCCATTTTCAGGGTTTTATTCAAACACAAGCACCTCAAATAATCCCAGTTCTTGATATTTTCCGTTCCATATTCTCAATGTGTATGTGAACTAACTAAAATGTTTTAACATTCCTGGTGTGAAGTGGGTAAAGAATCTGGTAACTGTGTACCCCTGCGTCAAATCGGATCAGGTCAAATCACATTAAATCAAGTCAAATCATGTCAATTTTGTGTACAGTTATGTCATTTTGGAGTATATTTTCAAAACCATTTTCAGATCCGTTACAGACCTTGGAAATCCTTTCCAAATTGCCTACAGTTTTCTGTAACACTGAACCAAAACCTTAATCCAATATTCGTCCTACACAATGTACCGCAGCAAGAATCATTTATTGGGATGATGAACAGATAGATGAGTAACGTGATGTGGGGGAACTACTCTCTGAGGCGGAGGTACGTTCTACAGCGCTGCGGATTCGTGTAATCAGCTTAACGCAGGATTAGACGATGTCCGGTGGAGGAAAAATGGGAACCCTAAAAAGTTCTCTTTCATATATGTAGGACTTCAGTATAATGGAAAATTTTACGATTTTATATCATGTAAAAAGTTTGCTGCCACTAATATGTTCTTTTCGTTATGGCAAAAACATTGAATCATTTTTAGGCGCATTGGCAAAATTGCGAAAACCGACTATTAGGTTCTGTCAGTCTGTCCGTCTGCCCTTCGGCATGGAACAACTCGGCTGACACTGGATGAGTTTTCATAAAATTTGATATTATTTTTGGAAAATCTGTTGAGAAATTTTAATTTTTATTAAAATCTGGCAAGAATAAAGGGCACTTCACATGAAGACCTATGTACAATTACGATAACATCTCGTCGAATTCTTCTTCGAATGAAAAATATTTCAGACAAAGTCGTAGAGTAAATCACAAAGAACATTTTTTTTCAATAACTTTTCTCCCGAAAATCGTGTCGTTCGCGAGATAACTTGCTAAAATATTGTAGAGTCAGACAAGTTACAAATGACAATATTGGGCTTGCTCACTGCTTGCTGGATATCTAAGAATACAAACACACATTCAACTTATGTAATACTTTTTGCTCTTCCACTACAACAATGATTGAATGAACGCGCCACAACATATCGCTATACTTACAGTGCTTGTCTTGTTAGTGTGTAAACATATATGTGCGTAATAGGCCCATTTATTTTGTATATTTTGTAAATTTGCTTCTCACAAAATTACAACTCACAAAAATATAATTATACTTATGTTGAGCAAATTTATATAAGTATTTATTCGTATATATATTTATCTGTATAGCCACTACTATTGTAGCACAGAGACACCGATTTTGTGAACTCGGTAGAATGAGATTTAAGAGCACAGCATTCATTGTGTTTTATGATTAGAGTTAATTTATTAAAAGGGATAAAGGGAGAAACAGAAAAGGACACAAGAAAATTTTAGCCTGCAATATGAACCACACATTAATTTTTATTACTTCAATAAGTATTTTTCATTGCAAAAATGACATTTAAAAATCTGAAGGCATGTTTTAAGAGATGATATAGTTAATGTTTCATAGTGCAAACTTTGGGTTACAATATCCTATAGTAAGGTAAGCACATGCCAGCTTCCTGAAGTAACGTACTGTCCCCATCTTCATGGTAGAATATCCCAACGTAGGTTGAGATTACGCCATGCTCCACGGAGCAGAGTCCTTCTTGAGAAGCTAAATGGTTCTCACCTAGTCAAGAATTTCTCCACTGGAACCCGAAGGTTCATTACGGCGTTTAAAAGTGCCCGCCACCTGTCCCTAACCTGAGCTAGATCAATCCAGTTTATACAGCCCCCGCCCCCGCCCCATTGCACTCATCGAACATCCATAGGTTAAGACTATACGATATCATATATTATAAGTCCATAATATACAGGGTGTCCGAGAAGTCACCGTACACCCAGAAAATACGCACCTCAGACTCAATATAAGTTTACAATGCACAGCGCAGCACGCAGTACAGTGTAAAATGGT
>Ga0123357_10015018_pt1 | contig 10134 bp, 6 predicted proteins | sample TergutEmb28metaG_FD_89873 | JGI IMG/M metagenome (GOLD analysis project Ga0123357, IMG submission 89873) | Embiratermes neotenicus P4 segment gut microbial communities from Petit-Saut dam, French Guiana - Emb289 P4 | ecosystem: Host-associated > Arthropoda: Insects > Digestive system > Gut ... | reverse complement strand
TTGTTTTTTTTTTTTTGCTTGTTTGGACTTCTTTTTTTTTTTTTTTTTTTTTTGCTGCTCAGTATTAGTGTGCCTTTTCCCACAGCCCCTGCAGATTTATTTCTAAATTAGTTACAACTCTCCTGCAATTTTATGTAATGTAAGAACATAACATGTTTCCTGGGAGTTGGCATAAGGTATATTTTATACTTCAGATATCACCTCTATGCAAATAAGACTGTATGTAAAGAAATCCATGTGCGATGGACCAGAATATCACTCATTTTCCTCTAACAAACTGTTGTGTCTTAGTGACTGATGACTCACTTCTCCTGGCTGTGTAACCAAATACACAGTATGCAGTAATGAAGGACCAAAAATATAAAAATACATCCAGGTGAGACCAAAATATGTAATATCATACTTGGAAACTCAGGGTGTATTGATTATAGCTGTAATACATAGGCTTTTTGCCTGTGTACATTACAGCAAGAATTGCCTGACCCTTTGTTACTGTGTTTGAAGCACAATTTACTTTGCACTTTTGCTCACTTTGAGTGAAGCTTGTTTTGCCTTGCATTCTAATGATGTCACCAACCTAGGTATAGAATCTTCTAGGAAGAAGTGTGGCTGACTTGAAAATCCTCAACACATAATCTGACAATCACATATGCTATTGCATGCTAAGTCTTAAGCTAGGTGGTATGTGTGAAATGGCATTAACATGATGTGTTGGAGGTGGAATGTGTAACTTGAAAAGTATTTTGATGAACATGGACCTGCATAAGTCTTGTGTTCAATCCACATTAAGCATGATGGTGCTGTCATTTGTTGCTCTTGGGTGCCTTGCCTCTGTCAGTTACTGCAGTACTTGTGCCTTTCACCACCACCTTGTTGCAGGGTGGCAGTATCTGTTCCTTTTCATACAGTGGCTATATCTTACATTTTTGAGTAGTCAGGTATTCAAATCCCTTATGTTTAGTGTGTAATGTCTGTTTTATGCCTTTGCTACTGATGCTTTAAGTGTGTAAAAGCTGTTTCACTAACACTAGATTTACTACGCACACTGTCCAGTTAACAGTTATTAAATTAAAAATTTACGGCCACTAAATCATACACAAAATATAAATAGAAGTTGTGGGGTCATACAGTTGCTGTCCAGGTAGCACATTCTGGTTCTTTGCCACCTTTTACACCTTGAAGTGAATCTGATTGTGGTTTAACTTGCTTAATCTTTCCCAGAATTTAAAATGAATTTCTAGGGGAGTGTTGAAAATGGTCAGCTTCCTGTTAATACCAAAAATGTCACAGTATTTTGGAATTTAGAAATAACTACACCAACAAAACTTACCTTTGGCATACAAGAACAATGGAGGTTGTCCTTTGCCACCAACTTTTTCTTTGCACTACAGCACGACCACTACAACAGATGTACAACCCAGAAAATCAGAACCCAAAATGATGTGAAGAAACAAAAAGTGCAGATGAAGTAGGAAGTGTCTGTGTGAAATAACCCAGTTAAGCTCAGTTGAGTCAGAGTTTCAACATCAAATAGATTAATCCAGAGTAAAGGACAAATGCTTTATAAATTACTGGACAAAACTTCTGTGGCAGGAAAATATGTATATGTGTGGTTGAAAGTTACAAGTAATTGTGTCGGATGTTCTGTATGCAAGGCCTTAGGTAAAATTGGACCAATGACAAATCATGGACTGAAATTAGAAGTGTGAGAGTAGACAGATGGGTCAGTTAATAATATGGTGCTTCAGAAGAAAAACAGCAACATCCAGTCAGGAAAACAGAATTCTTAAAGCAACTACCAGAACATATTCACTTGGCACTGCAAGTACCATTGTAATATGGAGGTAGCTCTGAGTGGAGTAGCACGTGGTATTTATGTCGTGCACCATGTGAAAACATTTTTTGTCTTGTATTCTGGGACAAGATATGGACATATGCTTATTTTTCAGTGTATTTACTTCGGACTAAGTTCTTTATCAGCATGTAGTAGAATCTCATTGATTGTTTTATGATATTTATGTTTTGCACAAGAAATTATCATCACAAGTATGAATCAGAGACTGGTATGTCCAGCTCCAATCACTTCTGATTTTCTTTGCCTGTCCCACTGGAATATTCTAAATGAAATTTGAAAAGTAGTTTTGATAGAGCATATGTCCCGTAGTAAATCCATCACACAGAATGATAACCACATACTCTTTTCACATGCAAAGTGCTGTATTCAAACTGTTCGCTGTCTCAGTCTTAAAATTCAGCACATTTGACAACCAGTCACCTTAAGTTGAGGGTAGACAACTGTTAGAATTCTCTGTATATTAGATATAACTTAAGAAAATTACCATTATCGCACATAATTGCACAGCAGTGAATCTCTGTTGCAAACTGTTAGACAATCAACAATACCAATAGTACCATTTGAGAAATGATGTTTTCAGGTTTAGGGGGAACTTTCCTTCTGAAAGAGGGGAAAGCCAAGCACCATGTAATGCCAGAGTTTTCAGTGTCACCTGTTAGTACTGATGAAGAAGTGGAAAAATGGCTTCACTTTTACAACATGTCTGCACCTCTCATTGCTGTTGGAACACTAGCATCTGCTGATCCTGTAAGTTGAAACACAAATTATCATTTTTAGGATTTGATGGTTTTGTTGAAACTGAAGTTTTCAGTTTCAGTCTTTGTAGATGGGCATGTTGAAAACCATAATTTCTATTTCATTTGGTGGTGACAGATCACACAGTTTTAAATCATCTTATATTTGTTTAACCATAACCATGTGGGTGCAGATGTGGCCCACCTAGCACATCAACATTATAGGCAGTTTGAGAGGGGAAGTTTGTCTCCAAATAATATATACAGACCCTTTCTGACACAGTGACCTTAGACACAGTGACTCTTCAAAACAATACTACCACTGATTCAGTGTCTCGCTTTTTAATGTGTACATGTTTTCTTTATCATACATAGAATTATTTAAGAAAGTTATTAGTTTATATGCAGGGAAGTTTTCAGCTGATAACAGAAATTCTGGACAGTGACATAGCTGCAGCACAGTGAATTTCTGTAGATGGCTTTTAGTGCCCAGAAAGCACTCTAGTGTAACATATTGTATTTCCTCCTTGTAAAGTATAAATTATGCATGTTTCATCTATGAAAAGAAGGCAACATGAAAAATGCATATTCAAAAGACAGTAGCCAAGGTTGTGGACACATACATACAGATTTATTTCCTATTCATAAATGAGCAGTTAATCACTAATATGAAACTTGCCCTCACCAAAATAATAAATAGATCAGTAATTATTTTATGTAAAATAAATAAGATAAAGATCAGTCATGTTGTATGCCTCTCCTGCCTGGGAGTTCACGGCAAACACTTGCCTGTTGAAAATGCAGAGCATGCAGGACACCACTATCTACACCACTGGAAATTTTGCAGGTGCACTTCAATCCACAATATGCAGGTGGCATTAAAAATTCTTTACATTTTTTATTACAGAACTAAATTATGTTGTTGGACAAGTTTGTGGTCAGACATGACAATTCAAGTGACTTTCATTCCAAATTGGTTAGGGCATAACATTCTGTATATAGTGTAATATGTGTGTCACACGTACTTCATTATGCTCCTGGACACTCCAGAAGTGCAACAAAATTTTACGTGTGTTTATATGCAGAAAAATACCCACACTTCCAACAGGAACAGACCTTTGTATAACACAGCAAACAGCTTTATGAAAAGCTACATATGCCATGAGCCTATATCAGGGTTCAGCACCATGGATGGTGAAAGGGTGGCAACATGCTGCTGCTCTGAACTCCATATTACACATTTTGACCCTGAAGATGTGGCAGTATATTCCTCCAGAATGTTGGCAACACATCCAACTTCCACAGAGGACCAAAAAGAAACATGATCAACATTATCTTGCATGTTATGGTCCTCATTCAGAGCACGAGTTAATGGTTCACTCTGTTATAAAACCAATGGCAAGATGTTTGTTCTGTATAATTGTGTACCTCTATAGGTATTTGTTTTAGAATATAGATCAAGTAATAAAAATTATCATAATTTACTTTCAGACTTAAATATGCGACCACATTCTACAACTATACAAAACAACTGATTGCAAAATATAATGATTTAGAGGCAGTGTGCATTAGATCTTTGAAGTTTTGATTAAAAAATATTCTATAATTTAGTTTCATCGTAAAGCTCTTTTCTGTTCTTCCAGGGTTTAGATCTGAGGCTTCAGCACTTTCATAGTTTCAGTCATCATGGTGAAGGTGGACATTACCACATTGATACCGAACCTGACAGTGTTGAATATGTGGGATATTTTGCTGTGGCTGAGTATGTATACCGTATAGACCAGCCTACAGATACACATCTTATTGGAAGAGATTAAACCTGTCTTCTGCACTATCAGTAAACACCATATACAAAGAGTCCTATATAAAATTCAACCCAATACTCTATACCTTTTTTTGTTTTTATTTTATGTCTGATGCCAAAAATCAGATACACAAGAGTAAATGTTTAGTTACAGCAGATGCTGGAAATGTCTCCCTCTTTCTAGAAGACAAGCGCAGTCATTTTTTTTTGCTTCTTGTATTATTGCTGTAGACTCTTTAACAAATTCACACAGAAGTTGGGGGTAGTGTGAGGTGTGGAGATTGTGTGGCCATAGACCGAAACTGACAGTGTAGTTGTGGAGAAAGTCCTGCAAGAAAGGTGTTGTGTCCACAGTATGGACAATTGCTCCATCTTGCTGAAATGAACAATCTTGTTCATTTTCTTCCAGCAGAGTCTGAGATTTTGATAATTTTATGCAGTAACTGCCTGCTCAAAGAACAGTGGTCACACATTTAATTTTCTAGACACCATGCATCCAACACCTATCTTCGATAAATGGATTTTCATTTGGTGCATGTGGGTCTTACCACTCCTTATCAACACAAGGGTACTATGCTTCATCCATAAAAATCAATTTTTCTAGCACATGAACTTCTCACACACAACCATGAAACTAATGGCAGTACTGAATTCTTGCAGCTGTGTCACAGGCTTAAGGCTGATGCACTGATTTGAATCAAAATTGCTGTAATTTTAGCTGTTTGGTTACTCAATGACAAATTGTCACACCCCAGTTTTTCTTGAAATTCTTCTCAAAAATTTGCATGGCCATCAGGTTAGCCTCTTTTCAGAAATGCCTACCATAATGTGTTAAAACTGTCACAGGCCTAACATGTTTCCCATCACAATACTGTGTTTTCATAAATTTTTCTGCTAGTCTGACCATTGTTGACTTATTTGGAATGTCTTTATTAAAATGCACTTGCTGAAATCCTTCACAACTGCAGCAAAGTATTTAGTTGCAAAATAATGTTCAACCATGAACACATGTTCTTTTTAAAAAAGAAAAATATTTTAAATTAAAGAATTACTGCACAACAGGTAGCTAAACAAAATAAGGATTGTGTTGAATGACTCAGCAAATGTTGGAACAGACCATTACTGTATGGTGAGGGGGGCAACTTGTTATATGTTTGTTTTATTATTTGCACATGTCTTCTCTTTGTATTGCATATTTTATGGGGCCCTGTATAACAGAACCTATTGGGAGAAAGGGTTTTGTGTATATTGATAAAGAAAATATGAAAGTATAATGTAAATATGTTGCAAGTACCTTACCTAATAAGATATGTGTGCTTGCCAAGAGTGCAGAAACTTCCCTAATTCAGTTCTCAACAGCATAATAAGTTCTTTTCACATAAGAGAATATCCATACATATCCATATTTGGATAGTGGTGAAGGGAGAAAATATATAGGGTTTGTAATCAACATTTATGAAAATTGTGATTTCATATATATTTTTACAACTATGCTAATGGTGTTATTGTTGTATGGTTCATCATTGATGAAAAAGGTTGGGAAAAATAAAGATTTTGTTTCGATATTTTATTGCAGTTTTTGGATAGATCCTAAAATTGGAGGTAGCATGCTCCTCCAAATTGTTGGTAAAAACTTGCCAGTTGATATGACATTACATCCCAGATGTCTTGAATCTTCATGACCAACACTGTGAGAACCTAAATCTCACATCGGCCAATTAGCTTTGTCAAGTCTTTTTGCATGTACCAACTTGAGAACTGTAAACATAGATTGTAATTAATGAATTTAATATGTTCCATATCTGTGAATTAAAGGAATATTTAAATCTATGTAGTATACCAGCGTGCATTTGTTGGTATACTACATAGATTTTAAATTTCTAATTAAATTTGATGGTAGGGCATTCTACTAACATTTTTTTACACATACCACATTGGATGTTACAGGGACTGTAGTTTGTGACAAGTGTTGTTCCTGTGGAGTGTTAGGGTACCATTACCACATAACTGCAGACTGAGAGCATTTTCCCTACACATCATGACTTGCGAAGAAAGAGGAGGATGAAGTAGTAGTAGTGTCGTGCTAAACACAGGAATGGAATATCCATAGATGTGGAAGGTACAGTAAGATGATGTGGCATGTGAACAGCATGCTACAGGGGCCAATTAAGAAAATAAAATCAATGAATAACAAATGTCAATACTTGACGCACAGAAGATAGTAATATGCATGGATGGAAGACTCCAAAGCCTCCCATGCATCTTCCATGTTACTAGGACCAACCAACATGGAAAAGAAAACGCTGAGTTCACGTAAAACCCTACATACGGTAGTGTCACAACTCTGAGGATTGTAAGACACACTGTTATAATAACCTCAAACCTTACTTATACATTTATCAAAATCATCACTGCTGTGTAATCATTAAGGCAACAGGTGCACATTTGCATGTAATGTGCTACAAGCTTAAGTGCCTTAAAAAGTACAGAAGTCAAGCAATGTAAAGGTTGCTACACTGGACCAGCCAAAGATGACTGAATACAACACTCTCATTATTCCCTGTGGGAGTGTCCAGTCATGTGCAAGTTTCTGTTTCTGTGTCAAATTTTGTGATTTAAATTTTATATTTGATTTCTTTACTGTATGTCCATGCCAGAAATTAGCTTTATATGGGTACTCTGGGTAAATTAACTAAAATGCATTGGTGGATTGGCTTCACTATGCCTATGAAGTCACATCAACCCTTGCTTTCAGTCACAGGTTGCATTCCTTTACCCATAATGTGCCATTTGTGAGTGTGAAATATTGTCCACTCTACTCTCATTAGCTATGCTATACTGCCATCATAGAATACATTGCCGTAGGTCACCACTATGAAGTGAGAGTTCTGAGTTGCCAGTAGAGCCCTGTTTGTTGGGTGGCATTTCCATGTTTTATGGTGTACCTACTGGCATCAGTATACTTCTCCAAAATCATTTACCATTCTTAGACCCTCCACATTACAGAGTATTATTAGAATTCCACATAGTGTTCAAATGCTACACAGAGTACATTATATGCATTATAACTTACCAACTCCGTGGACCATAGTCCTTTTTGAGAAGTTAACAGGTCCTCAACTTGTCAAAAAATTCCCAGAATTTTATAGAACTGAAGGTTCATTACTGCATTCACAATAGCCTGCCATCTGTCCCTTTCCTGAGCCTGTTCAATCCAGCCCATTCTGTCCCTCATCCCACTAATGGAAGTTCTATTTGAATCATTAATTTAATTATGAGTTGTTTTTGAACATTAGAAATTCCTCAACGGAAGAAGAGGATAATGATTTAAATGGAGCATTTTCACTTGACTTGTGGGTTTGCATGGCAAATTGTTGGGTATTTTGATGCCAGCATAGTGTGTACGTTGCTGAAAACTAGAGGGGTTCACAATTGGTCTAAGAAGGTGGCATGTATTACGTGTATTAATACTATGTATTGCTGAATTTGATTTTTTTTTTTTTGTTAACGCTTAAATTTATTGAAAATACCCATTTGCACAGAATAGGTAAAATAGCATACTCTTGTACTGTACGTGAATTTGTAGGTTGTGTTACTACCATAATTCTACCAGTTTTTTTTTTATTGTAGAGTGAATATCTTTTTACTCAAAGACGAATTGCGCGTCTGTCGTATGCATGGCGTCAATCGGGGTACAGTGTTAAACGGAACATGTGCAATGCTGGCCAATGTCGTATTGTATGTATTATGTATGCTCTGTGCCATGGATCCCATAATATTATCGTTACGCTAGAAAGAGCGTCTTTATTTGGCAGTATTAATGAAAGGCTAATTGTAAACAGTTAATGGAAACATACAGGTGGTTTCGCGTTTTTACGTTATAAGGACTTCAATACGACTTGTTCTGATGAAGGCCGCCTTTTGGATCTTTATACCATGTAATAGATTCGGTATCATACTACATTGAGTCGAAACCTAAAAAGACTAGCATCGATTGAACAACACCCGCCGTAAGAACCTGAAAACTGTAACGAATGTTCTAGTTATGTTTTTTAGCCGTTTCCAATAAACTACAATACTGAGATAAATTCATATTAACGACGGATTGCATCTTGTGTGTAGTGCAAGATAACTAGAATGCGCAGCAAATAAAAGCATATACAACAGAAAGAAGTGGCATATGTACGTAATTAATACGCCCATTGCCACTCAACATTCTTAACTATAGTAAATGAGACCGGTATCTGACCGACACATTTTTAATTTTGTCCTGTATCTGTGTCGGGAATTGTAGGCACGGATCGCAACTAGTGTTAAGCGTTCGCACGCGTGCGTCCTTAACAACATTCCAGCACATGTTGAGGAGTGTCGTTAGAAAGTGTCGCTCAACGTAGGCAGGTTGTCGTTGCTGTAGTCATTTGGGTAGCGGTCTTTGGGCGTATGCTGAGCTGCGTTTGACCAAAGTAGTGTAGCTAGTATACTGTCTTTGTTTCACGCATTTGAAGTACACTTTTCGATTGCAGGTTTGGAAGAAAAAGAATATAAACGTAACGTTAAAATGGTGTCCGGCGGTATGACGTGTGTCAAATACTTGCTGTTTGTGTTTAACCTTTTATTTGCAGTAAGTATGTGAAAGTATGTCATATATTTTACAGATTGAACTAATTTAATATGATTTAGAAAACGTTGACAGTGTTTTTGATTATGTATCTTATCCTTATATTTCAGATATCTGGCATTGCTATTCTTACAGTTGGTGCGCTTGTTCAGGATTTCTACTCAAATTACACGGATTTTCTTCATGGAAATTTTTATATCGGACCAGTTTTGCTCATTATTTTGGGGGCTATTGTCTTCGTGGTTGCATTTTTTGGATGCTGTGGTGCTGTTAAAGAAAACATCTGCATGATCATGACAGTAAGTTGGTTGGCCTTTGTGTATTTTTTAATTTAGATGACATATTTTAGTTTATTTTTAAATAGTACCAGCCTTGTAAATGATTCAGCCAGGTTTTTCAGAGCAATGACATGAAGAACTGAGGTAGGGTAGGTGTCATTTTATTTGCAGTAAATGAGGCATGAATGCAGTCTCACTTTTCTGTACTCAAACACTTTGTTCAGCCCCTTACACAATTGTAGGATGGGGTTGTAGAGAACAGGAAAATAGAAAAGAGGTTTATTTTGCCTAAGCCTAATGCTTTTTCAAGGAACTGTTGCATACTTTACCATCACATTCGATGTTGGCAGCCCCAATTCATTATGTGTTTCATTACATTGACTCAAAATCCATGTCGCCAGACATGATTTAAGATACATGTATTGTGTTTATATGAACATACTCGGTTATAAATGTGCCTTGTGTTATGCAGATGACCATTTTTTTTGTGGTATTGGTGTCAGTTTTAGACACCTTGTAGTGTAGGTGTGAAGTAATATTTTGACTGATACCATCAATGATGTTGGTAGGTGCATGGACAGAGAGGCAGATGGTTTTTATAAAGTCTGACTTTCTTTGGACACATTACTTGATCCACTTCATGGATCCAGGATATAATTATTTTAGAGTCAGTGTGAGGTTTAGCTGTTTTGGCCAGTACATGCACTACTCAAAAAGTTTCATTTTCATTTCATTTCATTTATTTTAGCATCTGAATCGTTACAAATTGTAACATTAGACTAGTCAAGAAAATATGCACTAAAATACTACGGATAAATTGATAGTTATTACAATTTTCTCATCTT
>Ga0123357_10015016_pt1 | contig 10135 bp, 9 predicted proteins | sample TergutEmb28metaG_FD_89873 | JGI IMG/M metagenome (GOLD analysis project Ga0123357, IMG submission 89873) | Embiratermes neotenicus P4 segment gut microbial communities from Petit-Saut dam, French Guiana - Emb289 P4 | ecosystem: Host-associated > Arthropoda: Insects > Digestive system > Gut ... | reverse complement strand
GGCAAGCCGGTCAACATCGGCGGCTCGCGCGGGCGGACTGAGGCTACAGGCCGCGGCGTCTCGGTGGTCTGCGACAGCGCGCTAAAGCACCTGGGCGTCAGTGTCGAGGGCTGCCGCGTCATCGTGCAAGGGTTCGGAAACGTCGGCTCGAATGCAGCTCGCCACCTGCATAAGAAGGGGTACTCCATCGTCGGCATCGCCGAGTGGGACGGCGGCGTTTACAACGCCAAGGGAATCGATATCCCGGCTCTGATCGAACACCGCACGAAGACGGGTTCCGTCACCAGATTCGCCGGAGCCGAGCCAGCCGACAAGGACGAACTCCTGACGCGCCCGTGCGACATTCTGATTCCTGCCGCAACCGAGAACGTCATCACCAGCCGCAACGCCGATAAGCTGCAGTGCCGCATTCTCTGCGAGGGAGCCAACGGGCCGACGACGGCGGTTGCCGACGAGATTCTGGCCGAGAAGCGCATCTTCGTCATACCGGACATTCTGGCCAACGCCGGAGGCGTCACAGCCAGCTACTTCGAGTGGGTACAGGACCGCATGGGCTACTTCTGGACCGAGCCAGAGGTCAACCACAGACTCGACCGCATCATGACGCAGAGCTTCGGCGACGTGATCGGCTACGCCGAGAACCACAAGGTAAACAACCGCATCGCGGCCTACATGCTGGCGGTCGATCGTGTGGCATACACAATCAAGCAGCGCGGCATCTACGCCTGACCTGAAGGGCTGGAGTTTACCATCGCCTTTCTAAGAGCGCTGCCTTCCTTGCGGAGAGGCAACTCCAGCCCATGTAAATCCGCGCACTCTGTTAAAAAGGGCGAGCGGAGCATACGGGTTCGTAGACCGGTGGAATAGGAAACCGGCAGGGCAAACGCCCTCCCGCAACTCCGCTCATAGGTGGAGGTGCTGCGCACATGAAAAATGCGCCGGGAAGGCGCAGTGTGCGCCTATTCCGAGCGGGCTACGAAACCCGAGCCGCTGTCTCCAGCAGCCATGTTCAGGCTAGGCCTGGCGGATACGGGTGTCAAGAAAAAAGTTCAACTTCGCGAGGCCATGCCGCGATGTGAAAGAATGTCATTGTCTCTTCTCTGCGCGGGCGACCGCGCGATCTTTCCGAGAGACCTGCGCCGCCATGAATCTTCCGAACTCCATCACGATGAGCCGAATCGCCTCGATTCCTCTGCTCATCTGGATGCTTTCGCCGGCGTTTCCCTTCCAGGGACACGGCGCCAGCGGCCTCCGCGGAGGCGAACAGGAGTTGCTTGCCTCCGCCGTCTTCATCCTTGCCAGCATCACCGACGGCGTGGACGGCTACCTGGCGCGTCGCCGCGGACAGATCACCACCATGGGCATGCTGCTCGATCCGCTGGCCGATAAGCTGATGATCTCGGCGGCCTACATCGCGCTGATCCGGTTTACTCCCGAGATCGTGCCTCCGTGGATCGCCGTCGTGGTCATCGGCAGGGAGTTTCTGGTCTCGGGGCTGCGCTCGATCGCCGCGGCGGAGGGCTTCACCATCGAAGCCAGCGATGTCGGCAAGCTGAAGACCGTGATTCAGGTGGTCTCAGTGGTGGCCGCCATTCTGGCGCACCGCTGGGATTACTGGCTCTGGTTCCCGAACCTGGGCGGGGGCTTCGTCATCGCCGTCCGCGTCATTGCGATCACGGCGATCTACTGGATGACGATTGTTTCGATCGTCTCGGCGGTGGACTACTTCGTAGCGTTCTGGAAGAAGATCGATCACGCCTCGGAGAGCAAACGCCGACGCCGCATCGTCCTGAGCCGAAAGAGGTCGGCGCAGCAGTCCTCTGAGCAGCCGTCCTCCGAGCGGCCTTCCGGAATTGTTTAGATACCACGCTTACCGGCCACTTAGCGGCTGCCTCGATTGTGCAAGCCGACACACAGTCCGCAACCATCTTCAGAGAATGCAAAAAATTGCCCTGCCGGGTGAGAAATTAAATTACCTTTTTCTGCCATAAAGATCACTCCGCCATAAGCGGATCGCTCTAACTTACCTTGTTTGCACAGGTTGCGCGGTTGCGTCTATTCTGGCACGGAAATTGCGTAGTAAGTGTCATCGAACGATCCCTTGCCCCGCAGGCTGGTTTCCTTCGATGAACATAACGATTGCAAGGGTTGGGAAATTATGAAGAAATTTCTTTTAGTGGCGCTTTTCCTGGGTCTGACTGGTCTTGCCAAAGCAGACGACATCACCTCCGTACAGCTTACAGGCACCATCGTTACGAACAGTGGCGCCATGTATTCCGCGACGATAAACAACGTCTTACTTACTCTCACCAACGATGGCGCTAATTCCACGATTAGCTACGACAATAACGGCAATGGCCTCGGGTCGATCAATCTATCCGCTGCCAACGGCTCTTTGAACCTGACCGGTAAAGGCGGCGGTCTCGATCTCTCCTTTGGAGAAGATCAGTCCGTGCCCCTGTATATATTCGGAGGATTGGTCTGCGGACCGAATCTGGGCGCCTGCAACAATACTATTTCGAATACAGTCGCGGTGAATGCCATCAACAACAATGGAGTCATCCTCATTGACATCACCTCCGGCTCCATCGACTGGAACTTCTCGGGAACGGTAACTGGCGTTACTCCTGTACCCGCTGTTCCTGAACCCGGATCGCTGGCCTTGCTTGGTACCGGCGCGCTGGGGCTGGCTGGTGTGATCCGTCGCAGATTCTTCGCCTAGTCTGTTCCGGTAATTGCGGCGATAACTACTTCATGTTAGTGTCCGAGGATGATGATACATAGTTCGGACTGCGTTCATGCAGGCCGTCCGGTTTCTGGATCGATCCCCGCAAGAGGGCTGGCTTTCCGGTTAGTAATTGATAAAGAACGAATCCAGTTACAAATGTCACTCCAGTTTCCCTTCCCTTTTTCAGGCCAGGCCGTTCCCCAGCAGGAACGGCCTTTTTCTGGTTGTAACTGAGAAAAATAATTTCCCTCTTGCTGGGTAATAAACTCTCTCTCCACTACGAGTAAAAGAAACTGCAGAAATATAGTTCTTTTATGTTCTTATTTTTGTTACATGTAGACCGTTCCGGTTTTGGCATCGCAATTGCTCCAGCAAAACCATCAAAATCCTCAAGCTGGAAGCTGAGAAATACTTATGAAGAAAATACTTTTTGCCGTGCTATTCCTTAGTCTCTCTGGTCTTGCCAAAGCCGAGAGCATTGTCCTCACAGGCACTGTGACCTACTCAAACAGTAGCGGTAAAGATATGTTTACCGTTAGCAACGATGGAACAACGACGCAGATTACAGACACGGATGCCTTTGTCAATCTAACCGGCCTCGACAGCACTCTGGGCGGCGGCGTCTCGATTCCTATGTCGAACCAGACTCTGGTCTTTGGCAGCGGCTCCGCTGCGCAGACTCTCACCATCAGTGTCGATAAGAGCGGAAATATCACGATGGCAGTTAGCGGCGCCTCGGGGTGGAGTTTCACTGGAACTACTACCACGGGCATCGGCATTGCGCCTACGATGGCCATGGCCGCTCCGGAGCCGGGGCCGCTGGCCTTGCTGGGCAGCGGCATTTTGGGGCTGGCCGGATTGCTTCGGCGCAGGCTTATTGCGTAGTTATTTAGTTAGCTCTGTAACTCTGCACGTGTTTGAGTTATTGCGGTACTGCTGTTTTCTGATCGCAATCACCTTGAGGCTGCTCGCCGGATCAATGTGGCAGGATCGCTCCGGCGCAAAACATGGCGTTATTCCCTTTCACGCATCCGGGCCGTCTCCGTCATCCGGGACGGCCATTTTTCCGTGGCGCAGTTTCAGGCAGATGAGACAATAGCTCCGTGGTCTGCGCATGAACAGTGAGAGCGAAACCGAAAGAGGCATAACCAAAGGCATGTTGCCGGGAATCGCGGCGATCTGCGGCTTTCTGTTGTTAGTGACGTTGCTGAATATGTTCTTCGTGTTAGATTTTGCCGCGGGCAGAATCAGAATCGGAGTGTTGTCGATCTGCGCTCTGTTAGTTGCAGGCATCTTTGGCCTGCTGCGGCTGCGCCGATGGGGATGGGCTCTTGTGCTCGCCGCGTGCCTCACTCTGAGTCTTGGGTACCTGTTTCTCTTTATAAGAACGCATGCAGGCTCTTATCTCGTACACACTCTGATTGCGTTAGCGTTCTTCCTTTACCTGGCGCGAGCTGAGGTGAGGCAACGGCTGCGATAAGGCTGCTCGCGGCTACAATGGAAGGGATGACGCCCGCAGCCGCAGAGCTTGTGCAGATCGATCTGACTCCCCGAACGCCGCAGCCGAAGCCGGCGTGGCTGAAGGCCAAGGCTCCCATGGGAGAGACCTTCCATGGCCTGAAGGTGATGGCGCGCGAGATGAAGCTGCACACCGTTTGCGAGAGCGCTCACTGCCCCAACATCGGAGAGTGCTGGAATCAACGCGCTGCTACCTTCATGATGCTGGGCAATGTATGTACGCGGCGCTGCGGATTCTGCGCAGTCCCCAAGGGCCGTCCGGAGCCAATCGACTTCGACGAGCCGCGCCGCGTGGCCCGTGCCGTGGCCGAGCTTGGACTGCATCATGCCGTCGTTACCAGCGTCAACCGCGACGACGATAATATAGGCGCGGCGCAAGCGTTCGTGAAGGTCGTCGAAGAGATTCGACAGGCGGCTCCCGCGTGTCGCGTAGAGATTCTGACGCCGGATTTTCAGGGTAACGAAGAGTCTCTGCGCATGGTCGTTCGCGCGAAGCCCGATATCCTGAACCACAACATCGAGACGGTGCCCCGGCTCTACCGGGTGGCGAAGTCGGGCGGGCGTTACGAGCGCTCGCTGCGCTTTCTGGAGCACGCCAAGGAGATCGCCGCCGAGACCGACAAGACCATCGTCACCAAGACGGGCATCATCGTCGGCATGGGCGAGGAGATGCACGAGCTGCTCGCCGTCTTCCGTGACCTTGTGGATCGCAAGGTGGAGATCCTGACCATCGGGCAGTACCTTCGTCCTTCGCGCGACCATCTGCCGATGACGCGCTACTACACGCCGGAGGAGTTTGCCTTCCTCAAGCACGAGGCCCTCGGCATGGGATTCAAGCACGTCGAGTCCGGGCCGCTGGTGCGCTCCAGCTACCACGCGCGCGAACAGGCAGAGAGCACGGGTTTAGCGTAGGTTCCATGCAGACGGAGGTCTATCGTCTCAACCGGAAGAATGCTGTTCCCAAAAATGTTTGAGGTGAATCGATGGGTGGAGTACGGATCAAGGTTGTAAAACTAAAGCCTGAGGCGCAGTTGCCACGCTATGCTCACGGCGGAGTGTATGGCGATCTGGCCGCCGATTTGTATGCTGCCGTAGCGATGGAGGTCGAACCGGGCGCGACGGTGGCGGTCTCGACTGGCGTTGCGCTGGAGTTTCCGCCTACGCATGGCGCTCTGGTGGAGGACCGCTCCGGCCTGGCGATGCGCGGCGTTACCACGCTGGCCGGCGTGATCGACCCCGGATACCGGGGCGAGATTAAGGTGGTCGTGACCAACCTGAGCAGCAGCTCGGTAGCCGTAAATGCTGGCGATAGAATTGCACAGTTGCGCATCGTCGAGCGCATCGAGGCGGACTTTGAGGAAGTTACCGAGCTGGGCGCGGCGGCGCGTGGAGCTAATGGATTCGGCAGCACCGGGGTTTGAGGCAGCGGCCTGCGCTCGCCAAATCCTGGTGACAAGTATAGGTCTTCTGCATCTAACAGATAAAGAAGGGATTGGTTTTCTGATGCGAGCAAGTTGGGTTCTCTGGGGTTTTGCAGGAGCTTTTTTATCCGCAGGATTGCACGCGCAGGCGCAGCAGCAGGATCCTCGTGCGCAGGCAATCGTAAGGACCGCGGTGCAGACGGAGTTGGACGCCGACCGCGCCGATCAGTCGCGATGGGAGTATCTGGACCTCATCCGCAGGCCTGATGGCGAGGCGCTCTACCTGGTCATCGAGACCGGTCACGGCTCGGTCCGGAAGAAGCTGCAACAGAATGGCCGTCACCTGAGCGACGACGAGCTGCGCGCCGAAGATGAGCGCATTCGCTCGTTCGTCAACGATCCCCGGCAGCAGGAAAAACAGCGTAAGGACGGCGAGCAGGACGACAAGCGCGCCGCCAACATGCTGCGCCTGCTGCCGGATGCGTTTCTCTGGAGCGTCCGCGGCGAAGACCATGACATGATTATCCTGGCGTTTACGCCGAACCCGAGATTCAGTCCGCCGGACATGGAGTCGAGGGTCTTTGCGGCCATGGAAGGCGAGATCGTCGTGCATAAGACGCAGAATCGAATCGTCACAATTAAAGGAAGGCTCATCCGCGACGTGAAGTTCGGCTTCGGCCTGCTGGGCCGCATGAACGCCGGAGGCACGTTCAACGTGGAGCGGCGCGAGATCGCTCCGGGCATCTGGCAGATCACCGAATCGCATGTGCACATCACCGGGCGCGCGCTGCTGTTCAAGACCATCGGCGAAGAAGAGGACGAGGTGAAGACGCAGTTTCTCCCCACGCCGGCGACGAGCCTGCAAAAGGCCGCCGATCTGCTCAAGGAGGTGAAGGGCATACCTCCTCCACCGCCGCAGCAGCAGGAGGCCGCGCCGCCGCATAAGAAGATCAGAGTTTCTACCCGCCACTGAGTTTGCGCGTTTGGTTATGCTGAGTGAATGGGCAGGTCCTATCAACAGACAGACCATGAACTGCTGAAGCGCATCGAGCGCTCGGCAGGTCAGCGCGCCGGATATAAGCAGCTCGTGCGCGAGCTTGGGCTTGGCGGCGGACTTGAGCGGCGTCTGCTGCTGGAACAGCTTGCGCGCATGACAGCTCGCGGAGCGCTGGTGAAGCTGGACCGCGAGCACTGGTCGTTGCCGTCGACTGTTCCGGAGAAGACCGCGCGCGCGCGCCCGCAGAAGACGGAGGAGCCGCGTCACATAACGCGGGATCGGCTCGTCGCCGGGAAGATCGATCTGCATCGTGATGGATACGCCTTTGTGCGTCCCCATGGGGCGGTCAACCGCGATGATGACATATTTATTCCTCCTGGCGAACTGAACAGCGCCATGCAGGGTGATGAGGTTCTGGTCGAGGAAGCGCCTCGCAGCCATGATGGACGCCGGGCGGGGCGTGTAGCGCGAGTGCTCACGCGGCGTAATCCCACCGTGGTGGGCGTCTTTCACTACGCGCGGCTGCATCGGCATAGTCCCTGGGAGACCCGTGGGTTGCGCGGCAACTATGTAACTCCACTCGACGAGCGGATCACGCAACCAATTCTTATTCCTGAAGGCGCGGAGATTGTGACCGCACCGCAAACAACTCCACATCGCGTACTCGGCGAAGAGGCGCGTCGCGCGCTAACGGAATTGCTTGAAGGAATGGCCGTCGATGTGGAGGTGACGGACTTTCCTGCGGCGGGGCGGCCTGCGCGGGGGAGAGTCATCGAGGTGCTTGGGCCTCCGGACGCCTTCGGCGTGGATGTTGAGATTGTCATCCGCAAGCACCATCTGCCGCATGTGTTTCCAGCCGATGTTCTCGCCGAAGCCGACGACGTAACGCAAAGCGCGGAGTTGGACGAGCAGGCCGGGCGAAAGGATTTTCGCGGGCTGCCGATTGTAACCATCGACGGTGAGACCGCGCGCGATTTCGATGACGCCGTGCTGGCGCGTCCGCTCGCCAACGGCAACTGGGAGTTGCAGGTTCACATCGCCGATGTAAGCCACTATGTAAAACCAGGAACGCAGCTCGATCTTGAAGCGCGCCTGCGCGGGACGTCGGTGTACTTTCCCGACCGCGCGGTTCCCATGCTGCCGCCGCAGCTTTCGAGCGACCGGTGCAGTCTGCGTCCCAGCGAAGACCGGCTGGTGATGAGCTGCATCATGGAGATCGACGTTCGCGGCGAGGTGCTCGGATACGAGCTTGCAGAGGGAATCATTCGCAGCGCAAGGCGGATGACATACACTCAGGTGCAAGCAATCTTAGACGGAGACGCAGCGGCGCACGAGGAGTTTTCCGAGCTGACCGCAGAGTTCGAGCGCATGCACGAGCTGGCTCTGAAGCTGAACAGAAAGCGCAAGCGGCGCGGATCGATTGATTTTGATCTGCCCGAGCCTATGGTGCTGTTCGACCCCGACGGAAATATGGAGGCCATCGTGCGCTCCGAGCGCGCGTGGTCGCACCGTCTGATCGAAGAGTTCATGCTCGCGGCCAACGAATGCGTAGCGCACTGGATCGAAGCGCAGCACGCGCCGGGAATCTATCGCATCCACGAGATGCCGGACCCGAAGCGCATTGTCGAGTTTGAAGAGTCGGCGGCGCAGTTTGGTCAGTCGCTGGGACTCGGCCATCTTCCCGTGCATCGCGTGCAGATGAAGTCGGACCGCAGAGCCGCGAGAGGCAAGGGCCGCACAGCGCGAGTGCATGAGATCGCTGACTCCATCGTGGTGACGCCACAGATGTTTCAGCACCTGGCGGCGAAGATCGCAGGCAAGCCCGAGGAGCGGATTCTCTCGCACTTGATGCTGCGCTCGCTGAAGCAGGCCCGGTACAGCGAGCGCAACGCAGGACACTTCGCGCTGGCCAGCCCGAGCTACACTCACTTTACGTCGCCGATTCGCCGCTATCCGGACCTCATCGTGCACCGGCTGGTGCGTGATCTACTTCGCGCCGGAGCCGATCCGTGCGGCGAGGCGGTTCTGAGCAGCGAACCGCAACCCTGGCAGGAAAAAACGAAAGGGCACGTAAAGCCAAAGCCGCTTGATGACGGTCCACTACCCGCGGAAGAGCTGGAGGCCATCGCCCGCGAGTCGAGCGAGGCCGAGCGACGCGCCGACGACGCCGAGCGCGAACTGATCGAGTGGAAGAAGGTCCGCTTCATGCAGGACCGCATCGGCGAGGACTTCGACGCCATGATCCAGTCCTGCACCAAGCATGGATTCTTCGTCGAACTGGATGGTCTGTTCATCGAGGGACTGGTTCCGATCGACACGCTGGCCGACGACCGATACTTCTTCCGCGACACCAACCGCCAGATCGTAGGCGCAAGGAACGGACGAGTCTTCAAGGCAGGCGAGCGGGTTCGCGTGCTACTGGACCGGATTGACCGGCGCGAACGGCGGCTGCAATTCGCACTGACGCCGGACGAGTACGGCAGCACAGGCAAGTCCGAAGCGAAAAACGAGCGGCGAACGAAGCTACAGCGCAAAAATCCGCGTAAAATGAAATCTCCGAAGGAGTGATTTCGACGATGGCGCATCAGGTGTTCTGCACGAAGTACAAGGCGGAGATGGAGGGGCTGGACGAGCCGCCGTTCGACTCCGATTTTGGCCAGAAGATTTACAAAAATGTATCGAAGAAGGCATGGGGCGAGTGGGTCGAGCGCCAGAAGATGCTGCTCAACGAGTACCGCCTGCAGCCGTGGACGCGCGAGGCGCAGGAGTTTCTGGTGGAGCAGATGAACGAGTATTTCTTCGGCGAGGGCGGCGCGCTGCCGAAGGAGTACATTCCGCAGTAGCGTGGGCCTGCCGTTCAGGGAAGGCCCATTCGGTGATAAACTGAAGCACGGAGTAACCCCCGCGCCGTCCGCAACAGAGGGCGCGTAAATAGAGTCGGGACGTGGCTCAGCCTGGTAGAGCGTTCCCTTGGGGTGGGAGAGGTCGCTGGTTCGAATCCAGTCGTCCCGACCAATAAACATAATGAAATTATGTGTTTGCAAGGACAACCTCTTCTTTCCCCAACCGTTCCAGGTTTTTTAGGGTCTTGATGTTTAATTCCCTAATAAACCCCTGAAAACCAGATTTTGGGCTGCTCGTCTTTCGTCTGTTACGGTACGTTGGTAGATATCCAGGGTGGTGCGGCAACTCGCGTGCCGGAGCAGTTCCTGGGTGATTTTCACATCCACTCCTTTTTCGCGGAGGTGATTAGAAAGACCATGCCGGAAGCTGTGCCAGCCTATTCTCTTGTTCACACCAATACGAGCTAAGGCAGGGCGAATACGGAGACGCAGGACCATATCTGACTGCACTGGCTGAGTTCCTTTCTTTTGGGTCGACGGGAAAAGATAGTTCTTGTCGGAGCAGTAGATCGACGATTCTCTCCACCTGTTCAGTTCTTGTATAACGAATGGCGGTAGGGGAACGGGC
>Ga0123357_10015015_pt1 | contig 10136 bp, 13 predicted proteins | sample TergutEmb28metaG_FD_89873 | JGI IMG/M metagenome (GOLD analysis project Ga0123357, IMG submission 89873) | Embiratermes neotenicus P4 segment gut microbial communities from Petit-Saut dam, French Guiana - Emb289 P4 | ecosystem: Host-associated > Arthropoda: Insects > Digestive system > Gut ... | reverse complement strand
TCTCAATCTTCTGGTTAGTCCATGTCACAATCTCTGTTATCATGGCGTCATCGAAAAATAACTCAAGTGATTTCAAGGGTGTGTCTGCTTGAAATCCATCCCTTTTCGGTCCTGATTTTTCTTTGACAATATTTCGCATTAGGGTTCTTCTGACAGTTTTTGGCTTCTGTGACCACACATATCCATCTTTTCCAAGAATTTCACCACTGTGAGCATCTTGCTTCTCTTCCGAATCTGGTTCACTTGCACTTATATCACTGTAGGAATCTGACAATTATTTGACTTGGGGCCGCTTTCATCCCAGCTCAAACTATCTTCAATATCGACCTCATGATCACCATCGACGTCACTTAACACATCTAAACACGCCAGAACGTTGTTGCACGACAATCTCCGTTGTCTGTCCATAATCACTTTGCCACCGAACGCTTTCTAAAGACGTCGCGCGGTGAGACCGAACGACTTGTAAAGACGTCGCAAACAGTGTGTCGATGATGGGAGGGATTTTGTTCACTCCTATACGATACCACTGCATAGGTTTGTTGTGCTGCAGGACTCTTGATGTTCAGTTGTCTCCTCTGTGTACCCAGAATAATCCCCCTCTACTCCCTAAACCCCTCACAATACCGTGAACTATATGTCTTACGCAGAACAACTGCGCATTTTTCTCCAGCTCACAAATGCGTTCTATCTTTGTTTGTAACTCGAAATGTTAGACTATTTTTACGGCGAAAAAATGACAAGCGACAGATTTTTACACATACTGCGTTTTCGGCATTTTACAGACAATTATCTATATTACATGTAAGGTACTATGGGGTCAATTGGTTCCCAAGCGGAAATAAACATAAATAAAAAATAAACGGAAAGACACAAAACCTAGCGAATGTGTGTGGCATTGATAGGAAGGCCTTAGGGGAAAAAATACGTAAAAAGCGATGTCAGTGTACGTAACAGTTAAAAAAAAGTGAGTCAAATTGGCTGGGTTCCCAAAGATCCCATGGTACCAGAGCAGGGTTAATTGTTCCACATATTTTATTTTTGATTTTGTATATGGAGTAAAAGATTGGCAATCAACCAATGATTACCATTAGGTATTGTGAATTTTTAAACAGTAATTCAATATTTGCAGTTGGTACGCCTTAACCTGTTTCCAAAGTAACTGAGTTGGTCCAAGATTCACATAACTTACAACTTTCCATTGGGTTGGGTAGAAAAAGATGTGCCCTATATCATCGAAATATAAAGCCGTATGAGAATCAATCGGTGTGACAGTTGGTTTCAATTCTTCCGCTCACTGAAACATACAACACCACCCTATGGTGGCTACGGTTATTATCCAATAACCAACCATGAGTTCCATGTCTGGCCACGTCCTGCAAAATAAATGCAGTATATTACTTTTACAACGATATGACTGGCGTGCATAACACTCTCTTCATTTCGCATGGTTATCGCGTCTCACAGGGCGGTTCGACCACATTTACAGTATATTTCGGATCACAAAGACGCCTGCTCTTCGTGATCCCTATAAAACCTTCATGCATCCTAAAGGCATTCCTCAATGTCCCTCGATCGGCTTTCCGCCCCAAGATTGAAACAGGGTCAATCTACCAACTTCAACATATCGATGCAGGTTAATTTATTAATGTTTATTTTATTTTCCCATAGGTATTATAATCGGCCTTTCTGCCCCTAGGTTGATATACTTACTGTCTATTCGCATGGACCTTCACTTTCTTCTTCTTTGACAATACTATAATTACAGTAGAGCCATTGGGATCTATTTCATAAATTGAATAGTGACCCGCCCAAAGAATCTAAATTACCTGATTTTTAATTTCAAACTAATACTTCATCCCCCATATTAAATATAGGCATATTAACCTTACTAGCTTGCTGGGCAACCCTGCGTTGCTTTGACTTCATTCAATTTGCTCGTGCTATTTAATGTCTTATTGTAACTTCTGTTTCACATCATGAACTATATTATCATAATTATATAAGTGCAGTTCTCTGTTGTAACTGCCCTGGAAGATTGGTTTTCCTATCAAACATTGTTTCATATTGCGTATACTTCGTCATTGTGTGTGGTGTAGTGCTATACACAAAACATGCAAAAGGTAACCACTTATCCTAGTCATTATTTCTGGAATTACAAAAGGAACGTAAATATTCCGTCATCGTCTTATGCGTACTTTCAAACGAACCGTTAATTTCTGGGTGGTACGGAGTTGTGTTTAACTTATGTGTCTTAAGTAGTTTGCATAACCGTTTAAAAATATCACACATAAATTACGACCCCTCATCTGTCACAATTAAATTTGTTATACCATAATGCAAACTTACATAACGCAAAAAGTTCAAGGCCACTTCATCAGCTGTTTGCGTTATCATGCGAGTGGCTAATAAGTACTTGCTTAAATTATCTTGACAAGTGAGAATATATTTGTACCCTAATTCTGTCATTGGTAAAGGCCCCACAATATGTAAATAAATTCTATCGCATGGTTTATACTGAGTATCCGTTTCTTGGAAAAAGCTTTAATGTTTGGGCCTTTAAATTTGTTTCTCTGACATACCTCACATCTTTTGATGTAACACTCTACATCCTGAAACATGCTTGGCCATGTAACATATAGCTTCAATCTGTCATAATTGTGTTGAACACCCTGATGTCCATCTATTGCGCATTCATGCATTTCCTTTAAAATCTTTCTTTGTCTTTCTTTAGATGTTATCATTACCGTCATTACCGCTGGATTTCTATTTAATTCATCGGCATTTACATTCTTCCTTCCGGCCTTATAGCAATTGTATAATCATATTCTTCTACCAAAAGACGCCATCTTAATAGTCCAGAACTCGCGTCCTTCACACTAAACATCCATGTTAGCGGTTTATGATCAGTAACATTGGTGAAATTTCTACCTAGTAAATACGGTCTAATATATCTGCATGCCCACACAATAGCTGTCAGTTCCTTTTCTATAGCACAATAATTTTTTTCTACCTGATTTAAATTCGACAAGAGGTTTACACTGGCCTATCATTCCTTGACTTAATATTGCTCCTACTGCAAATACAGATGTGTCTGTAGTTAGTACAAACGGCTTAGTGAAATCTGGATATTTTAGTACAGGCCCTCGCATAAGAGCTGCTCGCAAAAAATGAAAACCCTCTATCTGTTCTGCGTCCTATCAACACTTTTGACCCTTTTTTAACAACTCAGGTAAAGGTTTAGCAATTTTGCTAAATTGAGGGATGAATTTATTGTAATACCCCGTTAACCCTAGGTATGATATTAGATCGGATGTATTCTTAGGAATAGGGAAGTTCTTTACGGTTTTGACCTTTTCAATCTCAGGTTTCACAACTTTACTCGTTACAACATGTCCAAGATAATTAAAGTCAGTCTTCAAAAATCCAAATTTGTCAAGTTCAATTTTGAAGTTAAATTTTCTTAACTTTTTAAAAACGTTACGAAGCCTTGCATGATGTTCTTGGAGACTTCTCCAAAAATAATAATATCATCTAAATAAACAAAGCACCTGGTTCCTATTAGACCTACAAATACCCTATTTATTAATCCCCGAAAAGTACTGGGTGCCGACTTTAGCCCGAATGGCATCCGCAAATACTCATAGTGACATGTGGGTGTACTAAAAGCTCTCAGCTCTGTCGTCCTCTGCCAGTGGCACTTGCCAGTGCCCACTTGCACAGTCCAGTAAAGGAAAAGTTCGTGCTCGCCCTAATTAATCCAAAACCTCCTGAAGGTTTAGCAGGGCGAAACTATCACCTAGTGTAATGTCATTCAGTCTAGGAAAGTCCACACATATTCGCCACTTGCGTTTTCCTGAGGAATCAAATTTTTTGGTACTATTAAAATGGGAAAATTCCAAGGACTTTGACTTGGTTGTATTATGTCATCCACTAACATCTTTTGAATTTGAATTTCTACCACTTTCTGGTGATGTTCCGGAATCCTGCAATTCCGCAAAGTAAGCGCTCTATTCGCTGGAACCGAGGGAGTTGAAATGTAATGTGTAATGGCTGACGTAGCTGTTAATTTATCCCCTGGTAACTTAAACACATCCATATATTCTGCACAAATTTTTCTAATCTCATCCTCACCTTTGATATGGGCTAACCTTAATTGTAACTATAATAACTATTTTCCGGTATTCGACTCTTTTTTCGTCGCATCTTGAAATCTACCACTTAGCTTCGGTAAATCTTGGGTTCTTGGGACATTCTTTAAAATTTCGTCGATAGAATTTCAGTTTATTATTAAACAAAGAAATGAAGAATCTTTGCATTCTACAACACTCGAAACACAAAAAATATTATCTTGTAATTCTTGAGCTTCAAATAAACCATTACGTTGTTCAGTAGTTGGAATACGAACCAGAGTTTCTTAATAAGCAGGAAGATTAATTCGTAAAGATGGAATTTGAAATTGATGTCCAATTCATTCAAGCCAGTCTTGCCCCATTAATATTTCGCAGTTCATGGGTTAAGAGTTCACCACTAAAAGCATATGCGGTGAAGTTTCTCCTATACGTAAATTTATTTGCCCAATAGCTACTAGATAATCACACGTTATGCCATGGATCTTATACACTTGACCTTTCACATCTGATCCCTTAACTAAACCGCACTTCCTCACTAACGACACTTGGGATCCAGTATCTACTATTGCGTTACCTAGTCCTGTCTTTAAGTTACGACAAAACACATATATTTCAAAATCTTGAAGTAATGGTCCTTCCTTGGACTACACACGTTTACTGGAATAATTTCCCTGCTTATTCCGATCCACAGCGGCTACTTTATGCACACTACAAGAGCGTTGGTCATGTAATAAAGTGTCGGATGTCTGAACATAACTATTAGCTATGGGAATACCATCTTGATGACTTATCCTGCCATCCTCACTGTTTTTCACTGAGACATTGGGCTATGGATTCACACAGACATCCACTAAACAACTTGTTGAAAGGGGCGGTGCGTTCCGCGAAATTGGAGTCACACAGATTTCTTCGACAGAATCACCATAAATTACAGAGACGGGGTGGAGTATCCCGCGAATTGCAAATCTCTTAAGGTTTATCCTGCAACGTTTACCTCCGGTTGCCCAGGCAGCCGCAATGCGTGTTTTCCGACGTGGTTGTCACACCCACTTCCCCGACCATTAAAGGAAGCTTTCCACAATTTCTTGCGATATGCCATTTTTGTGGCACTTATGTGGCTACCCTTGTGTGGCTACTCGGAAATCCTTACGCTCATTTTTCACCCAGTGAACATCTTAATTCCTTTATCCCCATTCTGCGATGTTCTGGAGGGTTTATTTTAAAGCGCTCCAGCCTAATCGCACTCGCTTCTTCTAGTGAGACTTCTACTAACTGTGACTTGGGAGAATTTATGCTACCCTTCTTCTTGACCATCGTCTTTATTCGCTCATCATAAAGACCTGGTACAAAGCATGCGCGAATGAACAAACATATTATATAACCTCCGCCTTCGCGTTTTTTCCCTGACCACGCGAGCTCCTCCATATGTGTACGTGCTGCCTCCTATAAGTCTTCGCACATGGTATCCTTTTGTGCGCCCCATTGGCTAACTGTTTCAGTCGGTATTTGCTTACTATTGAAAGCCATATGCGCATAGAAATTCAACGTTCTTCTTACGCAATAATTTTCTTTTGCCTTTGCTTACTCCCAATTATTCACAAGCGTTCTAGCTAAAAACTTTGTTTTAGCGTCCCCCCAATCTTATCACAAGGAAATTAAGTTAGCAAAATATAATTTGCTTGTTCATCAAACTCATAAGCGGCTTCCACATTCTGAAAAATTTCACGCGAATCCGCAGGATTTCCTGTAATATGTTTAGGTATTAGTTGCATCGATTTAGGAACCGAGATATACCTGTTAGGATGGAGTTCATTCCCGTCGCTACTACTTTCAGACAGGATGAAATTTTTGCCTTCAAGAACTAGAACTTACCAGATGAAGTTATGGAAGGGAGAAAGACTACTCCTTTGAGCTGACAACACTATATTTCTTCGAAGTCACCAGTACCGGACTGCAGTGACGTAGCTGCTGAAGGATGAAGACTTGAGTAGAGTGGTTCCTTCTGCAGGTCCTAAGTGTGCACGGCCTTAGAATGTCTACGCGGCGTGTACTGGAGCCTTTCCCGAACCCGTCAATTAAAGCCAGGCACCTGGGGATCGCCCTGTATCCCCACACCGACTTCGACGTGAGACGAAAGACGACAGTTGGAGTTGAAGTGGTAGGACCTAACGGCTTGCTGTGAAGGCTGAGTTGATCCGATGGAGTTGGCCGCTCTGTCACCTTCAACTTGTTACACTAATCCCACAAAGCTAAGGTTGAATTGATCCGATGCAGTTGATCGCTCTGTCACCTTCACCTTGTTACACCAATCCCACAAAGCTAACACCAAAATATGTAGTGTAACGCGCCTGGGCGAGGACTGGTTGGCCACCAGTTGGACCCGGCGCGTGTCAAATTACTCAGACTTTCTTGTCTTTAAGCTTCCGTCGTGTTCTAAATGTAATTGGTTCCTTTTTGGGTAATTCCCCGGCGTCTGAGTTCTAATTGCCGACGTTTCGGAAATTACTGCCCGTTCCATTTTCATATAGCAGGTGAATGAAGCATTCATTCACCTTCATATGAAGATGGAACCGACAGTGATTTCCGGAACGTCGGCAATTAGAACTCAGACGACGGGGAATTACCCAAAAAGGAACAAATTTTACTCAGACTTTCTTTTGCGATGACTACTGAATCTGAATTATTGGAAGTTCCTGCTACATTAGTAGTTACAGTTAAGTCTAGTTTGAGTACAGTTGAAAAAATAGTCAAGGCAAGCGATGATATTATTAAAGTGGTGCATAAAATGAATATTCGCTCCAGTGATCTCTGCCCCTAAGCTTACTGAATTTAATCTTGGTTTTTCATAAATACAACAGCATTTATACAGAGTTCCTTGGGCGTTGGTCGGGGTGGAGTTTCGAGCTTGTGACTTCAGAACTTAATTTCTGATTGGCTGCTAATGACGTTATGCCTCACTTACTTATATGGTCACAACGTTTCAAATTGGTTATTAATTACATTTTCTTGACCATCACTTTTGAAACGGGGCTTCTCATAATTGTGTCACATGATTATTATGTTCCCTACACAACGCCTGTCAACTATTAACCTAGTTTAGTGTAACACTCTTTTCTTCACATATCTGCATACAATATTTCAACTCTGTGCATTAAAAATTGAAAATAACTACTGGAATATGGATTTCAAAGTTTAGTACTAAAAGAAGGCATCAATATGCAATATAATTTTCTGTCTTTGCCACAATCAACCCTTTCACTCACATCTTAATAAGTTCTCCTGTACAAAATTTCACAAGACTCTGCCAAGAAATATGAAAAGTACGGGTACAAAATTATTTCCTTAATTAAATACTGTATGACAATTTAAATTTCAAGATTTTCAAGAATCTGGAGCTCGCTGGACAACTTTGATATAAACAATTTAATGAAAATTCGTTGAACAACACGAATGGGCTAACAAACGGTCGGACTGTGTGGTCTGAGCGTAAGGCTGCGTTTCACTTCGAAAAGAAACAAACAATCAGCAACTTAAACTTAATTCGAAACCAAATCACGTCTTACTAACCTTTAGGCAACTGCGCCATACCGCACTGTTAGAGTGGATGTGAGCACCAGATTTGGTATCAGGCACATTCATAAGGAAAGAATATATTGTTACATGTCACACAGGTATTGGAACTGTCTTCAGTACGGTAAAATCAGAACGCATCAGTACAAGCAACACAAACCCTGAATGAGAAATCGATTACTTAAGAATTATCATATCACTTGGCATCAGAAATATGTACTGTGCACAGAAACAAAATACAGTCTGGCCGGTACATCAGATATTGTACTGTGCGTAGAAACAAAACTTTCCACACTGTACATTACAAATGTGTACTGTGCACAGAAACAGAACAGTTTCCACACGGTACATCAGAATTGTGTATTGTGCACAGAAACAGTACAGTTTCCACACGGTACATCAGAAATGTGTACTGTGCACAGAAACAATAATTTCCAGACAATACATCAGAAATGTGTACTGAGCACAGAAACAAAACATTCCACACTGTACATCAGAAATGTTTACTGTGCACAGAAACAGAACAATTTACGGCCTCCCATGTGCATATAAGCAGGAAACTCACAAATAAACAACACCATTTTGTGCAAACACATTATGTTCTTTCATGCAAATTGGGCAATTAATGTTTAAAGCAGGAACACAAATTCTTTCAAAACCTTATTTAAGCTATATATGTATGTAACTGCGACGGTTTTTAAGAAGCACACAATCATTTAACAAATTTTCGTGGACATTACTTGTGCCGACTTATTGTCGAAATGAGATGAGAAATGTAGAATGATTGGTGAAGTTGGTTTCATCCATCTACGTGAATTGTGCCTTTCACTGCCCGGTTTTCAGGAAACTGGCAACAACTTAACGTTATTTTGTGGAGTTCTCATGTACCAAATTTTAAAAGAATCTGTCAAGAAATATGGACAGTACGGGCAGGAAATCATTTCCGTCCTTAAGTACAGTATAACAAAAGCAGATTTTCACGAATCGCGAACTTGTTGGACAACTTTGATATAAACAACTTCATGAAAATTCGACGAACAACACGAATGGGCTAACAGATGGACGGACGTGTGTGGTCTGAGAGTAAGACTGCGTTTTACTTTGAAAAGAACCAAACAATAACCAACTTGCAAATATAAATATCATAGACCGACTGCTGCCTACGGTAAGTGGCCACAGCATATGTTAGATACACGTACAATTCACTTGGTCACCCCTGTGACAAATACGTGACCACAGCTGTTAGTAAATTGTGCAGGTGAACTTTTGTCTCTGCAGCTAGCATGACCTTACTGCTGTGAACAGTCTGCAGTACGCTACACACTGTCAGCACACAACTGCACGACACATTACAGAACTGCTGTGGCAGTCCATTCGCTGCTCCCCTTCACACAGTCGCTGTCAGAAGGCAGTACATAACATCAGCAGGCCACAAACTGTCCCATTCCTCTGCATCGCCACTGCAGTCCGACTCCATGTGAATATCGAAAGATTTCCCAGCACCACATTATTCACTTTTCTTGGTTCCAAGTTCCTTTCAAATATTTGCCTTCAAGGTTTTGAAATATTCGACATCGCGGAGCCCATCCTCCTTGTCAATGCACACAACTAACCGTGCAACAGAGGCACATCCTACTGTGTTCTGAAGGTCACGTTATGCATCAAACCACAGTTTTAAAACAAAAACAGATATTTTTTAATTGAGTTTAATTGTGGATGGTGAGGAAAAGGAGGAGAGAGAAATGGCTATGTTGTAACATCCAGGGGCGCTTTGCTGCTCACTGACCACAAGTTGTACACCCCGTCAGCAGACATGCAACACATTCCATTGCGTATATTTAGTCTAGCAATAACCCTAGGAATACATGTGTAAATTTTGTGTTACCTTTTTGCGCAAGGTGAGGGCAAGAGAGGGTTGTGCGATAAACCGTGATATCCTGCAGAACTCTCAGTATATCAGTTCTAACGTCTGCTAACTGGGGGATTCTTTTGGCATCAGGGACACAGGCAACAATTCTAAGAGAACGATCAGTTATAAAATAACGGTTCTCCCGTGTTCACCTTCATTCTGTATTTTTACATTAATTACTTATCACAAGTATTAAAGTTAATCATCAGACCAACACAGCAGGTTGTCGATAGTTTTCACTATCAAAAGACTAAGTCCTTCTGCCGCACTCTGCGACAGAACCCAGAATCCTTCAGTCCGTGACTATGCAATGATTTGCACTTCGTCATCTGAAGTGATGTCTCTTATTCAGCACCATTCTGCTGTCTGCTGTTCTGTTCCACTCAATTCCTACCTTCCACAAACCCCATTCACCCCCCCCCCCCCAAACCCTCCCCCCCTCCCAAAACCCACACCCTTCCCCAATTTTGCGGCCAATTTTTTTAACGGGGGGCCCCCCAAAAAGCTTTTTGGTGGGGGGGGGT
>Ga0123357_10015014_pt1 | contig 10136 bp, 3 predicted proteins | sample TergutEmb28metaG_FD_89873 | JGI IMG/M metagenome (GOLD analysis project Ga0123357, IMG submission 89873) | Embiratermes neotenicus P4 segment gut microbial communities from Petit-Saut dam, French Guiana - Emb289 P4 | ecosystem: Host-associated > Arthropoda: Insects > Digestive system > Gut ... | reverse complement strand
TCAAGAAATTCCCCGCATTTCACAGAACCCGAAGGTTCATTACCGCACTCACAAGCGTCCGCCACCTGTCTCTATCCTGGGCCAGCCCAATCCAGTCCATATACCCACATCCCACCTCCTGGACATCCATCCTAATATTATACCCACTACATCTAATTTATATCTCGCTAATTCCCTCACTGCTGCCTTGAGGGACCCTGCCCTATAAAAACTCCTAACATTCCACATACCTATTTTCATACCTCTTTTTATGCTGCGCAATGTTTCCCCTAGAAACACTCCCACCCAGAGATCTGAGTGGGGGAGTAGTTTACCTCCAGATTGTTTTGTGTCCAGATGAATCATCCTGCCTGTGAGTGTTTCTGAACATTACTTTTTACAGGGAGTGGTTGTTAGCACCTCGCCCAACCCCCAAGCTGGAGGACCACCCCTTGTTGGCTGTTTGCGACTGCTTATTCAATTTATTCGCAGCTACCCTCCTTATCGGAGGCTGTTCCTCTATCTGCAATCTGAGGACGCACCGTGCCATGGTGACAGGGACCCACTAACATGTCGAATGCAGATTTAAGAAGTATATTGGTATTTGTACATTCATTTGTCTGGGAATGAATACTTTCGTGGTGGGTAGTAACAACTTGTCATTTTCCATGAGATTTTATGCAAGCGCATGCATCTGCAGTCCTTGCAGGGATATTCCCCTGAGCTGGAAATTGTACTGAGGTCCAGAATGGATTCTTAATATTCCACCTACCACAGTGTATTGCATCCCCATAGTGTACTGAGTGAAATGACTGTTGGTGAAGTTTCACATTCAGATGTTATATAATGTCAACTGATAAATAGTTACCAGTCTTTCGAAGAGGGGTAGTGCCTTCATCTTCAGGGTTAAGGCAGTCAAGAATCACTATTGGATTGCTTGATCCTGAAGATGAAGGCAGTGTGCTGCTTGAAACATCAGTAAATATTTACCAGTTGATGCATAACATCCCAGAAGACTTGAATCTTCAAGGCCACTGTGAGGTCCTCAAATATCCCTGACTTCATGTTTTGAAAGGAATTTGAAAGAACATATAAAATGGCATAACTTCACTTTTTAATTTATAGGTGGTCTACTTATTTGCTTGCCAAGGGAGCAGGCTGCTGCATATTGCAAGGATATAGAGAAGCAAGAAGGTTATCAGGCCTGGATTATTGGAATTGTTGAGAAGGGAAATAGAACAGCTCGAATTATTGATAAACCTCGTGTGATTGAAGTTCCTGCAAAAGAAAAGGATGGGGAACTGTGGTAATAGGAGATCTGTATTGAAACTTTTGAAACTGTGTATTTGATTGCACATACGACTGCAAATATAAATATGACTGGCTTCAATACATTGATATAGCAGGGAACAGTGAAAGTAGTATGGGTGTGGCCCATACCCAATATAAATTGCTCTGTCTCTGAAACAAGTACAGTGCTTCCTGATGTTTAAATATTCTGAAGTTGGCTGAAGAGACAGTTCGCATTGCTTTGCCAAGTAAAGACTACGTACTGTGTGCGAATAACAACACTGAAGGGAATTGATTAATTTTGATATTTGATTAATCCATCATGAATATCCAGTTCAGTGTCACTGCTGTCGTAATTAGTGATGTGTCCTGTGGCTATTCTTGCATCTTCAGTATTTCTGCATTATGGTAAAACTACAGGGTCCTTAGTTTATCTGGCTCGTATGGTTGGCCCCTTTACTGACTGCTTTGCATGGTGGCAGGCAGTGCATCAGTTATTCCTACTGTGGTTTGACATGAGTTGGCATCCTTGTGCATTATTTCAATGTACTGCAGTTAGTTAATGTTAGGTTTTTACTCACATTATCTATAATATTCTCCAGTAAAAATCACAGAGGTTCAGGTCTGGCAAATATGGAGGCTATAACACTCTGCTTATTATTCTGTCACCAAAAATACTCCCTTTACAACCACAGTGAACTGTTTATAGTGTTAAAATAATTGTGTCAGAATGTGTGACATATCGTATGTGCTGTCAGCATGCCTGTACCAACATAGAAGTGCCTCTGCAATAGTGTGGGTGGTCGGCAGCTCACTGAGTTGAGAAATTTCTTTGTGTTAGGTTAGTGAACAGGAAGTGACCACTGGTACAGACCAAATAAACTAACGACCCTCCATAAGGATATTTAGGTTTTATAGAATAAAGTGACTGAATCAGTTTTTACTTACATATGTCGCTTGATGTTTGTCCTCTTGCCACTAATTTTTATAGTCAGAAAGTAAGGAGCTGCATGTCATCTAAGTGCATGTAACTTCATGTTTTAAAAAAATGTGATTCTTATTGTTTTGTAATGTGCTTTCAGTTTCTGGCTTTGGTGTGGAAGTTAGTTTTGAAACAGAGTTTAGAACACAATATGACATTTTTGTCATGAACATCATTTGTTCCCTCTGCAAATGTTTAATTATTCCCAATTTTGAATGAGGTCTTGCAATTCCTAGTGATATTGGATGAGTGACTTGTATAGTGTGAGAAGTGAGCTGCAAATTATCTCATGTTTTAACTTCTGTTACGATGTTTTGTATTGTATGTCTGCAGCACTATGCTCACTCTAAGGCACTTGTAGATTCATGTATTGTAGTGCATTTCATGAGTTAGTGGCTATGCAGCTTCTTGGATATGTTACTCATTTAAATATATGGTATGTGAGCAAGTTGATACATTATTTTATGAAGAAATAATATGTACAAAGTAATGTTGTAGTGTATACAACACACTTCAGTTTCATAACCCCTTTCTCTAAGTGCCATCTCTTTGCTTATTTAGTTTCTTTGCCCATCATTTACAAGAGAATACAAATTAGTTGTCATTACATTATTTAACGCTCGGTTCACTCTCAACTTTTAACATGATTATCATTGCATTTCTAAGGTGTAATTATGAATTACATACTGGAATTGAATCTCATTTGTGTATTGAAGTTGAATTATGGACTTTTAAAAATTGATGAAAAATTTTTATCTTGAATATCTAGGAAACCAGTGCATTAAATGGTATAAAAAGTAGCCAGTGTGAGACTAAACAAAGAACCCCACACAGTGGGCCATATTTTACAGAACTAGTATCCTGTATACAAAAGAAAATGAAATGTTGATTTTTAATAAGAGAAGAGATAAGGCTCCCCCCCCCCTGTTGTAAAGTTGCCGAATGCATATCCGTGATGTGTCTGCTCTGGAAGGGTTCACAGTAAAAATATTGTGTGGTAATATCTGAAACAGGGAGTTAACATACAGGCCTGCTTTACGCCTTACACACTTACTATTTCATGTTGGTTTTGCATCACAAACAGAACACACACAATATATCAACCTTACCCTCTTTCTCAGGCAGTAACCATTGTTCTTAGTACAAGGCAAGCCACTTTTGTTACTACAGACTTCTTCCTTCCATCAGGAATGAGGGACCCCCAGTTTTTCTGCTACGTGAAAATCTTAATGAGAAATCTTGACTCCACAAGACTCACAATTATTCAGAATGGGAAGGTCAAAAATCAGCTTGTCTTATTTCAATGTACATTGATCCATCAAATAGAAATTTGCCATTCCGTCTCCCTTATTGGTATGCGGTGTGCGCATTGTGTATCAATAGTCACTGACTTCAATTCTTGGACTACTTGACCCTTGAAGTTGGGACCAATAGGCCATCCGAAAGTGTTGGTATCTAGTTGCCTGCCTGCACTACATAAGAACCCAGAAGCATGAAATCGGCAAGTCTGTGATCTCACAAGTCTCCTGTTGTTCTGGCATGTATGGCACTCTTCCTCAGTTTCAGCATTGTTTATCCAGAGTTGTGTTTAGAGAGTTTGGAAGGACAGTACAACATCAATTTATTTTTCTAGTGACTGGATCATCAAGTAAAGCAGCAGAAGTGATTGAAATGGTAAGAAACATATGTTCAACCCCTTCTACTGTTTGTCTCATAGTTGCATGTGTCTCTTTTATTTCTTCAGTTGCATTCTGCATCTTTACCAAGATAAACCTTCATCAAGGTAAAACCATTATGTCAGATGTGAAGCATCTGGTGCCACAAAGCTCACGGAAATTTAATGCCAAAATACTTTTGCTGAAGCATATATAATGTGAGAAAATTACAGTAACTTCATCCTTGTCAGATGGTCACAGGAGCTGTAAAATTTAGCAAGCACCATGCAGAATGTCAAAAAATTCATATAGTATGCTCACCTTCCATGGTCTCGTAGTTTATATCAGCCATGTAATATTTCTTGCTGATGTCAGAGGTGTAAGAAGTGTCATACATAAATGTGTTGCATTTTGTGGTGTGACCATAAAATGGCATGCCCAGAATTCCTAAAGTATATTCCAGGTATCCTGCAGATTGTCTCTGATGCCATATCCCACTTTTAGAGTGACAGCAAAGGAAAACATTCCAGCCATTGTCATGTCAGGAAGGGCAGAAGGCGATGATGGTCCTTCATCCCTTAAGTGTAAGTTGTATGGGTAATACATGCTTGCCTTTTCTGCCAACAGTTGGATATGTGCCATACAATACAATGGCACATGGGCAGGAGTGCTGTCTTTGTTGACAAAGGGAAGGGCCTTATTTTTTTTATCTCCCTGGATGCTCCAGTGAGTGAGTGGTCTTTCTTCTTTACTGAGGTCCCCAGTTTTGAGTCCCCATGGTTATTGGCCCCAGGGTGTGGTTCTTCTTGACAGCATCTTCCGTATCATTGTGATGACTACTGTATGTATTGGAATCACTATGCAAGGCTAACTCCCACTCTGTCTCAGCAGTGACAGGTTTAATTTTACTGATCATGTCTAGCACTGAAGAGTATGCTGAGCCTAACAATCTAGTGAAATTAGTTGAAGGTCATGTATATTTACACTACAGAATGAAAGATACAAAGACTGGAACAATTTGGCATGTGTGGGGCATCAGTGTGAGGGTGCACATGTGTTTTGTGATGGGTCAATAAGAGATACAGAGAGAATACTTCACTAAATTGTAAAGCCTACAATTTCAGGTTACCCCTAATATGTGCATAAAATCTGTCTTACTGGTTGCAGTATAATGTGGTACCCAAGTCGGAGAGTGATACAAAGCATTTGTCCACCATTATGCTTGTAAGGTAATCATCTCCATCCAATCCTACCTGGGTCAGCATATTGCATTCTGACTTTACCTGAGAGTGACCAAATCTTTTCAGGGGATGCACAAAGTTTAATTACAATAATACAGCATATGGCATTCAGAAGAGTTTCTGTAATGTTGCACTATTGCCATGCAAGGAAAATAAGGGTTAAGCAAGCCATTACACTGACCTTTTGTAGAGTTTTTCATTAAGTATTACATTCATGTTACTTGATTTCTAAATTAGGAAGTTACATATATTTTGACAGCTTTACAGACTAGTAAATGCCAGGGAAAGGTCTACTGTTGTAGAAAGGGGGGTGAACCTGGGCCAATATGGACCAAAATTTAATTCACCTGACAGGTTTTAGTGCCCACCCCAGCATCAAATCAGCATTTTGTATTGTGGTTTTTGACGTAAGGCAGGCACAGATGTGGTCTGCACATTATGTGAGTTAATTATATTTGTCTTGCTTCAGTTTGCATTCCAATATGTGTGCATATATAAGATTTGTGTAGGTAATTAAACAATATTTTTGGCATTACTTAAATACTTCACATTTCCCTTTTGTAAGTTGTACTTGACATTTGATTTGTATTTTTCCTACATTCTTGTCTGTAGGAGGTGTGGTCACAGACTGAAGGAAGAACACCATCCAGCTCTAATGTTCGTAACTTTGACATTAAATTTGAAGGTGTGGTTGGTCTAAAATCTAGTAATGCTATTTTTGCTTGAAAGTCACGCTTACTGCAAAACATATGGAAGCACTGTACTTTTCTTACAAACTGTCTTAGTTCAAGATGTCATATTTCTTAAGTTCACCTATTTTTGAATTTCCTTTAAACCCACTCTGTTGAGCCAGCACAGCTTGCATGAACAGGATTGATAATTTTTACATGTATTTTCCAGATGCATAATTTTATAATGTAGGTCATTTTGGTCATTAGATGATATTTTGCCAACATGCAGTACATATGAAATGTGAAAATATTGCCTTATTTCTTTGTAGTATCTATCTTGCAACCAGGTTTCATAGAAGTCATATAAGCCTATGCTACACTAAATCCAATGAACCTGGCAGTTGCATGGAATTATGTTTCACAGAAATTACTGGTTTTCACATTTTTCTGATGGACTCTGTATTTTGTTGAAAGGGGCAACTTTTGAATGTTAAAATGTATGAGGTGATACAGTTTTCTGAGATATGTCTTAGGCAAGCCTTAAAGTACTTCAGAAATACATTTTTATAAAATTATTAAATCAATATGGTTGTTTCAATTTGTTACTAGTGTCACTCACCCTGCATTGAGCATAATAAATTTTATTTCCATATGAGGTGGTTAATTATGACATCAAGTAAATTATTATTGTATTATGTATTGCCATTTTTTATTGAGATGTAATATTCCAATTTCATTCCATAGTATTAACTCTAATACTGCAGGTTGTACTTGTATTTTTGTTTAGACATATTGGTAAGGATTGTCATTCGCTGGTTGCATTGCTGTATGACTCTTAACCTTTAACTGATGGGTTTTAATGTGAAATGTATCTCATGCTGGCCATTGTTTTTTACATTCAGCATGGGTGTTTAAATTTCCATGCAGAGATTAGCATATGGCAAGGTATGCCATTTGCCAGTACTTTTAGAGACCAGCATCTGGTTGTGTAGGGCAGTAAAGGTTAAATGTACCACTTCTGAATGCTAAGACAAAAAATAAGCAACTTCACCAGTCAAAGTCTTCATATTGTGGGAAACAGCCTTGTCCAAAGGGAAAATTTCGACACTGATGCCTCATTAAAATGTTCAAACATGCTAAATGCATTGTCATTCTGTAGGCATAAACTGCAATTTATTGAGACACAAATATTTCTGTTTATAAAAATGTATCAGCTAGTGGTAATGCATACTGGGGACTTGTTTAAATTTTTTTTTTAATACATTTTAATTTTAACAATATACTTTCAGGGAATTTGATGGTCAGCAAATCAGTTATCCAGGAATGAACATTTGGAGTTAAGCTCCATTGTCATAGACTGTTCATGTTAAGAATATCATCTTTGAAACATTAAAATTATATGAGTTACATATTTTTCAGTCTCAGGAATAAAAATAACATAGTGTTACAAATTAAATTTTACAGTTCCTCTGAATGTAATTTTTGGGCTTTTTTGCAAAAACAAGAAAATGAACAGATGATATTTTTGCAGTGTAAGCACTGAAAAGTGCATGTGGGGGTCTCATGGCCATAAATAACTGAGAGGCGAAACAGCATAGTGATGTATTGCAAATGTATACATATATATATATATATATATATATATAAGTTTTATAATTGCACTTTGATAGCAGAGCAGAATATAGAAATTAATGTGCATAGTAGGAGTTTTTAGTTCACAGGTATTACAAATGTCATGCAAAATACCATTTTTTTATTATATTGGAACAGAAGTAGTGAATTAAAGGCAGCTAGTTTCTTTTGCCCTTGCAGTATTTTGAAGGACATATCCCTCTGAATTAAATATGTGACAAAGGAGATTGGAATATTATGTATGTACATGTGAAAATGTATTCCTGACTGTTAATGTAATCACTGTGCCAGAACGCGTCCAGAACAGTGTACATGGCAAAACAATTCAAGGAAAAGGTTAATATATATATGTACATATATATATATATATATGCATTTTTACACTATGTTTCATTCTTGAAACTGACAGTTGTACATGCTTAATTTTTTGCTTAGATATGTTATATCAATTTGCATTTCATAGCTTCAATTCTTATATTTACACTTTGTCTAACACATGAAAGCAATGCCAATATGACAGTTTCATCACCCAGTTTGATGTGGGAAATTATGAATTGATAAAATACAGTGTATATTCAGACCTGGCTTGTCTGCCTTGATTGAACATAAAGGTTTATCTCTTGGGCTTAACATACCTTGCCATTTACATTCACTGGACCCATTTCTTGTTCATACGTATTTGGAGGTACATAATCTTGTGCTTAGAACTGGAATAATCACAATTTTTAAATACATTTAGAGTCAATAAAAAGCACATTCCTTGGTTCGTAATGTTGTATTATAATATTTTTTGTATTAAAAGTTTTCCCTATCCAAAATATGACTGATGTGTTGTGGTTAAAGCGCCAATGTAACAAATTTATATGTAGAGCAAAATTTGTGGATTGAATTACAGAATACACATTTGCATCTGTTATGTAGCCAAATAAGTATTTTTAATCATATCAGTTAGGTTATGAATTGGGGTAGGTAAAGCTGTTTCCAGTCCTATTCTGAAGATGTTCTGTAACTGATGGATTAAAAATAGTATTTTGACTACTTATCACAATTGGATTGTTAATAAAATTCATTCTTCATTCTGTTCATGCTGTCTATATTTTCATCATGGGTATTGCAGTAATTCTTATGCTGGTAGTTAGCATTCTTTGGTTCCGGTTTTATTAATTCAAACCCTTTTGACCTTATAGGTATTCATGTATATTTCCACCGTGCTCTCATGGACAGCCACTTGCTTAATTATTTTTATAAAAGAGCTGTCATTCAACATTTGTGTAATAGTCACCTTTATACGTACACATTTTATTTTTTCATTAAATATGGAATTACTGCAGAACTTACATATTACTGAATTTTCATTCTTGTTAATTTCTGTCATATCTGGTGTGCACTAAGAAACAAAATAATTACCTGTACAAAGTTAGGGGTGCAAGTGATACTCAGTTCAAACACCCAGATTTGTGAAATTCAGTAAGTGCATTAACACCCCAGTATTACCTTTTGTCGAAACCTAAAAATGGTGTAAAATCTAGGAAGCATAGTTTGTGTGGGCATTTGGTAGGGACTGCACACAAAGTGTGTAAAATCGCAGAAGAAGCAAAATGCAGGAATATTATACCAGAATTTTACTATATATGCATGCCCTTTCTGAAAGGAAGGTTACAACTTTTTCTTCTGCCAGTAAAAGATTTTTCAATATTCAGGCACAGACCAATTCTGATTCAGTTATTTACCTCATAACAGTGTACAATTACACATCTAGCTATTACTGGTGGTCGGTCGTTGAATTCTGTATAGTTGGACATGCTTGATTTTAGGTATGGATATCAATCTATCGCCGAATACATTACGTTTTTATGCGTCTTAATATTATCGTAACCAAAGCAAAAGGCGCGGGACAAGAGTTCATACCTTAGTCATGTAATGTTGGTAACACGGTTGAGTGGGACCACGTCCATTTTTCACATTCCTCTGACTAGATGCAGATTAATACCCTGGAAAGCATGTATTTCATATTTCCGAAATGCGACATGAAGAAAATATAATATTTGTATTGCGCCTGGTATTTAAAAACCTTACAAATTTTGCAAATAGGAAAGGAATTGGGGCCCGGAAGTTCCACTTAAGTAGTAGTTCCTGTCTACATTCTACCAGTATGGAGGGAACATTCATTTGGATACGCGATTTTGGCCGCCTTTTCAGTGAAGTGATCTGTGCTGCGTGAGTTCCCGATGTGGACGTGTTGACAGCATAAACGTATTGTGTTGTCTTCACGTAGTAAGAAGCATTAAATCGTTGAAGACATTGAGTTTGTTGTGAGATGAATCCCATGGATGTTTATGGATTCTTGCGTAGTGAAACAGAATTGTGCATTCTTCATTTTTAACACCGCGAATACTTTATTAAGTGTATCATGGAACATTCAATTCTTCGTCATGCCTGTGATGGGAGAATATCTTACATACATACATACATTTATTATCATTCTTCCAATTTCATACAGCAATATTGCTTGCGAAATATAGAACACGTCAGAAACATCAGTCTTATACTAGAAACAAAGCACAGCAGCTGCTCCAGGTCAATTCAACAGATCCACATATAACCAATTTACATCACAACAAAATATAATACAATTTTTACATTACAGCATGATATATTAAAGGAAATCTAAGGCAATAGCACATGT
>Ga0123357_10015013_pt1 | contig 10136 bp, 6 predicted proteins | sample TergutEmb28metaG_FD_89873 | JGI IMG/M metagenome (GOLD analysis project Ga0123357, IMG submission 89873) | Embiratermes neotenicus P4 segment gut microbial communities from Petit-Saut dam, French Guiana - Emb289 P4 | ecosystem: Host-associated > Arthropoda: Insects > Digestive system > Gut ... | reverse complement strand
TATTATATAATATTATAAATAATAAATAAAATAATAAATTATTTTATTGTATAGTTCTTACGGCACGTACAGCGGCTCTATCATTTTTCCAAAATCCAGCTCACGACTGCGAATCTAATCCGCATCTGATTTTTTAGTCTCTCCGAAACCGTAAAAAGGGTGCGGATTAGATTCGAGAATATACGGTATATATAAACGGCGAGACACCCGATTACTTCAGCAATGTTCGATGTATAAAGCACAGACGTAATTGGACCAATTCGTAAGAGCTGCTCGTGTTAACACAAGGATTTCCTGAAACCAGCAGGCTGTAAGTGCCGAAACATGTAGGAAGGAAAATGTGTCTCGATCGTGTTTAATTTTTAATGAACGAAAAGTTGGTCGGATAGGTTGAATTTGACATCACGGACGGTACATAAAACATTAAGACAATTGTTAAGTTCGGAAGTATGCCATGAGACTGTTGCTAAACCTGGACATTTGGTTCTTCATTGGCATTGCTTCGATTCCGGATGTGACAACAAGGTAAATGAGATAAGAATATGACACGTAAGAATTTAATGGGGGTGGGGGAAAGGCGTTATGAGGCTGATTTCAAGCGCTTTCCCCATGTTCGCCTGGAAAGCGAGGAAATTTATGAACAATGTAATTACTCCTATACTATGGCAAGAGCCCAACACAACGCAGTCAAACATGACCTGTCATGCAAAGGTGAAGGTGAAGCTTCTTCTATGAAGTCCTGGGGGAGTTCAGGTAAGGCTCCACTCATTACTAAGCTTGGCTTCAAGCCCCGGCTTCTTTTCCATGATAAAGATGCCTCGGTACCCACAGAATAGGAGGCTAGGTTAACCACACAGCTGGTATGGGCGCCTCACAATACAGAAAGGTCTGTTACCCCTAAAGGAAATGGTAGAAAAATTCGTCACTTGTTTAGCCCCAAGCCGTCAGTATGTGTACACCGACTGCGCTACGCCGAATCCCCGTAGCACATCATATAAGAAAATAAACATATGAAAAAAAAGGAAGCATGAGAACAGAAATGTTAAAAAAAAAAAACCCCAGGCTACACAAGAACAGAAAATTATGAACATTACAGTAAATATAGCACAAGAAACGTGCAATCCAGGAAACTGAACTCACATGCTTTGCTTCTCAGGTCCCATATTTTCAGCGTGCGATCATGACTGCCGGAAACGACTCTGGACGGTTCTCCCAGGAACTTAGCAGCCATTACCTTTCCGGAGTGGCCAGTCAGGGTGTGCTGCACAAACAAAAGCACATAACATACGTTAATTGGACTGGTTTCCAGTGTGTTGCGCTGTAGGCTGCTATTCGTAAGAAATACAATGAACTGCAAGCGAAATAAGCCATGGAAACACGTGAGAAACGTTAGGGCAAAAATTGCGTATCAGATAAACGTAGGGACGTGAAACAAGAGGCTTTTAAGACGGGTCTCATTTGCTTCCTGGTAGCAACATGAAAAAAGTCAATAAGACTACGAACAGGCTACAATGCACCATCAAACTCTACCTCACCGCCGGTTCTACAACACCGACATCAATGGTACGCGTACACTAAACTCAAAACAGAACCAAGGAAAGCTACAAGTAATTACTGCTTAGATACGGTAAACGAATTCGAGATCTAAACAAAGCATCTGAGTGCAATGGAGCAACTGCAAAAGAAAAACAACTTAAAAATTCTCATTACAGATAGTTATCCCGTACATAGGCCGACCCAAAAACTCCTATGAACGTTTGTCTTAGTAATTAACCAATTTGATGCACAAAATTTTGTTTTACAATAAGTTTATTTCATGCCTCTACATGTTTCGAGGACATGTGCTCGAAACATGTAGAGGCATGAAATAAACTTATTGTAAAACAAAATTTTGTGCATCAAATTGGTTAATTACTAAGATAAATATACTGAAATGCACGGTCAGCAAAACATTAAAATCCTATGAACGTGTCAACATTTGGATCACACCGTAGAAATACCTTCATCCTTGATGTAAATTGCTTACATGACTTGAACGTGTAAGGTAATCCTCACTGACCTCAGTGTGGCCTGTGAATGAATCAAAAGGCTATAAGGACAATGGAATAAGTTCATTCGTATACTGTTGATAATCCGGGATGTTTCACTGATACACGGCCTACACAATACCCTTGGTTTGTCAGTGGTCACACCCAGCTTACTTTCATCAGTGTCCGACAGATAGAATTAATCGTTACAGAGCTTCGACACGAACATATTTCCTATGTGGTCAGATTGACTTCGAACATGAATCAAAAGGTGAAACACAACACCAGAGCAATATTGTTGGTGCAGCTGTGTTACGTAATAGTTTTAGTCAAAGTATAAATAAAAAAATCACACTTTTCATAGGGGAATTAACCAGAAGCGAAACGTTGAAACGTTTTGTTGGTTCATGATTATTTAACACAGTAACTGCTTAAGCACACGCATAAGGATTAACGCTTTTACACTAAAAGAATGCAATGCATAAACAGGAATTTCAAAAAGTCAGTTACAAACGTAGTTAATAGAACGAAAAAATGGAAGGGAAAGCAACACATTTACTCACAGCAAGAAAGAAGCAGTTTGGGAAAGTCACGAAAATGTCACAGTTTACGTTCACGATATACGTTATCAAGGAGAAATGTGTGATCTGATCGAACATTTGCGAAAAAACGTTAAACTAAAAGAGTCAATACGATTTGTTTTCCGTGAAAGGCATTTCACTTCTTTCCCATCAAAATAACTCGTTTCAGCAATTTGTACAAGAACGTGATAAAGTAATAACCAGTACTGTTAAGGACTTCATCCTTCATCATGAACCAAGCAGTTACTGATGAAAGACGCTCTGGGTTGGTAGGCGAATATGTTTTTAACACCATCATATGAGCAGGCCATTTGTGACAGTACCATAAACGAATAGAACGACTTATAGGTCACTTTAAATTAACTGCTTACACACTCATACATACACACACTCACACACAAATACAACCACAAGAGTGGTACAGCGTAATAAGAACTCTATGAAAACACATAACAAACAACGTAGTTCACTCACCAACAAATGCAATATTTATTAACTTGGTTAAAAGTTTTAAATTAGGTGATGTAGCAGCTGCCACATCACCTAATTTATATAACGACGTAATTTTACCGAGTGTTTTAACATAAATATAGCTTTAGTTAGGTACATATAAAGCTCCCTGATGACGGTCATTAAAGACCGAAACATGTAGGAGCGATATTATTGTGTATTTTAATGTAAATTTAAAACTTTTAACCACGTTAATAAATAGTGCATTTGTTGGTGAGTGAACTACGTAGATTTCAAAATGCACGGTGCAACGATAAAAAGAAACACATACAAGCAGTATGAAATGTACAAAATTTGACTGACGAATTGCATGGCACAAGGTCTACTCTGGTACAGTTCATTTTGCTACTCGTTTAAATCTAATATTCGTTTACCATCAGGCTGCTACGGTGTAACACGTCTTCCACATCTACATTTTTTTCTCACTCTTACTGTTTCCTTGAACGTGACTTTACCATCACAATGTTAAGCTGTAGTACCGTACCGACAATGGGAATATACAGCAGATGCTCCATAGATTCGGTACGTAGACAACTATCGTTTTCCTTCATACATTTTATAAACTGATATTATTTATACTTACTGTTTGTTATGTTGATATTATTTCAGAATGATTAGAATACTGTATATATTTAAGATCCATTTCACAAGGAATGCCACATCAAACTCACGCATCGGCAGCAACGACTCCAAGATATCAAAAGATTTTAATTCAGTTTTAACTTATTTTATCTATTTATAATCTACTTTTTACACAAATATTGATGTACGCCGCATGAGGATGATCCACAAAGGGCCGAAACATGTCGGAGTTACAGTGCTTTAAGTGTAACAACTTTAAAATATAACATAGACCATTTGTTGGTATTTTCTCCAATTTTAATATTATCCATCACGATTTACGTATTTCTTGTAACACTATTAATTCCAAGTTTGCTTTTTTTAAAACTTTTTTAACGCTTATGCCTAATTTTGTCAAAACGTTTTCCTATATTTCCTACATCTTATACCTGACATAAGAATAACATATTTTACATATAACGTTTACACCGTCACAGAGCGAATTAAAATGGAATGCGGGTGAAAACAAAACAGCAAAAATTTCGTTATTTACTATTTTTCACTTTTTCGTTTGGACATTCTATTATTGCAATATCCTACACACGTATTAAAACGATTGTTACCGCAGCAATATCATCGACGCACACGGCATCAGAAGAATTCAAATCAAGGCACCGTCCTATGTGTTGGTCACTAGCATGTAGGTACCTTTTAACCGTTCAATAATAAAACATAGTGGATAGTAGTGTCCAGGCGTAGATGGGAGGATAATATTAAGATGGATCTTCAGGACGTAGGATATGGGGGTACGGACTCGATCGATCTGGCTCAGGATAGGGACAGGTAGCGGGCACTTGTGAATATGGTAATGAAATTTAGGGGTTCCATAAAATGCGGAGGTTTTCATCATTAGCTGAGGACTTGTTAGCTTCTCTAGAAGGACTCTGCTCCATGGAATAAGACAGTAAGTGGACAACACAGAAGAAGCAATTTCAGGAGACCTAAGGGCACCGAACTCATAGCTTGCTATACAAGAAAGCAAACTAACACAAGCGCCAGTTGCTAGAGTTATCCGTCCGTAGTAAGAAGCAGCAAGTGTCGCATTATGAAGATATTTTAACAAAGAGCAGAGAGAAGAAATAAAACTATGAAGTTCTTCTGGTAATCCACGTCTCTAGAGATCTGATATCTCCTCTAGAAGATACAGTTCATGATTCACAGAGAATACGCAGGCCGTTTTACACAAAGGGGTTTTCTTCGGCGTGGATATCGAACTGAGAGTTAACAATACGAGGGACAAGTATTGTCAGCTGCACACCCAAGGGACAGGCTGGCTGGACTGTAACAGTAGATAGGGATAATATTGTTCTCACGGCATCTCGAGCTATCGACCCTTCAGGCTTCAGGTCGCAATTCTCTTGGGGAGTGAGCTGACCTCGACCCGTTCTCCATCCTCCTCCTTGTATTGCAGAAGCCACAAAATAAATGGCTATGAGACTTTTCCAGCATCAATCATGAAAACAACACAATGGTTTAGCTTAAACTGTTCCTGGGCGGGCGATTATATATTTCGTTTGCTTTGCTTAGGATTAATCGGACGTGAGGTTTCTTTGACTATAAACGACGCTGTGCAATGGAGTTTGTAATGGCCATGATAGATGAATCGACAAACAGTGCAAGGATGCAAAGTAGGCATCTGATTACAGTACTGTCAAGGAAAAAAGAAAAGAAAAGAAAAGAAAAAGACAAGTATGGTGGACGCTTTCTCGGACAAACGTCTCTCTACAAAACACAATTAGCTACAATAACGACATATATTCCTGATATGTTAGGAATTTTATAATTCTGTCGTCCGAACTTTGTGCCTGATGTGAATTCGTAACAGTACTGAGTAGCGTACTCCTGAACTACTGAGTAACAACAACGTGTCATAGAAAAAATAATTTGTAAAGACACATAAAATGGACCCCATCAAAATGCACAACTAATGCGGATGAGTACTACACGAGGCCGAAACACGTCTGTCAAGGCCTAACTCGTGAAGGATGATGAAGGTGATGATGTGATGACGACTTTCAAGCGGATAATTTCTCGATGTAGCTTATATTTATCAAAATCAAACAGGGAAATAAATTTGCCTGTAGACAGTGCGACAAGCTGTGTTGCTTACATTTTTGTACCGAACAAAAGAGCATCAAGATCAAGGCGGCACACAGTCTCTCACAAAGGACGCTTTTAGAAAGGAGCAGTACTCGCACCGCAGAATACCTTTCCAATCTAGTTTCGTGTTAAAAAACAATTTTTTCCCCCTTTCTTCCACTATTTTCGTACGTGACGCCTTGTTTCCTTGGAGAGGGGACCAGAATAATCGCACAGTGTTGCGGTATTTAAGGCAACATTTCCACAGCCAGCTCCAAGGGACAGACGGCAGAAACATGTGGAACATCGATGAGAACAACACAAAGTCTCGCAGTTCGTAGCAGTTATTTTGCCACGACAGTTTTTGAGACACTCGCAGCGGTACAGCTCAAGATTCTGTTCCTCTCCGACGTGACCCTGCGCCAATGAATAACCGGATCTCGATGTTTCTTCTAGGTATTTTGGTCCTTGAAGATGATTGTATCACGTTGCTCCGAAACGTCGGAATCCGTACCCACTGACACACCGTCATATCTCAAAGGAATTGAATTTGTAGCTATTTTGCCCATAATACATAAACGTCACATGATCTACGTATTTTATATATATATATATATATGTATATACGTATTTCTATAGTTTTACTAAAAGGAAAAAAGGGCAGTGTGCATATTCCGGTATAAAACGTAAAGGACTTGCTGTCACACACAGTCACTCGCCACAATATCACGCTACAAGCACGTACGGCTGTACACTGCATAAGTAGTCATATCGTATTTGAAAATGTTCATTCAGGTTCATTTGTTTACGTAAGTAAAGCAATCCCATTACAGGCCTGGACAGGCCCACAGGGTTCCAGTAGGTTGAGGTTCCCATATTTCATGACAATCGGCACATGGACGTGGTAAGGTTGTCAGTTATAAGCACCGGCCGCTTTACCCCCTAGGAAATATTCCTGGTACTAATTTCTGTTAGAGGCTGAGTCAACCCCAGGGTCACGGTCCGGCCGGAAGAATTATACCAATGAAAAATTCTAGCGACACAATCGGGAATCGAACCCGCGATCTTCCGGCTTGTAGCGCAGTGCCTCAACCAAGACGTTGGCTTAATAATACATCGTCAGAGGGCCATGCCTACCTACTTCGTGAAAATTACTGTAAAGTGAAAGAAATTCCATAAAGCAGAGAATTGCTTGAGAAACCAACAGTCGCTCAAGTTGCGAAGATATTCCCTCCTTCTAGGCAAACGGAAACTGTAGTACCGTCGTCGCATTAATCCGCTATTCGTCCTTAACCTGAGCCAGATGAATCCAGTTCACAGCTTCGTGAGTCATTTACTTAAAAAGCATTTTAATATTACCCTTCCAGCTACGTGTAGTAAGCAGTCTTTCGCATCCAGCAGTTCAACAAGAGTTTAATGCATTCACTTTCCCTAGCACGCGCGTTATATGTCAAGTATATACACTCTCCATGATCTCAACGCCCTAACGCATAAGTGACCAGCACGATTTGTGAAATACTCTTCAGCCTTCTAATACTGCTTCTCTTCAGTGTCTAACTACCCCTCACACACTGTGCTTCGCTTCAGTGTCTAACTACCCCTCACACACTGTCCCCAAACATATTGCCCTGCAAACATAACCATAATGTAAATAATATAGGCTACGTTTGTTCCTCTACAAATCTCGTGCTCCGAGTACGTTGTGGTTACTCCGTACCCTAGCAACAGCGCTACAATCGAGCGTCACACGAATGAAAATGCGCACAGAGAAGGGATGTGAAAATCAATGAGCGCTGAAATGCAACAAGGTCTTTTTGTAAAGTGCATTTTAATACAATCTGATGTGAGTTAAAATTCAAAAGACTCAACAATTTTTCTTAAAATTCCAGATTATCAAAATTTCGTGAAGATCCTATCATCTGTTACTGGGTTCCATTATATGCCTATTGACGAACAGATGGGCGATGCAATTTTAACCGGCGTCCCGCATTAACGCAAAAGCGCCCAAAATGGCTGCTTGCATGAATAAATGACGATCTTGGATCTCGCATAATTGCGCAGGGAGTCGTTTAAAAATTCCCTTTGTTCAGCTACTGAACCGTGGTCAAGCAGAAGTTAATTCTGTCGCACACGACTACCATAGCATTATCCTGCCACAAACCACATTCTACTATACTTAACGCCCTGAAACCCTACAGTTATATGAATAACATTTCAAAAACTCACTTCCCACCTCACATAATCATGGCATCTCACTAACAAAAGCTAGTAGGTTACAAAAATAACAGCCATTTATCAGGCACGTTCGCAAAAATTCCGAAAAGCGACTTTTAGCTCCGTCATGTTTCTGTTTGACCCGCCGTCCTTTCGTATGGAACAATTCCAACCCCCCCCCCACCAACTTGCCAATGGCCTGAGTATCATGAAATTCGACACTTGAGAATTTTTCGAACATCAATTGATAAAATTAAATTATTATTAAAATCTTACAAGACAGGCAATGGACGTACAAACGTAACAACGAGGCGCTTTCGCGTAACCATTGCTGCAGTGGACAAGCATTAAGTACTACATATTCTGAGTGCCTTTCTGTAGCCTAAATTACCCAGCACGCAATGTGCATGCGCCGATATATACACGTATATATATATAGCCATCTGTGGCCTGTCTGGCTCTACCATATTTTTCCACATTATGTCACAAACGGCACGATTATCGATAATATGTTATTGAGCATAAAATGTGTGTTTTGAATTTCTCTACAACTTTGGTCAAAAACATCTCACATTCTAAGAAGAATTCAGTAAGATATTATCATAAACTTATATACGTCTTCATGTAAAGTACCCGTTATTCTTGTCAGATATTAATAATGCTTGAATTTTCTAGCCAGATTTTCGAAATGTACCCAAACATCAAGTTTTACGAAAATCCGTCCATTGTGAGCCAAGTCTTCCATGCGGCCAGATAGACAGACAAGACGAAGCTAAAAGTCATCTTCGGCAATTTTGCGAACGCGCCTAAAAAGCAGCAGTGCGGTGTAATTATTTGAGGCGCAATAACGAGGCCTCAGCATTCGAATGAGATGAAATTCTCTGGCGCAGAAAATCATACGATGTAATAAAACGGCCGAATCTAAGAACAGTACAGAGAATTGGTTGTTAAAAAGGTCATATTTACAACCTAAAAAGGAAGGATGGGAGAATAAAGTCCCTAGGTTCCATTTCGTGATTTCATCTTATCTTGTGATTTGTCACAGAGGAAATAATATACAATAACTTGTGACACGGAAAATGAAATTGATGTAAGAATGCAAGGACAGTGGATATTGACTTCTGTATGGTGAAACGTGTAATGAAGCGTATGGTTTGCACAGCAAACAACACACTGCTGATAGCACATACAGTGTGTCCCACTCGCTACCGAACCCGGCATTTCTTTAATAATTTTACTAATAATGAGGATATTGCAACGAAATTTGAAGCGGACTTACCTCATTGTGTAAGAAATGTGACGAAATCATAACGTGTGCTGGAAGTGGCCACCATTTGGGTCCAGACAGGACTGAACCCGGCGCGCCATATTTTGGAAAGTCCTTGCCAGTACGTCCGCTGTCACTGCCTGAATTTCTTCGGTGATGTTTCCTTTCAAGGCGTCTGTGGTTCGTGTTTTGTTTTGGTACTCTCTCCCTTTCAGATGGTGACCAAAGTCCCTTCGAAATGACGCGGTCGCCAACCCGGACCGCTGTTCCGTGTCGCAACAATTAGGCGCATTACAGACACATTCCTTTTCATTTCTCACACAACGAACGTACTCCTGTTCAAATTTCGTTGCAGTATCTTCACTGATGTTAGAATTATTAAAGAAATGCCGGATTCGGTAGCGAGTGTGTCACACTGTATATGAGGTAATGAGGGTGTACGCACAGAAAGGCGTGTAATACAACGATCAATTCAACGTGTAGGTTTGGAGACTAGGTTATTTATGGACGTCATATTAGAATTGTGGGCTGCAATAGCGCAGTCGGTATAGCGACTCGCTACAGGCTGGACGGTCCGGAGATCGAATCCCGGTGCGGTGAGACTTTCCACACCCGTCCAGATCGGCCCTAGGGCGCACCGAGCTTACAATAAATCGGAACTGGCTCTCCTTTCGGGGAATAAAGCGGCCGGGGCGTGGCGTTGACTAGCCACCCACATCTACGTGGGTGGATCCAAAATTTTCCGGACTGGTGCCACCATCTGCACAGCAGTTGTGTTAGCGCCAAGCACCGGAAGATGGTAGGACAACCATGTTTAGCGAGTCTGCTTGCCAAGTT
>Ga0123357_10015012_pt1 | contig 10136 bp, 7 predicted proteins | sample TergutEmb28metaG_FD_89873 | JGI IMG/M metagenome (GOLD analysis project Ga0123357, IMG submission 89873) | Embiratermes neotenicus P4 segment gut microbial communities from Petit-Saut dam, French Guiana - Emb289 P4 | ecosystem: Host-associated > Arthropoda: Insects > Digestive system > Gut ... | reverse complement strand
TTCACCTGCCTGTGAAGATGGAACCGATAGTGAGTTCCGAAACGTCGGCAATTAGAACTCAGACGCCGGGGAATTACCCAAAAAGGAACAGATTACATTTAGAACACGGCGAAAGCTTAAAAACAAGAATAACGGATACTTTACATGAGGACGAATACACATTTTTTTATCATATCTCGCTCATTTCTTCTGAGAATAAGAAATGTTTCAGAAAAACGTTGTACAGTAAATAAAAACACACATTTTGTGTTCAGTAACTTTTTTTTTAATCGTCCCGTTTATGAGATGATGTGGAAATATACTGTACAACGGGACAGGCCACAGATGGCAATATGGCGCATGCGCGTTGCATGCTGGATACCTAAGGCTACAAATACACACACTCAGATTGTGTAATACTCATTGCCTTTCTACTGCAACAATGGTTGCACGAACGCACCTCAATGTTACGTTATACATGCATTGCGTGTCTTATTACTCGCACCACGTGCTAGAAAACTCAGGTACGCCAATTGCCATGAAAAATAATGACTTAATCATACTGATATTTTTTACTGAATTCCGAATGTTAGTAAATCGAATGACATGCATGTGTTTAGAAGGATGAGATTTGAGACGTGACGCATTGTGACATAACTTCCAACAGGAAGGGGTTAAAGTGAAGAGAGAAAGCAATTACTGTAAATAATGTTCTCTGGTGGTCACACATCCACGTGGTGAACACCTTAAACTTTGCTGAACCGCGAATATATGCATTAGATCATGCTTTAAAACCTGGTGTGATGGTATGTACGTTTTGCTGCCACTGGGAAATATTTCATCGAGCGTGCTGTCTGGCATGTAGTCTAGTCTCAGTGTTGCAGGCGTTTCTGCTGCAGATGGATGCGAGATGCAAAATGTTGAGAACCAGTGATGCAGATTTCTTGCTTTGTTCGATGTGCAGAGTTGGCATTGTGTTCTATCTGTTTCCATTGCATATTGCTGGCACTGACACATGTTACTCCTCTGAGAAATTATTTCCTTCGAGAGGTAGAGTGTGCTCGTGTTAGGCGAAACAGGTAACAGCTGTTTTTGTTAGTGCAGTGCCTTGGGTGAGCTGATGAGGAGGTTGTGGAACACTAAAAATTTTACGGCACTTGTTTCTTATCATGACATTTTTCAAGCTGTTGTTGTATGGAGCGCAAAGATGTTACAGTTCGCAGAACGTGTTTCATTAGAGTGAATAAGATAAAGACATTACAGAACGATACCATTGAACTCATCCAATACGTTTGCGATTTGTAGTGGACAAAGGGGCACTGAGACAGTTTGTCTCCAAACACTTATGTTTCCTCCTCTCACTGTCAATATTTATGCTTCATTCATCAATCACCACACATTAGAAGCAACTGACAGCAATGAAAATTCGAGGATTGTCGGTGAGCCTTCGAAAGCACGTTTGTTTTGCGTTTCAAAGGTCACAGATCACAGATAATAAACAGCTGTTGGGTTTGCTGTTCTGTTGCCATGGCTCGAACAAACCAGACTGCATGGAAGTGTACTGGAGGTAGAGCTCCATGGATACAGCTTTCTACAAAAACTGCTCGAAAGTTTGTTCCTGCAACTGGGGTGTGAAGAAACCACATAGTTATCGACCTGATGCAGTTGCTCTAGGCGAGCGTCGTCGGCACCAAACAAATACCAAGCTGAGAACTGCCCATTTCTTAGTCATTACGCAGCGAGTAGTTGTAATTTCCTACCGACGTTTCGGTACAACCTATCGGTCCCATCTTCAGGGAACCTTCTGGTTTCTTGAACCCTGAAGATGGGATCGAAAGGTTATCCCGAAATGTCAGTAAGAAGCTAACACTAATCACTGTCAAATAACCGAGAAGAGCGCAATTCTCAACTACTTCGTGATGGAAGCCTGAAATTATGCAAACTACCAAGTTACTGGTCCGCGAGCTGTCAATAGAGCAAATTTTCATTGAGATTTCACAGCACTGATATTCAGTTTCACAGAACTCCTCTGATGGTCTGAAGGAATTCACACTAAGCGACGCACCATTATGCCCAAAGACAACCAACTTTAGAGGCCTAAACTTTTATTGATATTAATATATTTGTTAACTGCAATTGGGTTGGCACCCTGTGGCAGTAGTACAGTACACATTTACACAAAAAAATACATAGAACAACACAATTAACCACTTTGGTTAGAAGGCTTTCTAGGATTCGAACCTGGACAACCACGTCCGGCCAATTATACAATCCAACTTTCGGAGACCTACTCCATCTCCATCGTCAGGGTGATGTGAAAGGACTCTGCACCCAACTGCAGCATCCCACTGAAGCTGAAGATGGAGTTGGTCTACGAAAATTTGGATTTTATAATTCACCTGAAACGGCTGTCGGCCAAGAAGAATTTATTGTGTTCTGTCGCCGTGGTAATTGAAGACATATATGACACCCAACTTGCTGCACACAGCCGAGGAGAAACACCTTAAATTCAATCATACAGACGACCCTTCTCAGGGCCCACACTTTTCTAAAGAGAGTTAATACGTTGCTTGCTATATAAAATATACGCATGTCGGAATTTCGTGAACTACTGGGTAAGGGAATTTAAGTAGGGTTGTTAAATTCTACAGCAATTTGAACCTAAAAGGCATTTCAAATCTGACGTTTTGAATTACGTTCCAAACATTTCGTTTTTCTTATACATTGCATTCTGTGATTTTCAATGTTGATCAGGTACATTTAAAACAAAGAACGCGTGTGATATGTGCAGATCATTTCATTCTGGAATACACATTTTTGTAACAAGTTTCTAGAAATTACCTTACGATCTGAAACATTTTGGCCCTAGTAAGAATTCTGATGCAAATCACTCTAGCTTTAGTGATAGCATTCATAAACGCGAACAGGCACGAGTTAGTGACGAAGGCAATCCTCGAATTTAATTTAATTCGTTGCGCTTTGCGCATGCTTCATAACATTTTATGTGTTTTAGAATTTCGTTTTTCTGAACGCAGGTATTAATATGTTTTCCTTGGTGTTTACTTTTTGTTATTGAATCTGTATTCTTCAGCGTACAACTAGGGTGAGGAAAGGGGGTTTTCTGTACTCTCTTATTATAAGTAAATCCACGGCTTGAATGCCGAATTCTACGTCTTAAGATAGCGAATTGGAATTTATATAAATTTAATTATGGACATTGCGATGAAACATTCTGTGTGCAGTGGAGATGTAATGAAGGACGGTCACACGCATTCTGATCACAGTAACATTAGAAACGCCAACCTAGAATTTCACATTCAAAGCCTCTCATAAGAAATACTTCTCCTTTTAAGGGCATAAAGTCGTATTGTATAGTACAACCTCATTCTTCATCTCTTTTGAAGATTGAGGTAGGAATGTGTTTCGACACAACTGTAACAAGTTAGATAGCTTCCTTAACTGAGCTCATTTTGAAGAAGACCGATGCTCCCGATCCTATGTAGCCGTCATTAGCATGCTTGTCATCACAGCGGGTCCTGTGAAGTCTCTTAGTCAGTGCCCTGTGTCATTACGGGGCTTCGATTTCTAATTAACGACCAGGAGTTGTAAAAAAGGAAGCTTGAGCCATGCAGGCATACGCGTATCTAAATATCGGTCCCAGGTCACACTGCAATGTAAAAAGGTAAATTTCACCCTTAGAACAGGCCACGAAGGCCCAGAGGGAGTAGCGGTATAGCCCTATTCTTTCTCTAACCTCGGCGTTAAATGGGGTCGGTGGTCAACCTTACGCTCCGGCCACTTAACCCCCGGGAAAAACTGGTACCCATTGTATAGGAGGCTTGGTGTGCCCCAGGGCCGGTCTGGAAGTTTCTGGAAAATCTCGCCTCTACCGGGATCCGATCCCCGGACCGTCCAGCCCGTAGAGAATCGCTATACCGACTGAACTAGCCCGGTCCACGATGGGAAGTAGAGTTTTAGATTTTATTGTGTACAACTTTCAAGATTCGAATATTCGAGGCCTAGTTATGAATGAAACAAAAATACTACTGGACACTGCGGATGTTTCCTTAAGAAAATGCGGACGGCTCTGCTGTAGATGAACAGAAGACTATTAAAGGAGTCCAAGTTTCCGAAATGGTAGAGAACCGTACTTTACATAATTTGCACACAGGATAATGGATACTGAATCACAAAGTGACAAGAGCAATGCCACTTAGCTTCATTAACACGTAACAACAGACAGCACGTTCCGCAGCGTGTAGCACACGTTGAACATGCTTGCACAACACATCTGAGAATGGAACTGACGTTCTTAAACAATGTAATACGCATTTCAACATATGTTATGCAAAATTCTACAATTGGCAATGCGTTCAAGCTAAAATGGTGTGTTTCCGTACTCCGTTTCACGTCTGTGAGGTGAAACGGCATCCAACTTGGAGCAGATTGCATGGTGTACCGCACGTACTTCCCAAGGGAGAGGTTCTCATTTGATCACAAGAAGACATTTGAACACCTACACGATGGGTCTGAATTTGTCGCTCTCCCTTGCGGCACTCTGTAGAAACGCCATTATTTGTTTTCCAGTAGCTGCTTGCCTGTGGTTTGAGTGGGTTCGTCTGCAGAGTGTCTGTACCGTCGGCTGGTCATCTGGCAAAGGCTGCGAAAGCAACTACTGTGCCTGCCTTGCTGTGACATCCCGACTCCTGTACTTTGTCCTGCTGTTTCCAGTTCTGGTGCTCTTGCTTAGCACATGATCATCCCGCTCTAGCTCCCTGGAGTCATGAATTATGAAAATATTTCTTATGTGCATACAATATACACACAAATTCATAACTCGTGTGATTATTACAAGTAATGTGACGGATGAAACAAACGTTTTGTAGGAAAGTAATAAACACACGAAAGTTAAACGCGCAGTTGTAAAGAGCAATTAATGGAGTTTGTTTTTTATAAATCGCAAGTTCAGAATGTGCCTCATTCTCTTCCCACATCAGACGATATTTAACTTTGTGCCAAGGGTGATAGCGACAGTATCTTACGTAGCAGTTTGGAGTTGTGGTTAATGCAGCAGCTAGAACAGAACAAACAATTCGTACCCTACCCCTCTCAAATATGATTTCTTTGCTTCATGATAAACTGAGATCCTCCTGCTAGGGAGGTGAGTGGAGTATACATTGCATTCTTCTCTAAATCTTATGCCTCTAACCTCAAAGGCCTGCAAACAAAAAGAAACACATTAGTGTCATGCGTAAAGATTGAGGATCGGGATGTCTCGCATTGTATGCACTGATATGAATGTGGCTTCAGTTGTGTGTTTTGAAATAAAATTTCAAAATCTGTGATTCCTTCCTAGAAATATGACTTCAGTCCACACTATCAGTACAAATTTTGCGCACACGAATGATACCGGTCTTTTTCAGGACCCACGAAGGCAGAAAAGATGAAAGGTCAAGTGTTGGGAGACACAACTTTACATATGTTTTTATTTATTCATTCATTCCTTCACTAGTTTCCGAATTAATTGTAAATAGTTTTAATTCAGAAAAGCGAAGTTTCTACATTACTGCCACAGCCAATTGCATTTTTTCCCAAAGAACTGACACCATGCGCTTTAATTTCTTCATAGAAACTAAATACTAACTAGTACAAGACATGTCTCCGGACCGCAGGGTGGGTAATACTAAACACAACACTACCTACAGAATATTGAACAGTGTTATAAATGCAGAAGCTTTTTCAAAATTCTTTACGCCTAACATAGAACTCACATCCGTAAACGGTGTAGAAAACCCTGAGACAGTCAATGTGGACAGTGAACATCTTCAAAATCTCTCATATTTGTTTACAGATGAATTCATATTAGTATATCTGACACAAAACAGACGACTCGTAACCATCGACAGACCCACCCGCTCTTTAGGAGGCAGCGCATGACGAAGACAACTAAAGAAGTGGATGAACTACGTTCCACCCGCTGTGTTTATTGGTCCTGCCACTTACTTAATTCCTTACTCACTCCATGGAGAAGAGTCCCTCCTGAGAAGCTAACCGTTTCTCAGCTAGTCAAAGAAATTCCCTGCATTTTATGGAACCCGAAGGTTCATTACCATATTCACAAGTGCCCTTCACCTGTCCCTATCCGCAGCAAGCTCGTTCCAATCTATGCCCCTACATCCCACTTCCTGGAGATCCTTTTTAATATTATTCTCCCAAATAAGCCTGGGTCTTCCAAATGGACTCTTTCACTCAGGTTTCCCCACCAAAACCCTGTATACGACTCTCCTCTCCCTAATACGTGTTACATACGCCGCCCATCTCATTCTTCTCGATTTGATCACCCGAGCAATATCGGGTAAGGAGTAAAAATTATTAAGCTCCTCATTTTTTAGTTTCCTCCAATCTCCTGTTACCTGCTGGTCCTGCCACACTCTTTTAAACTCGAGTACGCAATATCTTATGACAGTAACCACGAGAACCTGTGCTCAGTTCTGCTATCCAAACACACGCGCAAACAAACAAGCACACGCACACATGCGCATGTGCAGGACACAAAGATTTCTGGCTGTTCACTTAATATTTGAAGTCACCCCTTCCCCCCCCCCTTTACTACTGTCGCCCGGTCCGTCATACCTGTCACTCAAAATCTGCGTCATTATAAGCAGTTCAGCAAAGAAGTGCCACGTAACACATCACACAAGTTACTGCAGAATTATCCACTGAATAATAAAGCACGATTTATACTAGAAGCTTCCAAAATTCCATGCTTTTGCTAACATTTGCTTGTGGTCTGTCGCTAATAGCGTTCCAGTGCTTAGGACTCCTTGTTTTGTTTCGGAAAGGTCTCATATTTAATTATTCGGCCGCTGAAATACGCGGTTCCTACTTCCGTTCAATGCCTCCAAAAAATACTGCAGAAATATTTCTAGAAGTGCAAAGAGGCGAAGCTTTACGTTGTGCACACAATCATTTATTTTTTCGCCTCGTTACTACGGCGTTAAGTGGTCAGTTCCATAGCCCAGCTTGTTTACCGCTAGGTGTAAGCCTTAAGCACGCACTGTTTATGAGAATGGGTTGGCCTCACAGACGGTCTACAATATTCGTAATTCACGACAAGCATATGTATATATATATATATCCCTCTACTACATTTTATAGAGACAAAATTATGTATGTATGTATGTATGTATGTATGTTGGTTTCAAAACGTTGTTCTACGTTGTCTGACACATAGACTCCACTGCTTCCTATCTTCCCACTGGCCTTCATTTAGGTTTCTTTCGTTCATGGCTTTCCTTATACCTTTCATCCAGTTTTTCTTCGGTCTTCCTCGTGCTCTCTTTTGTTTCGGCATCCACTTCATTGCTATTTTGGGTAATCTTCCTTCTGCCATTCTTTGGACATGGCCGTGCCATGTAAGTTGGTTCTGTTCAATTTCTTTTATAATTAGTTCCTCTAATCCAATATATATGAGCACAAAATATATATTTATGAGACTACATGATTACATTCATCTGAAACATTGATTAAAAGTTTTCTGCTACCATCTAGCGGTCCAAGTCCTTACTACATGTTAATCTTGTTCCCATGCGGGAACAATGGGTGACGAAACACAAACGTTCTCAACTGGGGACGGAATGCAGTAAAATATATATATATATATATACCTAATTTAAAACATTTAAAAAAGCAAGGAAAATAACTTTGACTTCTTAGTCTTCCTTCAGCCTGTGCTTCAGAAGGCACACTGCAGAACTGATGCTGCAAAAGCAGCCAACTCAATTATGTGCACGTACCATCTGTTCTCAGGGAGGAAGGAAGCTTCTTAAATCGTAATTACCACTCAGCTTGTAGCTTGACTTATTTTTCTGCCTCAGTAGTACTCATTGACAGCTGTATAGGTCATAAAGGGGGTCTGAATGTAATTTTCCTTGAAGAATTATACATGTATGCGAAAGCCAGATGCTACACATACATGCAGAAGGATGTATTTTGGTTGGCTTTTACACAGTGTTTTAATGCAGTTCTTCTGTCGAAGGACACTGTAGACCGATGGAAGTAATTTATACTTTAAGGCCGCGAAATTAAAGATAATAAAATAATGTTTCTAATGCATACAATGTGCAGATGGTTGGCGGAAATTGCGTTCTGGCAGAGCAAAGAGCCTCGTCCTGGTTTACGGTCTTCTGGGATCTTGCGTAGCTTCAATTCGTACTCTCTTACCGAAATTTCGTGACAGTGCTACGGTTTCATATTTAAAGTTTAAGACGTCCAAGTGAACCGACATACTGCCCCAAACTGTCGGCAAGAAACTACCAATTCACGCCGCGCAAAACCACAATTACGCCAGAGCAAATGTCTGAAGTCTCTCGCAGCTTCATCGTGTTCTGTGTTTATGTATAAATACTGTGCATATATCATATGTTACATAGTGCGTAGATGAATTTCAGGTTTTAAAGACTCAATGAAAACGTAACATTTGTCGCTTATCAAAATCATTTCGACATCGCTTATTCAATTTAATTTTAAAAACCCCACATATGATAATCTTCGAACTTTCGAGTTTGGAGTAAATAAGAACCCTCAACGCTATATTATGCACCATAACAAATATAAATAATAACAATAATAATAATAATAATAATAAACTTCGATTATCATGATCGCATCAGGCCAGGAACAACATTTTGTTACATATATGCAAGGAAATAGAAGGAAGTTCTTTCGAATGTCTTACAATTTTGCGCCACGTGTTTTTCCTACAAATTTGGTAACTTATCCGCAAGATATATCAACAGCTCAGGATTTCAGGACTACACAATATAACGTTATTAGTAAAAGCTGCGGAAACACTATTTGTTTTAAGTCATTAATAAATTACTTCCGCACCAAATCGTAAAGGTAGTAGTCTGACTATTCCTGAAGGCGACGAAAAATTTGAACACGAAATAAAATATCACAAACGGCCTGCAGATTCAAATAGCTAGCGCTAAAACAAACTCGAGACTCAAAAATACGTATAATTAATAAAGTCGTACTGCTTTAATAGTTGACGGATATTATTTCTATCCACACAATTATTCCGTAAATGGAAATACTACGCAACCAAGGACTGGAATACGAAACTGCACATGTTGGTTTCACCAAACGAACAGGGGTACAAGATCAAACTGCCGGAGGGTGACGAATACATATACAACATGACAAGTATGACAGATGCCACCAGGCTGTTTAATAGTTACCAACCCTTTGAAAGCACAGTGCTTGCTACAATGTACCATGAGCTGTAAAATTGGAAACCTCTGTATTTTACTCACAGAGTGCATTAGTATGTTTCTTACGGCACTTAAAAAAACAGCGATTATCACTCTATTTACAAGGATGACAAGATCGACAGTTGCCTCCAGGCTGTTTAATAGTTACTAACACTTTGACAGCGCAGTAGTTACTATAATGCACCGTCTGCTGAAACATTAGAAACGTCTGCATTGTGGTCAGAGAGTGCATTATTATGTTCCTTATGGTAGGGTACTTACAACAAACAGCGATTATTACTCTGTTTACAATAATGACAAGTATGACAGATGTCACCAAGTTCTTTAATAGTTACTAACACTTTGAAGGCATGGTGTTTACTACAATGTACTGTCCGCTGTAATATTAGATACCTCTGCATTGTGCTCAGAAAGTGAATTCGTATGTTTCTTACGGTACGGTACTTACAAAAAAAAAGGTTATTGCCCTATCAAAATTTAATAGTTTTCCAATTGTAATGAAGACACTGTGGTTTATCCTAAAACAGGAAATGGATTTTTAAATAAAAGTTTATAAAATTCATGTTTCAAAATGTTACCTTAACAGGAAAATTATAACCAATCAGGTTATTCTGGGATGTTTTGTGTTCTTCAAGTGGGTAAAATTTAATGTATGTCTACTTGTGTATACTTAATGTCACATATTCGTGAAGGAAATACGTATTTTACTTTCACGTGCTGTTGTGTACGTGGCGTCCATGAAATAAACTATTTATCAGCAGTTGAAGAATAAAAGACGAACTTGATGTCACTTGCTATTTTATTTCACTTCTTATGTTCTCAACATGTTTCGGACATTAATATATCCATCATCAGGAGCTTGCTACTTTTCTGTTGAATTAT
>Ga0123357_10015009_pt1 | contig 10137 bp, 8 predicted proteins | sample TergutEmb28metaG_FD_89873 | JGI IMG/M metagenome (GOLD analysis project Ga0123357, IMG submission 89873) | Embiratermes neotenicus P4 segment gut microbial communities from Petit-Saut dam, French Guiana - Emb289 P4 | ecosystem: Host-associated > Arthropoda: Insects > Digestive system > Gut ... | reverse complement strand
CACCTCGTTCTCCAGATGCAACCCCATGTGATTTCTTTCTATGGGGTTACGTCAAGGATCAGGTTTATGTTCCTCCTCTTCCCGCAAGTATCCCGGAACTGAAGGTATGAATCAGAACCGCCACTGAAACCATCACCGCTGACATGCTACAAACAGATTGGAACGAACTCGATTATCGTGTTGATGTTTGTAGAATCACAAACGGTGCACATATAGAGCACCTGTAAGGTATGTAACAAAAACTTGGGAGTGTTGTTCTATTAAATAAAAAAATACATATACTCCTATCTCGTGTATTGTGTATGACAAGTTGTTAAAACCCCGACAATAATTTTGAATAACCTTGTATTTCGTAACGGGCACAAATTATGAGACTAGATTTGACAAATGTGATGCCAGTACTGGCTTTACCCCTCGACACATCACCAATTCACGAATTTCAAAGTAGTAGTAGTAGTAGTAGTAGTAGTAGTAGTAGTAGTAGTAGTAGTAGTAGTAGTATTAGTAGTAGTAGTAGTAGTAGTAGTAGTAGCAGCAGCAGTAGTAGTAACAGTAGTAGTAGTAGTAGGAGGAGTATTAGGAGTAGTAGTAGTATTCGCTGAATACGCTTCTATACAAATTCTAGCAGTCTATAATACCACGTGATTAATTCTGTTCATCTCCGCCACGTGTTCCCCCTTAAAATCTTCATTTCTTAACTCTGTCCTCATTCCCCCAAATTTCGGCATGCATAAAAATAAGCCAGGATGACATTTATTCATGGCCCATTTAACAACACCGTCAACAGCACAGGCTACGTAGCGTCCGAAAACACGATGATAGTGAATGACTTGGGAACGACGTGGACAGACAGAAGACCACGGCGATCGTCTGTGAGATAACAGAGGTCCTTACCAAGATCGGAACTAGGCACCTATAGAAGTCAATAAGAATTACTGCTTGAGGCAATTTGCTTGGTCAGACTGGCGTTACGAGCACATGCTGCTAATGCAGACGACGCGGACCACAGACCTACAGTCACAAACGGACTCAGACGTTTATCATATCCAGTAATGTTATTCACACTCTTTACATACGTCACTGAACTCATGCTATAAACAACAGCATGTGTTTTACTTGAAGTTTTTTTTTATGTAGGCAGACGGCTGTTTTAATAACAACCAGCCTTGCCACCAAATTGACGTATTTGCTTCTTGTATTTGTATAGCATTCTCAAAACGCAATGGCATGGGGGTTTTATGCTTTGGTTATCTGTCAGACCTCCTTAAAGTTCATCAGACTACTTTCAGATGCGGCAACGGAAGAATGCCGTTTTCTGTTACTGTCACTTTACGTGGCAGCCTAGTGTAAATGACATCCATGTCTGATGGAATCCTCCTCGTTTGTAAATTTCCTATGTTTGTCAGGCACGCCATCGTGTCTTATGTGCAAGAATTATTAAGTGGCCATAAATACATACACCCGTTAATTGCGACAGTCACCTAATAGTATGCAGGGTAAAATTAATCAGACACGTCATAAAAGTAACCTTTTAAATACCTGATGCTGATCAAATCGAAGTGCAAACGATGAGATGGGCGTGTAGTACGCAAGGGAAACGAGAAATACATATAGAGTTTTAGTAGAAAAACTGAATGAAAAAGACCTAGTTTTCGAGGGAGGACAATATTAATAAGGATCTTGAAGAAATAAGGTGTAAGAATGTGGCCTGGAATAGTATGGGTCCAATGAGAACATCAAAATGAACTCTGATTGCAAATATGGAAGACGAATTTCTGATTTGACTAGGACCCCAATTCGTTTGGACGTTTAACATTCACTTCCACACACAAGTTCTGGAGCTGTCACTCGTACAAAATTTCAGCCTCTCTCATCTTTGTAATCTTAAGAGAAAAGTGAATTCCACTTCATGAGACTGCGTCTAAGATTATACCGTGTTGTGTAGTCACGGATCTTCCCTGGTAAAAGTAAGCTGTCCGTGTGGACACCATGAAGGCACATGAGGGCGCTGGAGATAAGCTCCACACGTTTACCTCGCGGACAGGTGGAGGTGAAATTAAAATGTTAACACTAGGATGGATAGGTCACATCATGAGAATGTAAAAAAGAAAGGATCCCACCCCCCACCCACACACACACACACACACACACACACAAAATTAATTCCACAACACAATATCAGTAGGAAAACCAAGAACAAGATGTGAGGACGTCGTGCAGATGGATATATTACAGATCCCAGGAATATGAGGTTGGAAGAAACGAGCTGGAGATGAAGAATGGAGAAGCGTCATGCGGGAGGCAAGAGCCCAGAAGAAGCTGTGTCGAGGGACAGATGGATGGAAGAGGTGGAGGTAAAGAAACGAGCTGGAGATGGAGGAGAATGGAGAAGCCTCATGAGGGAGGCAAGAGCCAAGAAGAAGCGGTGTGGATGGACAGATGGATGGAAGAGGTGGAGGTAAAGAAACGAGCTGGAAATGGTGGAGAATGGAGAAGCCTCATGAGGGAGTCAAGAGCCCAGAAGAAGCTGTGTGGATGGACAGAGGGATGGAAGAGGTGGAGGTAAAGAAACGACTGGAGATGGAGGAGAATGGAGAAGCCTCATGAAGGAGGCAAGAGCCCAGAAGAAGCTGTGTGGATGGACAGATGGGTGGAAGAGGTGGAGGTAAAGAAACGAGCTGGAGATGGTGGAGAATGGAGAAGCCTCATGTGGGAGGCAAGAGCCCAGAAGAAGCTGTGTGGATGGACAGAGGGATGGAAGAGGTGGAGGTAAAGAAACGAGCTGGAGATGGAGGAGAATGGAGAAGCATCATGAGGGAGGCAAGAGCCCAGAAGAAGCTGTATGGATGGTCAGATGGATGGAAGAGGTGGAGATAAAGAAACGAGCTGGAGAAGGTGGAGAATGGAGAAGCCTCAAGAGGGAGGAAAGAGCCCAGAAGAAGCTGTGTGGATGGATAGATGGATGGAAGAGGTGGAGGTAAAGGATTAGGCCCCGGACCACTTTACCCATGGTATCAACTGAACAGCAGGTAGCGCAGACCAGAGAGCCGGCACAGATCTTTCGGCCAAAAGCAAAACCTCTTGCCTCTCGACCTACTTGAAACACGATTCCACGGTATTCCAGCCCGTAGCCCAGTTACTATAAAGACTCCACCCGTCTCGCTTTACCCAGCTATTTTTCTACTTGTTTTATATAATATAAGGCATTATTTGAATGTTCAGTTCGTAAGGGACCGACATGGTTAGGAGATAGAAGCGAGTGGCACAAGGCCCTTCGGGAATTCCACGTGATTTCCGGTGAGAAAAGGTGGCAGACCTTGGCAGCAGATTCTCGAAAGACAGTGAAGTTCCACACAGGTAAGTGCTTAGAAGTCTGGGAACAATTTTCATTCTAATGCTGGGGTGCACGAAGTTTCCGAGAATCTAAAGGGGCACCTCTAAATTTTAGGCACCAGCAGTGGGACACGAAGCAAGTTCAATACTGAGAACCCACAAACATTACATGCAACCGTACAAAATGTAGTCGCCCGTGCGATCACCCTGTTCTGATGAACTGCATTCCTCTCTGGGAAATTCTAAGCAGTTTGCGCATGTGAACCGAAAACCTTCTTGCAGAACCCAGTTCGATATGGGCGAAAATTATGAGAGGACCATCTGTACTACGCGTTTATATTCTGCAAGTGTTAAATGCCGAACTTCAAGAAGAATTAGCTTCTCTACTTCGTAGAGACGGGGGACGGCGGTAGCACAGTAGTTAAGGTGCTGTGCTACAAATCGGAAGGTCGCAGGTTCGATCCCAGCTGATGTCATTGGAATGTTTCAATGACATAAAATCCTTCCGATCGCACTATGACCCTGGGGTCGACTCAGCCTCTAACAGAAATGAGTACCAGGAGCATTTCCCGGGGGCAAAGGCGGCCGGCGCGTAAGGCTGAGACCTTACCACCATCCTGTGCCGTTGTCATGAAATCTGGGAACCTTAACTTCCTGGAACCCTCTGGACCACTCCAGGCCTGTAACGGGACTGTTTTACCTTTTACTTCGGAGAGATAGTTTCTAAACCAGGAAATGTACAGGACTGTCAGAAGCGGCGTCTGGGAACGGGAGGGCTGTACAAACAACCGCCTATGATCGGAGACTGCCCTTCTAGCCTCCGTGCAAGGCTGTTGGCTAATTTCCTACAGAATGTCCAACAGAAGACGGAACCCGCACAGGGGCGCATTACTGCATAGCGACCGATGACGTCGCCCTCTCCACAGTATTCGTTCCCGCGGGACTGCGCGCCGTAGAGCGGACGACAACAACCACTGCACAGTGCCCGATGACGGAGCTGTTCTGCAGTACTCAGTACCGCGCGCCGTAGAGAGGACATCAACTGCTGCACAGTCACCGATGACGAAGACGCTCTGCAGCACGCAGAACCGCGCGCCGTAGAGGTACGACATCAAATGCTGCACAGTCACCGATGACGGCTCCCGCTCTGCCGTACTCAGCGCCGTGTTAAAAATAACTCTCTGTACGTCCGTATTACCAACAGGCCTTGTAAACGGGAATATCAATTTTAACATCCGACTGCAACTTCTCATTAAACTGGCATTTTACCTGCGCCATGCAAAGTTCATAAACTAGGTCCATAAAATATTACTGACTGGGATCTCCTATGTACGCTCTGAAATTAAAAACTGTGTGTATTACCACCTTGCAGCCTAAACATCTGCCCTCATATTTCTACTCGCTAGGCCACCGCCATGATTTTATAATCCTTCGCACCAGCGCTCAGCGATGTCGGCTTCGAAGCATGACTGGCTGACAGTCACGTGTCTGCCAGGCGCGTTGCCATACATAAACAGAGTGATTCCAAAAGATGTAACAACTTTCAGAAATTTACTACTCTGTAACTAAGTAACGCACGAACATCTAGGATGCACCAAATTGTACAGCTACCCGCAACTTATATATATATATATATATATATATATATATATATATATTTTGCGCTTGAAAGTTGTATGCATTTCCGACATCAGAGGGCACCAATGTTCATCGGCATTTTTAAATGTTTATTTTGCCCTCATTAAACAAACACGTAATGCGCTGCCTTTCATACACTAAGTTGGTTGGACGAAGGCGAAATAAGTACGAACATAACGTACGGTATGTACACTATTACGATTCTGTACAGCGCCAGACACGGGAATATAGGGTGCTTTGGGAGGAATCTGCACTACTTCGGGAATAAGTTCCTTTGGTTAACGTACAGCGATATAACCAAATATACAGTACGTATACCCAAGGCTTAACAGCAATGGAGACAACGACGCGTGAAAAATGTGGTCCTCTTGCGATTCCACGTACTGTACCTGTTTAACATGTGTTAACTGTACACTGCGACGTCCGTCCTTGAGGCGATACCGAAGCCAAGCCATGCGGAGGCGAGTGTGCTATGTAAAGCATTTGGAAAACTGAGGATGATTTTTGTGAAAATTAGTGCAAGTTTTTCTTGCTTATTTAATGTCTTTATGTCACTCGGATGTTAATTATACATTACGTACAGGTGCCAAGGGGGGACCGCGATGACACAGTGGTTAAGGTGCTGTGCTACAAATCGGAAGGTCGCTGGTTCGATTCCAGCTGGTGTCATTGGAATTTTTTATTGACATAAAATCCTTCCGATCGCACTATGGCCCTGGGGTCGACTCAGCCTCTAACAGAAATGAGTACCAGGATTATTTCCTGGGAGTAAAGGCGGCCGGTGCGTAAGGCTGACAACCTACCACCATCCTGTGCCGTTGTCACGAAATCTGGGAACCTTAACTTCCTGGAAACGTCTGGGCCCCTCCGGGCCTGTAACGGGACTGCTTTACCTTTTTACAGGTGCTGACATTACAGAAACGAAAAATGTGTCTTCGCTGTAATATGTATTTGGTAATCAATAAATACGTAATTTCTCATTCTTTAAAACTTATCTCGTCATCATCTCCGCAACCGCTCAAATTCGGATACAGGAACCTTTTGTTATACCGACGTAATTTAACCTAAGGAACGTTCTCACAAAGTATACCAGATTCCTTCTAAAACACACTGTATACTCGGGTCACTGAGCGTTTGTGAATGTACGATTTAACGTATGGAGACGAAATGGAAATCTGTCAAGAGCGCTACATTGTTCCATTCAAGCCTAATACGTCATAAGCAGTTTGACAGAGATAAATCGGGGCTGTCTGCCGTATCCAAACCTCCACATACATGTTCGAACCCTTGAATCAGTGTCAACTGCCTTAACGGATGCCTAAAGTTGCAAATACAGTAAATGTGGTCACACGTTTGTCCAGAGCACGTTCAAAGACATCTCTTTTACGTTTTTGGAACTTAAAATATACGAATGGGACAGCAGCCTTCTCACTTCCTTTCAAATCAGAGTCCGCGTCTCGCTGTCAACTTCCCCAGTCCTCCGGCTTCGTTCGCAGTTCATTATCACTCTCATACCGTCCAGATACGGTATTTATTTTACATCTGATGACAATTCCGACAAAGGTCGATGCGCAGACACAACGTTCCGCTCATCCCACACTAGTTCTGATTATGACTGCATGCTTCGGGACGGAATTTGGCGTCTAATCACGGACCTTACTCAATACCCCATTCTGATCAACAAACAGATCGACCTTAACCTTTTAACACAGCCGTCTGCCAAAAAGCAGACTGACTGCTGTATGCTGCTCGTTGTTTGGGATATTTTAAGGTTCTGAAACTCAAAAATAGCCTAATGAAATTTCACAGACTAAAATAAAAACTAAAGATAAACTGAATGCATTAATTTGGCGTGGCGCAATAACCACTGGCGGACTGCTGTGAACACGGTAATGAACTTGTCGGTTCCATAAAAGAAGGCAATTTTTGACAAGAGGAATAATAAATTAGGCTAGCTAAACACAGAGAAATCTCCTCGCCAGTATGTGCTCATTGTATGCACTTTGTATCAAGCTTCGTTTCGGGATTATGAAAGAAGATAAATGTCCGAAATCTGTGTGTCCGTTTATTCTTCTCTGTTTCCCATGTAGGTACGAAAACTGTAGATTCTGACCCAGTTTCGTAAAATTATGTGTGGACAAAATTCCACTGTAGGATACCACGTATTGACTGTTTCTGCTCCCTCTCCTTAATACTGCCAATAAGACCTCGTATCGAACTCTTTTGTTTTTGGTCGGAAACCCATTAATGATTTTTTTTTATTTGGCGCGACAGCCCCCCAATGGGCCAGGGCCTCCTCACTCACGAGGTTTCTAGATCACACATGACACACCACAGTCGGTAGGACTCCTCTCGACGAGTGATCAGCTCGTCGCAGAGACTACCTGACAACACACAACACTCACAAGAGAAAGACATCCGTGCCCCCGGTGGGATTCGAACCCACAATCTCAGCAGGCGAGCGACCACAAACCTACGCCTTAGACCGCGCAGCCACAGGGAACGGCCATTGATGGTATTTAATGTACAAATTTACCGAAGTAAAATGTCAATACGGCGCGTCTCCAAGGCGGTAATTACGTCTTAAGCAAAGCAAAGGCTATAAATTCTGGATTTATTATTTAGCAAGCAACCGAACTGTAAGTGTTTGTATATGGCAAAGCATTTGCCAAGTGTCGTAAACATGTGAAAGCCTTCCGAGCTATTAATAGTCGTGTTTATTTCGTGGACGCTTGACCTCCGACGCTATTATTCTCATGCTCTACCAGATCCTCAGCAGCGCGTGCTTTAACAGCCGCACTTATTCTCCCGCTAAGCACAAGTACTCTCTCCCTAACACCCGCACGTGTGCACAATTACTGACCGTAACGAAATTAGACCTCTCATTAAAACTGCTGTAAGTTAGCATCCACTGCATAAAATAAATGCCATCTTTTTTTCAATTTATCGGAGACATGTAAATCGTCAACGTGGATAAAGAAAGGACAGCATTATTCCATACAGCAATGAACTGCGGAAGGAATACTATGTAATATAGGCTTTATTTTTAACTATATTGGAGTGCCTGTTCTTCACACACATATTCGCGTCCTTGTAACACCAGACACTTCAGAAGCTTAAGTTCCTTAAATATGTACAATGAAACATGGCTATAACGGAACCGCAAAGGACCTGAATTTTTTCCGTTGCAGGCAGGTCCCGTATAAAATCGGTAAAAGGCAAAGTTCACCCTAGAACAGGCCACGAAGGCCCATAGGGAGAGCAGAGGTATAGCTCTGCTCTTTCATTAACCTAGGCGCTAGATGGGGGTGGGTGGTCAACGCCACGCCCCGGTCGCTTTACTCCCGGGAAAGACCCGATACCCACTGTATAGGAGGCTGGGTAGGCACCAGAGCCGGCCTGGCCGGGTGTGGAAATTCTCGTCCCTACTGGGATTCGATCCCCCGGACCGTCCAGCCCGTAGCGAGTCGCCATACCTAATGCGCTATCCCGGCCCACTTTAATACTGGTGCTTCAAGTTAAGTTAGACGTCATCAGACTGTGACAATTTCCTGGCAAAGACAGGATTCAGCTCTATCCAGGTTTCACTACACCTATTATAAACCGAAATGTTCACTTTACGCATAAGAAAAAGTATCGATTAGCGTTGGCCTTAGCACCGCATCGGTGGCGCGGATGTCCCGGCGGATGATGGCTTGCTATGCGAATCAGCTGCCGTGTTCGGTGCAACAATAAAATAAACTCTGTGCTACTACACTTCTGCAATTACAATTTTTCGCCTTATTTCCAATAAGTTTCGTAGTTTATCATCCTATTCTCCGGCAGCCACCAATAAGTGGCGAGTCATACGAGGGGGTGCTGGTAAGTCGTTAGACCTACTTCCCAATGTCGTAGGACGGAATCGATAGTGTCATTGGAAAGTGGGGTCTGTTCATGTGCCGAATTGCAAATCTTTTCTTGTTACAGAGGTTGAAAGGAAGCATGTCAGGCGACGCGCGCGATTTCAACAACATGGGGACGCGAAATGTCATCAAGTTTTTTTTTTTCCTGCAAGGCAAGGCGCCCAAGGAAATTCACGCCATTCTGAAAGAAACATTAGGGGAACACGCACCATCGTATGACACCGTCAAAAACTGGGTGGCCCTGTTTAAACGTGGTGATTTTTCCACCTGTGATGCGCCTCGTCCTGGACGACCCAAAACAGTGACCACCCCGGAGATTATTGAACAAATTCACCAGCTAATCTTGGAAGACCACCGGATTTCGGCTAAATCAATAACTGAGCAGCTGGGCATCTCACGTGAGCGGGTTGGGTCCATCATTCATGAAGATTTGGACATGAGGAAGCTCTCCACGAAGTGGGTCCTGAAATGCTTGAACGCGAATCAAAAACGTCAACGGTGTCAGTCGTCTGAGCAAATTTTGAAATTTTTTCGGTGCAATGCAATCCAAGTGATTTCCTGTCGCGATTGGGAACCATGGACGAAACCTGGTTATATCACTATGACCCGGAGACAAAGCAACAATCAATGGAGTGGCGGCATAGCGGCTCGCCCCGCCCCAAAAAATTCCGAGTGCAAAATCCCGCTGGAAAATTTCTCGCCTCGATTTTTTGGGATCAAGACGACATCCTCCTCATTGATCATCTTCCAAAGGGCCAAATTATCAACGCCGAGTATTACTTACCTCTGCTGGTGCAACTGAAGGACATTTTGAAGGAAAAACGCCCGCGCCGCGGTGTTGTATCCCTGGGAGCTAGCGGAAGTCGTGGATAGATCCGTTGGACACTTAAGAAATAACTTTCAAGTCCGACTTCGGAGATAAGATATGTATATATTTTATATTACAGAAGATGATACAGAGTGACGACAGGGCGTCGAACTAAGAGCTGAGTGCAGTGTCCGGAGTGTCCCCCCAGTGTCATAGTTACATTATATTATATAGGGATCAAAAAGTCTGTGCGACAATTCGCACGGCGACACGAGGGCGTGGCCAAACATGTCATTGGCTGAAATTACTATTAATACAACCTAGGGGTGCGGTCGACCGCCTCTGTGGTCTAGTGGTCAGAGTTTCTGGCTACAGATACAGAGGTCCCGGGTTCGATCCCCGGCGCTACAAGATTTTCTGAGTAGTAGTGGGTCTGGAACGGGGTCCACTCAGCCT
>Ga0123357_10015008_pt1 | contig 10137 bp, 9 predicted proteins | sample TergutEmb28metaG_FD_89873 | JGI IMG/M metagenome (GOLD analysis project Ga0123357, IMG submission 89873) | Embiratermes neotenicus P4 segment gut microbial communities from Petit-Saut dam, French Guiana - Emb289 P4 | ecosystem: Host-associated > Arthropoda: Insects > Digestive system > Gut ... | reverse complement strand
TTATTGTTGTACGCTTTTTTATCTCCATCACTTGTTTACAAACTGTTTACATCTTATCCCTTGACATTTCTTAGCTGGACTCAACACAAAATAATACTTGATTTTTTTCGTTTTTTGTTCTATAATAAATAATATATCAACTATTAATAAAAATCAAGAGGGAAACAGTAAAAATGAAAATTAAATTAAAAAATTTTATATGTTTATTTATAGTTTTAGCCTTAAGTTTAACGTTTTTTTCATGCAATAACAACTCTGCAGACAGCAATTCTACAGACAGTAACAATAATAACGCTTCAGCAAATGCCGGAGATACCGCTGCTGCCAGTACTGAACCTACAACCGCGTCAAACGACCCGGGTTTGCCTGCGATGGATTTCGGCGGAGCGGACGTGAATTTTCTCGTCAAAGGCGAAAAATTTCACTGGTATTGGTGTTCTCACGAAATATACGCGGAAGCGGAAAACGGGGATCCTGTCAACGACGCAGTTTACAGGCGGAACGCGACAATAGAAGATAAATATAATTTTAAGATAACGGAATACAGGTCGGGGAATCCGCTGGGCGACGCGCAGAAAGCTGTCAAAGCCGGCGACGGAACATACGACGTGTTTATGCTTAGTCTGACCGACGCAGCAAATTTGGCGCAGAACGGCTATTCAGTTAATTTATATGATGTGCCGCATATGAATTTATCCCAGCCGTGGTGGGATCAGAGAGCTGTCCAGCAGCTTACGATAGGCAACAAATTATATTATGCCCTCGGGGATATAAACATAATGGATAACGACGCCACTATGGTCACCTTCTTCAATAAAAAGCTGATTGCGGACAATGCCATGGACAATCCGTATCAGCTTGTGAGAGACGGCAAATGGACTCTCGACAAATTCAATCAGATGATAACCTCTATTTCAAAAGACCTAAACGGCGACGGAGCTATGGGTATTACCGATTTATACGGACAGTTGGCTGAATACGGCGTGGCGTATGATTTATTTGTCGGCGCAGGCGGCAGAATAACTGTAAACAATTCGGACAGTTATCCCGAACTGGCAATCAGCAATGACAGAACTTCGGCTATAATAGACAAAATATTAGTAAATATGGGAAACAGAAATTTAACACTCTGCGCGGATGATTACACAAGTCAGTATTCAAATCCGTGGGACGACCTCACGAGACCGATGTTCAAAAACAATCAGGGGCTTTTCTACTCAATAGGCATGGGGACCGCCAATTTAATGAGGGATATGGATGTGGACTTCGGCATTTTGCCTCTGCCTAAATTCGACGAAAGTCAAAGCGAATATTATAACATTGTTTCGGCGGCTTCAACTTCCTGCGTTTCAATATCGGTAAGCGGAACTAAATTGGAATGCACCGGGCTTGCTCTGGAGGCGATGGCGGCGGAATCCGTGACTACTTTGACCGAAGCGTATTATACGATAAATTTTGAAAATAAATCCCTGCGCGACGAAGATTCTATCGAGATGACGAAAATTATATTAAAATCGCGTTCATACGATTTGGGCGACGCATTTAATTTCGGCGGTTTAGTCGATATCTTCGCAAAAATGGCAAAAGCAAATCTGAATACTTTTGCCTCAGACTATGAGAAAAAACAAGCCTCCGCGCAGAACGCAATCGATAAATTGGTCGCCAATTTTGAAAGCAAATAAAAATCAGCTTAGATTCAAATTAAATTCGGATTAAAAATTTTTTAAATTATGGGAACAATATAAAATAATCTGCGTCTAACTATATAGTTTAAACAAAAACTGCTGCAGCGGAAAAATTTTAATTTGATTTTTAAGGAGAATTTAATAATGAAACCAAAAAAAATTTTAATGGGTATTATCTCAACGGCGGTGATTGCTTCGGCAATATTTACATTCAGCTTCAGCGTGCAGGCAGAAAACAAAAATGAGATAATGCCGGCGCCGGTTCTCGAAATTACAGGAAATATTGACATATCAACAATTATTAAGCCGATGCCAATGCCGACAGTCCCGGTAAATCCGTCATTTACCCAACAACACGAATACACATATATCGACGGGACAATCAACGAAATAAAAGATTATATCGGAACAGACGGCAAGCCGATTGAGGGCAAAAGCATAGTAAATATTGTCAACGGCGACAGCGAATGGAACGCGATTATAGACAGCGGCACATATGCCGTAACTTTCGGGAAAACAGACAGAAAAGCAATGAGTGTCGGCGATGATATAAGAGTTTTCTACAACGCAAAAGCCCCGGCTCTTATGATATATCCGCCTCAGTTAAACGCCGAATTCATAGCTCTTAATTTTCCGGCTAACAAGGCTATAAAAATTGACAGATTTGACGCGAATTTCTTAGATTCAAAAAATCAACTCAAACTCAATATTACAGACGATTATATAAAAACCGGCAAAATGGAAATAGTATATCAGGACGGTAAAGCGTTCGACAGTACGGCGGCGGATTTGACCGGCAGACAGCTTGTCGTGATATACAGCGTTACTACAGCCAGTATTCCCGCGCAGACAACTCCGGATAAAATAATAATCATGTATGAACAGGCAGTCGCGCCGACGTATAAATTAACTGACGAAGAAAAATTGTCGTTCGCGAAAACTTTTGACAACGCGGCAATACAAGTCAACGGCAAAGCCGTTGATGCTCCGCACACATTTGTGACCGAAAATGGCGTCGTAATGGTTCCATTCAGAGCGATTGCAGAGGCTATGGGATTAAAAGTTGAATGGTTTGACGATACAAGAACAGTTCAGGTGGGAAAAAGTTTATCTTTCGTAATCGGCAAAGACCAATACGCTTATAATAGAATGGCTCCGGTATCATTCGGAACCGCCCCGATTATAAGAGCCGAAAAAACTTTTGTACCGATAGATTTATTCACTTTCATCGGCGCAAATTACATGTTAATCGGAGCAGACGACGGTCCGATTCTCAATATAATATACGATACAAACGGCTAAAAACTAATAAAAAGCATGGGTTCGACAGGAAAAAAATAGAAATATGAAATAGGAGTGGAAAATCCGCCGCAAAACTGATAAAATATGAATCAGAGCTCGGCGGATTTTCCGATGGCAGAACAGATAATAGCAACAAGCAGTTAATATGTGATAAAATGGCATAAATCAATAATTAATATTCGAGGACGCGAGGAACTACCTCAAAACAGTTTGGTTAGTATGACTTTGCGTGTTTTTCCAATTTGGATATAACGGCTTTATAACGCTCGTCATTTTTTATTAAATCGAAACTGACGTGAGGCAAATGACCATGCAGCAAATCGTAACATTGATTAGTGGGGATATTTTTTGCTAACATCCCTGTTATTCCCAAACCTTGTACCGCAAGGCTTGTATGTTGCTTAAAATCTTTCAGCGCATCGAAATCCACGGCGTGCTGAGCCGCTTTCTCCAGACAACTCAACGCGTTATCCATATCGTTTATACCGCAATAATTTTCAGCAAGTTCAAAATAATATCTACTCAAGTAAAAATTATCAAACCCGTAATCGCCGTTTTCGTAAATCAAATCTATAATGCCGATTGCTTTATTATTCAACTCTATTCTTTCATGGGAACCTGAATTATACATGGAATTTGCAAGTTGATTAATGTCCCACGCTAAAGAGTGGGTATAATTAGCAATATTTTTTTTCAGGTGCTCATGCAGTTCGCCGCCTTCATAAATCTGTGTGAGGACAACATCGCTTGAACCGGCTGCACCAGACAATTTTTTTGCTGTTTCAACGGCTTTCTCTATATCCCCTGCTTTTTTATAATTTCGCGAAAGAGTATATAACGCTGAATTTCTTATTTCATCATCGGTGCTGTTTTCCAATATGCGCTCTAAAATATTTATAGATTCAAGTAAATTATCTTTTTTCTTTTCCTCATCTGATTCAAATGGCATATCTAAAGTCATAGCAAGCCGAAGCTGCAATTTATACTCTTGAGGAAATTCACGCACGGCATTTCTTGCAATTTCCAGCGCATCACCTATATAACCATTATGCCATTTGTTGCATATTTCTATATCTAATCCTGTTATTCGCTCATTGTCTTTTATTTTATCCACTCCGAGAAGTTCATCCACCGTAATCTCGAAATATGACGCGATTGACGGTAAAAGTTCAATGTCCGGATAGGTAGCGCCGGTTTCCCAACGACTTACGCACTTCGGCGAAATATGAAATATCTCTGCGATTTGCTCCTGCGTCAAGTCTTTATCTTTGCGGATCTTTTTAAATTTTTCACTAAAATATACTGACATTTTTTGTACCTCTCTTAATATGATTTATATTTCAGAATCGATTCTGTCTAATATTATAAATCACTTAGCATATAAAGTCAACCTCTCATTTTGAGAACTTTTTCCTTGAAAAGTGAGAGTTTCAAAATGGCTGAAAATATAAATAATCTAACCTGAGTCCGTTCTCTCCTGACATTGTTTCGCTCATTTTTTCGACCGTTCTATTCGGTCTGCTTTGCTATTACATTTTTCGGGGTCAATCAACGCTCTTTTCATTTTTGTTCACCCTTAACAGCATTTGCCGCCGGAGCAATCGCAGGTCGGTTCTTTACCCGTGAACCAACTCATTATAATCGCCGCCGCACAGCCTACGCCGGCGTTGACTTCAATCGCATTTACAGGACAGTTCAAAGCGCAGGCTCCGCACTCCATGCACATATCTTTATCTGTTATATATGCTTTATCCTCAGCCATATCGAACACACCGTGCGGACAAACTTCCGTACAGCGTCCGCAGCCGATACACTTCTCGGAGTTAAGTTCAAGCGTCGCTACATTTTTAAGATATTTTAGTTTCATTGCGTTTTCCCCCTTTTCCCAAACAAATGAACGCCAAGCGTTATTGCCGCTCCTGCGGCAGCCGCGCCGACGATAAACGGCAGAGCCTTTTTCATCTCTTTATTCACTCCAGACGGCGACGTATATGTTGACGAGCCTGTGAAGTTCATGGCGAGATATGAAGATACCGCAGGATATAATAACAAACTTCCCGCCGATAACAGTCGATTGCCTTTTTTGAATTTCCCCGACAGACCCAAAATACCTGCGGTGCAACCCAGACCTAACAACCAGCCTTTCCACGCGAACGCCCTGCCGGGTATAACCGGAAGCAGTACGGGCGTGAGAACAGAACCGGCAAGAATCGAACCGGCGAGAGTGGTAACATCAGTTTTATCAAACGGTTTCGCAGCAAATTTGTTTGCCAACAGCATAACGCCGAACACGGGCAATGATTTTTTCAATGCAGGGACTAATTCCATCGGAGTCAGTACAAGCCTGTCCCACAGAGTAAACTTTACAGTCCGCATTTCTTTTGAGGCTTTATATCCGGCATTGATATACTCTTTTATATCCTCTGCCCGTATAGGACCGTAATTGATATTATATCCTGAACGCTGTGCTACTTCATTTGCGTTTACGCCAGTCGCGCCGAGCTGTGGTAAGATAAGTTTTTTATGCGAAACATATTTTGAAAGTTCTGACGTTTTAATGCGGTTTATCAATTCGTCTGTGCCGAATGTGCCTTTTCCCGCCGCACACCATACATTTATGCCTTTCGTGTCGAGTATCAGAATCCGGCAATCCAAGCCGGTAAGATTTTTTCGAAGCGTGTCAAATGTGAGCTTATAGTTTGCGCTCACTAAAACAGGAGATTCTTTATCAGGTTCGCCGACGGCATACAACCCCGGTTCGATTGTATAATCCATGCGTCCTATACCCCAACGCGCTTTCCATGCGCCGAGATGGTCTTTGAACGTAAGAGAAGTTGATGCGGACTTTATATTAATATTTTTTTTCATTTTTACTTTTCCTCCACAAAATTGCCGTTTATACAGTCACTACTATCGATAATTTCACTCAAATTGATTAATAATTTTTGTGCAGTAGCGACACCTTCACGTGATATAGCATAATATGTCCATTTACCTTCATTCCGAGCAGATACAACGCCGCTGTCCACGAGAATTTTCATGTGGTGCGAAAGAGTTGACTGTACGATTTCAAGTTTTTCTAATAGTACACAAGCGCACTTTTCACCGCTCTGAAGCATTTCAAGTATCATCAGTCTGTTTTCGTCGCAAAATGCTTTGAATACTCGCGCGCTATCTAAATATTTAATTTCCATGAATATTTGCCACCTCACATCTATTTTTTTCGATATAATATATTATATTCCTTAAATCGAATTTTGTCAATATAGCGAAGCGAAGATTCTATGAACAATCTGCAAACATTTAAATTTATTTGATAAACCGTAATTTTATGGCAAAAAAGCCCAAATTTATTTATATTACGGTACATATCACGCGGCGGCGCGAAATCACTCTTTGCCATATGTTGCCAGTTATTCGATGCGCGAGAAAAATTCACAGAAAATGGCTTTAATTTAACTACAATATTTTGTAAAATAATAGGCAAGGCAAAAATAATTTCGTGCCGTGCCGTTAAATGAAACTGTAACAAATAAATTTATAAAAATAAAAAATATAGGAGATAGTGTAAATGAATATAGAAATTAAGAAATTATCCGCAGATTTGCTCGACGACTGGCTGTGTTTTTTCGACAATACCGCTTTTTCCGATAACGACGACTGGGCGGGCTGTTATTGTATGTGTTGTCATTGGAATGACGAATTGGCAAGTAAAAGAGCATGGGATTGTTCAAAATCAAATGCGGCGCACAACCGTAAATGCGCTGTAAACTTTATAAAAAATGGAATTATGCAAGGATATCTGGCTTATTATGACGGGAAAGCAGCAGGTTGGTGCAATGTCAATGACAAACAAGCATATGACAGCGTGAATCTTGATTTCAATTGGGAAGATTCGGAGAAAGGCAAAAGAATCAAATCTATCGTATGCTTTTGTATTGCTCCCGATTTACGTGGCAGAGGGATAGCGTCGCAGCTTTTTGAAAAGGTAGCTCAGACGCTGCCGATGACGGATATGAATATATTGAGGCATATCCATTCAATCACGGCGAGGAAAATGATTTTCACGGTTCAAAATCAATGTACGAAAAAAGCGGCTTCACGGATTACGGCAAAGACGATGGTTATACTATTGTGCGTAAATACTTGTAGTTTAATATATAAATAAAAAAGCGAAATATAAATAATATGATATTTTGGGTTGTTCAGATTTTAGGTATTGTCTCACTGATTTTCTACGGACTGTCTTTTCAGATGAGAACGAAAGAAAATCTGCTGATAATGCAGGTAGTTTCAAATATATTCGCTGCGATTCAATATTTACTGACGATGGCTCTGACAGGCGCAGTGCAGACTTTATTAGGAGTAATGCGCGGAATTGTATTTTATTTTTTCAAAAAGCGGAATCTCAAGCCAAGCAAAACAGTGCTTGTTATATTTGAAATTGCGATTATACTGGCTTCTGTATTCACTTGGGCAGGCATGATAAGCTGTCTGCCGCTTGCCGGTATGACTGCCAATTTATACGGTCAATGGCAGAACGATATGAAAGTGATACGAACTCTTGCGGTTATTTCAGGCATATTGTGGGCTGTATATGCTTTTTATACAGGAGTGTACACGGCTATGCTGACAGAAATGCTGAAGGTTGTATCAAGTCTGATTGGGTTGTGGAGATTCAGAAAAGTCTCGGAAACCCATGAAAATATCGACAGGTAAAGATTATTTATAAATTAGGAGAAGCGCAATGCCAGACAAAAAAATTTACGATACTATCGTAAAAATCGAGCCGATATCTAAAGGCTGGTCGGAGGATAAAAAATACTGCGTAACAACGTCAGACGGAGCAAAGTATCTGCTCAGGGTTACGCCGATTTCCCGGTATGAAATCAGAAAATCACTGTTTGAAATGATGGAACAGGTTGCAGGGCTTGATATACCCATGTGCAATCCTGTGGAGTTCGGTACTTGCGATGACGGCGTATATTCGCTCCAAAGCTGGATTGACGGTGCAGATTTAGAAGCTATTTTACCCAAGCTGTCCGAAACCGAGCAATATGTTTTAGGCTTGAAATCCGGAGAAATTGTAAGAAAAATGCACACAATACCCGAGCCGGAAAAAGAGGTGGAATTTTTACCTTACCGGAAAAACTGGGCGGCTCGTTTCAACCGAAAAGCAGACAGAAATATAAAAATGTATCACGATTGTTCAATAAAATTTGACGGCGGAGAAACATTCATAAAATATATTGAGCAGAACCGTCATTTATTGGAAAATCGTCCGCAGCGCTTTCAGCATGGCGATTATCATGTGGGAAATATGATGATTGAAAATGGCGAGTTGATAATCGTCGATTTCGACCGCTACGATTTCGGCGACCCATGGGAAGAATTTAACCGTATTGTTTGGAGTGCGGCGGCAAGTCCTTATTTCGCTACTGGCCAAATCCGCGGTTATTTCGGCGGCGAACCGCCTTTGGAGTTTTTCAGGCTGCTTGCTTTCTATATCGCCAGTAATGAATTAGCTTCTGTTTCTTGGGCTATTTCATTTGGTGAAACTGAAACTGACACTATGATGCAACAAGTGCAGGATGTGTTGAACTGGTTTGATAACATGAATAATCCCGTGCCGACATGGTATATCAAAGACTTTCATGTACAATATACCGACGGTGTGCCGTATAAACTAAAATCGCCGTTCGATTTTTCATTTCTGAAAAAGTACGGAATAGTGTTCAAAGTATATGACGACCAAGATTCCGGCAATATCTGCTTCGGCGTAATGGACGGTGAGAACAAATACTTCGTTAAATTCGCGGGTGCGCCTACAGAACGCGCTGACGTGAGCACCGAAGAAGCTATCGCAAACCTCAAACGCACCGTTCCCGTTTACCGTGATTTGGCTCACCCACTACTTACAAAATTAATAAACGCCGAGGAAATCGGCGGCGGTTTCGCCATGATATTCGAGTGGACGGATGCAGAGTGTATGGGCAAACAGTATCCGGTATCGCGGGAAAAATTCATGCAACTGCCGATTGAAACAAGACTGCTGGTGTTTGACGATATACTCGCGTTCCACGCTTATGCGGTAAAACGGGGATATGTTGCCGTCGATTTTTACGACGGCAGTATCATGTATGATTTCAGCGCAGGAAAAACCTATATATGCGACGTAGACTTTTACACGAAAACGCCGTACATCAACAGCATGGGGCGAATGTGGGGCAGTTCGCGGTTCATGTCGCCGGAGGAGTTTCAACTCGGCGCGGAAATTGACGAAATCACAAATGTATACACGATGGGCGCGACTGCGTTCGCATTATTCGGCGGCGAACGGGACAGAAGTCTTGAAAAGTGGATGCTGAGCAAAGATTTATATGATGCGGCGAAAAGAGCGGTCAGCGATGAGCGCAGTCAGCGTCAGCAGTCAATCTCGCAGTTGACAGAGGAATGGAAATCGGCTAAAAGAAAAGCGTTCAAGTAAATTGTCGAATCAGCGGGTCGAAAATTGTTGTATTCCATTTATCAATTTCATTGTGAAACCTCTTTCGCTTATTTTCACAAAACCAATATAATATCCAGGTTTTTAACAGCTTGGATTATGTTTTTTGTACGGTTTATAAATCCGCAAGACTTTTAATTTTGTCGCTGCCGGTTTTGATATAATTATTTTTAGTTTTTTCATCGTCAGTTATGCAGGCATGAAATATATACCATGTAGCGTCATATACGTCGCTTATATACTTCATCTGCCGCAGCATTTCCCATATTTCCGGTTCAAAATAACCAAAGTAAGTTTTCACCATAAACTGCCGGTCTTCATCTGTCATGCCGATGCAGTTGGCAAAATGGGCAAAATCAAAAAATCCGTCGCCGTACCCGCAGTATTCCCAATCTATGATACATATCCTGTCGCCGTCATATAAAATATTATTCTGAAATGTGTCGTTATGACAAAACACTTTATATAATAATTTACTGTCGCTTCTCATTTGGTGGATTTTATCAACTTTCGCCATCATTTTACATAACCCGTCGGGAAGTTTCATGCCGGAGATTTCGGCCGCTTCTATATATTTGTCAAACTGGTCGTAAATGCTGAAAACTCTATCGACTTTAACGTTATTGTGTATCAGCTTCAACGCTC
>Ga0123357_10015007_pt1 | contig 10137 bp, 4 predicted proteins | sample TergutEmb28metaG_FD_89873 | JGI IMG/M metagenome (GOLD analysis project Ga0123357, IMG submission 89873) | Embiratermes neotenicus P4 segment gut microbial communities from Petit-Saut dam, French Guiana - Emb289 P4 | ecosystem: Host-associated > Arthropoda: Insects > Digestive system > Gut ... | reverse complement strand
GTAGTCCCTCCCGAAAAAACCAACCCTTCCTTCCCCTCAAGGAAAAGGAAAAAAAGACCCAACCGTAAATGGGAGGGCCTTTTTTTTTAAAAAAAAAAAAAAAAAAGGTAAAGATAGGCATAAATTAGTTTCCCTATACGCCGCGAAGTCGGTAGGTGGAGCAGGAGTAAAATTGCAATTGCAATCGAGTGTTCAACCTCGTATCTCTGCCCCCTATGTCCGCAATGAACTAGCCCCTGGTACCGACTGAACAGGAGGCTGGAGAATTTTAAAACGCGTTAGACAGTTATGTTGTTGGTAAGTGCAGACAGCGTGAACAAGACATTGCATGACGACTTTGTGTTTTTGTCAACTCAGGATTCGATAACGGCGTATAACTGAGAGTCCTCTGAAAGGAGACAAAGCAAGAGCCGGTCGTTAAGTTACACGACATGCTGAGTGGCTAAAGTATTTCGTTGATTAATTTAGTCATGTGGCCGGTTATCTAATTTACAAGTTATGTAACTTTCCATCGTGGCTTCTGTCGGCATTGACATAATCTTACAAAACAGGAAATTGTTACTGTTATCAGACGTAATAGGGGGTGGGGTCCTTGGGGAATTAAATATGCCCATTCTCTGGATATCACATTTTGAAACACCCTATACTTCTATGCCAATCGCATTTTTTGTTTTTTGTTTTTGTCTGTTTAAATTGTATTTTTGCCTGAAACTAACGCCTGTCCGTCCTGTGTGGGAATGGTTTCACGTAGAAACGAAGAGTCAGTTCCTTTTTTAGGCATGTTCGCACAATCGCGAAAAGCGATTATTAGCTTCGTCATGTCTGTTTGTCGCATGGAACAACTCGGCTTCCACTGGACAAATATTCATGAAATTTTGTAGTTGAGGATTTATCGAAAGGCTGTAGCGAAAACTGAAATTTGATTAAAATGTGACAAGAATAACGGGCACTTTACTTTAAGGCCCATGTACATTTATGATATCTCGCTAAATTCTTCTTAAAATGTGAAAATTTTCATACAAATTTGTAGAGAAAATAAAAAATGCACATTTTATATTCAGTATTTTTTTTTAAATTGTGCGGCTTATGGGATAAGGTGGGAAAATGTGGCAGTGCCAGACAAGCCACTTGACAATGGAATACGGCGCATGTTTTTAGCCTGCTGGTTACATAGGGCAAAACTACACACACACACACACACACACACACACACACACAGAATATGTAATATTATTGCTTTTCCACGGCAGCAGTGGTTACGCGAACGCTCAATGTTTCGTTATACCTACAATGCCGGTCTTGTTTAGATACATGCACAGCTATCTGGACTTGGCTAGCTGAGGGTCTACTGACTTCTTAAGAATGACTCTTCTAGATGGAATTAGATGCAATATAACCATCATTAAGGGGGCTAGCAACAAATTGCAATGTGAGAACGCCAAGTATCCCAGCGTCGTCAGCTATAAAAATAGTAACTGTGCCGTTCTGCTGCAAGGACGACGGATGTGTAACGTCCACTTTGAAAGATGCTGCCTTGCATACAGAACTAGTTCAGTAGATGACTATGTAGGTCATTTGCATACGAGAACAAACGTAACATGAGTTCTCACCGTCTTACATTGTTCGTCAGATCAATGAAAATTAAGGACGATATTCTCGGATTAAATCCCTACCCCTTGCCATGTGCTTCATAACAGCCTGCACGTATGATGTGTCCGCTTACGTGCTGATTTCCCACATGTTGCCTCTTGTGTCACGCCGGACGTTTCGTCAAACTGTTTAGTTCCATTGTAATAAAATCAAATCTTCTGCTTTTCTATGAAGTGTATTATTAAATTTTATGTTTATGGTTCCGTGCATCGCTGATCTATATTAATAATTGTCCAACCAGACGCAACACAAAGCAGTCTATTTATTATTCTGCAAGTTCACTTTACATGTTTCGGGTGTCAACCACACCCATCATCAGGAGTACACAAAACTATAACTACAGCCTCCGGTACTTGTCATATTTTTTGTGCAGCTACTTCTTTGCAACGTGGCCAAGCTAACTTGGTCATGTTGGAGGGAGGTAGCTCCACAGCACAGCAAGCACTACAAGCGGTAAATGGATTCAGTAGTTGAATGGAAGTAGGCGGTCATGTCTTGGACGTAGAGGTGGAGAATACTCACAGTAAGTAACAGTAACGACAGCCGATATCCTGTAGAAACTCGAAGCAGGTATGGTCCAGTTATACACGTAAAGACCGTTGCATTGACCGTATATATCGACTCTCGCAGTCGGCAGAAACACTCTTACAGCGTCATTGCAAGACTGAATTGTCTCGGAATGTAATAAGGAACTAGAGGTAACGTAAAATTAACCGGCAGTGGCAATAAGTTGAAGAGTTAGGGGCGAGGAAGAGGTGGTGGGTGGGTTGTGAATCAAATGCCAAAGTCCGTAAAGGCAATAAAGATCAGATGCTACAGTTCTGACAGTAAATCAGCTTCGTTAGCTTTGCTTCTAGTAGAAATATTGAGTTTAGTTTTGTGCGTCGGAAAACTTGCGACTGTGGAATATTGCCATTTTCTGCTGTTTGAAGACGGGCTTAGAAAACACTGCATCTGGGCTGTATGCTGCTAGACTGCTGTATGCTGCTAGATATGCTGCTAGACCTCTGTATGCTGCTAGACTGCTGTATTTTAAGTCGTAATATTCATTTCTTAAATTTACACGCAGTCTCTAAGGTTCTTAGGCAGTTCAATTTAGTCACTGTAGTCTCGTCACTCACAAAATCGACAATTTTTATTAAATCTTTTGAAGCGTGCGTTCATCTTAATTATCCATAACGATTCAATGCCTGCCTCACAGAGAACACAGTGCGTGCACGCAATAAATTTAATCTCTTAATGTTGTTTATGGATATAATCGCTGTTTGCACTGAAAGTCGTACCAAAAAAAAATGCATATACACAATGCGGCAAAACACAGAATTAACGTTAAAGCAAACGGTGCGTCTTGTTACCGTTGGGCTGTAAATATTTAAGCGTGGTTGAGGCGTTCTTTGCGAAGTGAAGAGAGACGGCCTTACTCTGTGTAGACCACGTCCACCCGGCTGTGCCCTAGTGTCAACGACTGTTTTTTTTATTTTCATGAATTTCGGTACAGGAGTTCTTTACAAAAAACTGTCGAGCTAGCTTGAGTTTCCTGAAGATCGGTTCAGTTGCGGGCGTACTTTACCGGGGTGTTGATAAGTCCTTAGCCCCACCAGGAAGGAAACAAGCTCGGAAGCATGTCAGGGACGCGCGCGATTTCAACAACATCGAGACGCGAACTGTCATAAAGTTTTTTCTTTCCTGCAAGGCAAGGCGCCGAAGGAAATTCACGCCATTCTGACAGAAACATTAGCTTTTTTCCTTCCTGGTCAGGCTAAGGACTTATCAGCACCCCTGTAGTTAAGGGTGTAAATTAAATGTCGCATTTTATGCATTTTTGGCAGGGTTTGGAAATAATAATAATTCTGTAGGGGAGATGTCTACGTAGAGTTTCATAATGCGTGTGAAAAGTGGGGCAATGAAAACCGTGCTTTACATACGGACCTAAGTAACTTCCTATCCTTAATTCTTACGTTTATTGTCTTGCTTTTATGAACTTTGGGTTAATAAACAATCACACGGTGTTGCCGAACTTCTATGACTTCCATAAAAATCGGCGTGGGAGGGAAGACCGTACGTTTCATACAGGGCGTATATGAAATTACATATACACATGTACCGCCCCTGCCTATTAAAAAGCAAAAAAGTCTTTGTTAAGTTTTAGGCGTTACGTCACAGCATACACCATTTACAGTCTTGTTGGCAAGTTGTATACCATAATTTAAAAACAGCGTCGAATGATAAAATGATTTATCGGTGCAAGATTTGCGACTTTCTTATTGACTTGGAATTCGTCCTTCACAACACGCAAAACGAGGACGAAATGTTTTCGCATGCGCGTTTCTTACATAGCATTTATCGCATGCGGCATTTCTTTCATGCAAACTGCCATGAATGAATGGAAGCTTGAATGACATTCATTAGCACACACTTCCCTACGAACGCATGGTACTCATAGCTCACACGTGAGAAGAGAGTGGGGGGGGGGGTTAGGAGGAAGGGGTTTGGTTTTGCAACATCATCTGACCATGACCTACTCCTTCTTGGCTATAGGTCAGCAGCATGAATTCACCTGCCGTTGACTAGTTCAGTTGCTCTGTACATCCAGACACTGCAGACTTTGCTCACTTACCGCCTGAACAGTACTTTCGAAATTGTACGGTGGTTATTAAAGTATTATTCCTGGAGCATAAAGTTTGTTTGTCGATCCCAGTGGCAGCGTGGTCCAAAACGTGGGTCTTCTTCTGCTCGCTGGCTGGGATTGCGGGTTCGAATCCCACTGGCGGCATGGATGGATGTCTGTTGTGGGTGTTGTGTGTTGTCAGATAGAGGTCTCCGCGACGAGTTGATCACTCGTCCGGAGGAGTCCTACCGGCTGTGGTGTGTCTGAGTGTGATATCGGACCTCGACAGTGAGGAGGCTTAGGCCCACTGGGTACTGTCAAGCAATACAGAAAGTGGAATTAGACTGATGTGAACTATTGGTTCCACAGAATACGCACTGGATGTCAACACTCTGGTGAATTTGTTTAGGAACTCTTTAACGACACTATCTCAAATGTTTAGTTTTTGTAATGTTGAAATGGGGGGTAATTAACGTATTGTATTCCAGAACGAAGTATAATGAAGCAGACATTACATGTCTTAAGACACCATCCTAGCATTTACCCGGAAGAACTGGGATGAGCCATGAAAATCTCTGGCTTTTGAGCCTTTGCGATAGCAATACAAGTATACGGTCCAGTGATTGAGACTAGCCATTTCAGATTCATATCAATAGGCAGTTCCTGATAGTTTTTCCTCAAGGTGGAAACAGGCCTAGTTTCCGCAGCATTGTGTTCTGTTCAGCATACGGTACGATGGATAAGTGTAGAAACCAAGTAACCCCAAACACAGTACTGCCCGTTTTGTCAGCACACTGAATACAGCTGACTGACCAGTTGTGTTGCAGCGTGGACTCCAACCTTTTGTGGCAAAAGGCCACACCGGCTATTACAGGACGGTTCGCGGGCTTCACATGGACGGATGGCAGTAAGTGGTGTAACTAAGCGCCAAAATTTTGTGTAATTTTTATAGTACATGCGGTACATGACTTGAAAAATTTGACGGCCGGCCGCATAATACAAGTTGATGGGCCGCGTGTTATAGCATCTTGTATTTTCGAATGCTTTACTGCATGAATTCCACCTTTACCAAAGAAATTTCAGTTTCTTATCGCTGGTATGGTAAATAGGTTTCAAAAACCATCTCAATAAACGGACGGAAAACGAGCCATTTCCTTCAAGGTTACAAATATGGTGGAAACCTTTTTTATGAATGAACGTACGATTACATAATTGCGCATGTACGTACGTACGCTGCATGACCTCTCCGGTTATGAATGAAACCAACCGTACCGCGTTTTCCAGCGACGACTGCGTTGTGTAATGTGACGTAATGACAGGGTGGCCGTGTGGCGGTTCGACCTAACGCTACAACTGGGACATGGTAAGTGCAGGCATGCGACGCTGCTGCCTGTAAGACTGATATCAGTCACATATACATCCGCAGTGCTTCCGCACTTGTAAACTTTGCGCACGGCGTCTCCCATTCTGTGTGTAGTGTATACAGGTTTCGGAATGCGAAGAACGAGGAACACTACCCACAGTTTACTAGTTCACCCACACACATTTCATGCCTCATAGGCTTGCATTTAACACGGCTGTAAAGTATAGAGCTGAAGAATGGGTGGAGCTCTCCTGCATGTGCCTTCAAGGTGTTCACACAGTGATAGATTTGCCTTTACAGTTTCAATAGCATGCAGAGTTTAAAAAGAGTTTTATGTGTTTTATCTTTGTCTGTAGAATACTCTTTCCAGTGCCTACCCTTCTTTGTCGGTCCTGAATTAAGAAGTGTAACAACATCTTATGGCCGGTCCCAGTGGCCGCGCGGTCTAAGGCGTAGGTCTACGGCCGCTGGCCCGCTGAGATTGTGGGTTCGAATCCCACCGGGGGCATGGATGTCTGTCTGTTGCGAGTGTTGTGTGTTGTCAGGTAGAGGTCTCTGCGACGCACTGATCACGCGTCCAGAGGTGTCCTACCGACTGTAATGCGTCGCTGCGTGTGTGTGATCTAGAAACCTGAAGAATGAGAAGGCCATGGCCCGCGTTGGGCCGCAGCGCCACGGGGGGGGGGGCAGTATCTTATGTGATAGTCTACAAGACGTTCTAAAGTTAGGTTCAGGCGCACGTAAGAACGCAGCTGTTACCTGCTTAGTGTTCCAGTAGTTGCGTCATAGGAGAGACCATTCATAAGAGCTAACAACTTAATCATTTTCACGCAGCTAAGCACAGAAATATTTTCCGGAATTTTTAGAAAAAATAAAGTCGCTTCCTGTTCTCATTAATGAAACGTGTTTGTCCTCAACAAACAGAGTTTCTGGCGAGTTTTAAACAACTTCCGAATAAACAAGCTCAGGTCAAAAATACACTTTGTCGATCATATAGTTTATTTGTAGTATGTCTTAGTGATGCTAACAACAGAATGGCTTGTAGCTTTATGCTATTATCAGTGTGAAATGTGTTATATTTCAGTTTAATTGTTTTGTAATGGGGCTATTACAGGATGCCTTGTGTATGTACGTTCTATAGCCCTATTTATTACAGGCTGCCTTGGGTATGTAAGTACTTCAGCCCTATTATTGTGAATTACGGAAATAAAAAGTTTTGAGTTCGTTATGATTCACTTTGTTCGTAAATTGGGAAATTCTTTTTTTTATTTTCCATGTTTTAACAGCCCCAATGGGCCTAGGTCTTCTAATTGTTGAGGTTTCGAGATCACACTCTGACACACCACACTCGGTGGGACTCCTCTGGCAAAGTGATCAGCCCGACATAGAGGTCTCTACCTGATAACTCAAGGCAGTCACAACGGACAGATATCCATGCCTCCGCCGAGATTCGAACCCGCATTTGCAGCAAGCGATCGGCCGTAGGCGAACGCCTTAGACCGCGCGGCCACCGGGATCCGCGAGAACTTATAGCCATATTTATTTCAGTGCCCACAATAAAAGAGTAATTTTGTCTAAGCCCTTGAGTTCTTTTGAAAGGCAACACAATGAATTTGTGACTTCAAAGCATAAAGTTGCGTCCCCACGACAAACATGTCACTTGCGGGTGCTTGCCTCGCCGTTGAAACGAAGTATTTGGCCACTTGTCCATTTCCCACCGACTGTCGGTAAATGTTACATCAATCAAAGGAATCAGAATATTCTTTTATGTCGAGAATTGTTGTTGCGCTCCCACGGCTTGTTTGTACATGACAATCAGTTTTCTTATGCGTGGACCGCCAGTGTCTTGCAGTACATTGTGTCACATACACTGGGCAAGTAGACGAGTGGTGGGAAGACAGTCACGATGACAAAGCAAACATTTAGCTGGAATATTTCTAAAATGAAGCAGTTCTGGAAACAGTACGACATTTATTCACGTGGTTGCCAGATCCCAGTAGCCACGCGGTCTAAGGCGTGGGTGTCCGACCGCTCGCTTGCCGGGATTGCGGGTTCGAATCTTACCGGGGGCATGGCTGTCTGTCTCTTGTGAGTGTTGTTTGTTGTTCGGTAGAGGTCTGTGTCGGGCTGATCACACACCCAGAGGAATTCACAAGGTTGTTAATACAATGCACAATTATTGGCGTTTGTGTGACGTACGTACACCAGTATTGGGAACGCGGCCTAAGAAGGAACTGAGGATCGTCTTTTAAAAACCCGAGCAGCGGTGTCACAAAGGTTGGAGCCCCCTGTGGGCATTTATATTCCAGTGTCTAGTTTCTTTTTCCTTGTCAAATAATCTCTTCTCGTTAGCCTGCTACTTCAGCCACACCAAGCAGTGTCTGAATTTATGGCCTTTCTTGTAGCTGTAGGAGAGTGTTGTTATTTTGGCCATAATAAGGAATTATGGGTAATATGAACTGTACACGTAAGAGTATCAGATTGGCTCCACCAGGCACAAGAAGGCAGTACGGCAATGACCTGGCGTTGAAACGTTGAGACAAAATAAGAACAACTATGTTCTGACGCGTCACTGCTTCACTGTCCGGTAATTTGAGGGTTGTGTGGAATGGCTTTCCCATTATTACGTGGGATAAGGGTGTGGTTAGGACAAAAACTGATTGTTATAAAGTGTCGGGAAAGACTGGAACCATTTTTGAGGTCTCTGGCCTAGAAAAACAAAGACTACTGCCCTTTTAAAACACGTGAAATCTAGTTTTTTGCTGTCGTAAAGCGTTTACAAAATATATGAAATAATTAGGAATTAAGGAAATATCTGGAGAAATTACAGGACATTTCGTTAGGTTAGAATAACCAGGTGTTTGTTGAAATCACAGGCATACAGTAAGTTGATAAAGTTCGGTTCCACGAACAACATTAAGTCTGTTTTTTAACGATATTCTCCTCTGCATATATTGGTGTTGGTTGGAAATAAAAGACTGAACCGGCAGGAATTTGCTTTATAGTCACCGGAGATTAGCCACCATTTTGTGGGTCAGACTGACATGTTACAAGAAATGTGTCAAGTGAAATTACTGCCCATTACGACGGAATATAAATGGTAATTAGTAATTGAAAGTTCTGTCTCAGAAATGTGCGAAATACTTCGTGTCTGTATTTTTCGCAACAATGTCTGAACTATTTGACATGAAGATTGGGATGACGAAGTCTGACGTTCGTTCTGTATGAATGCTGCTTCTGGGAAGAGCTTAAGATGCTATACTTCGTGAAGGCTAACGTTAGGAGTTCTGGTAGGACATAAAATTATAGACCTGCTTATTGGAGTTGGGTAAATCCTGAGATTATGAATTACAATGTGTATGGTTACATGTAGTCTGACGCATAAGACGAGGCATGGAGTATTAAAATTTAACAGTTTATATCGTACCACTTCTGAATGTTAAACACTTTATTATCCAACAAACGCACAGCTATATAATTCGTAGATATAATTAAAATTATAAAATATTTAAAAGTGCTCCAACATGTTTCGGATCACAAAGGATCCATCATCGGGAAGCCTTATACAGTACTTGGCTAAAATTACAATAATGGCTCTATCGTGTCCGTTGACATGGACGTGGTCGGTGCTATGGCAGCATATTCTGCCCGTGGTGCATGTGTATCGTTCGCTCTATTGGAAGGGACTTCCTATACAGTGAACTACACTAATTATATCTACGAATTATATATCTGTGCATTTGTTGGATAATAAAGTGTTTAATCGTCATTGATGCACGGTGCAAACATGAAGACAGTTCTGAGAGGTTTACAACATTCATACATATCTCACTAATTTGTAACTTTACGACAGCTGTAACTCCGCCAGTGTTAAGATTGGCATGTCCAGAAAATTACCTAAAGTTTAAGCTGTCAGTCTGTTCTTTGTTGTTCCAATTATTCACGCACGTTTGTAACTTACGTATCATGCGTGATGTTGGGCTTCCGCCGTGTTGTAAATGAAATCCTCGCTCTTCTGGGATGTTACGCAGCGTAAATTATAATTTTTCGCCGTTTCGTGACAAAATATCAGTCAAATTTTCAAGGGCCAAGCAGGCCAAGAAGAACGGACTGCCGGACCCTTGAAGTTGGGACTGATAGGTTCTCCCGAAACGTCGGTAACTAGCTACCATTGTACGCTGCATAACATCACAGAAGAGCGAAGATTTGGCCACTTATTTTTTGAGAAGAAAATTTAAATTGGCAGTTTAACCCGGCCAGTGGTATAGGTTTTGAGCGTCAATTTTTTTGTTTTAAATTTTGTGTATTGGTAAAATGTATCACAAAGAGATTAGTGCATAGGTTTTATATGTTAGAAGTAAAGCGCCTTTACTTGCTAGAAGGCCGGTTATTTGGAAACATCTTGAGAAAAGTCAGTCAAATGTAATCCATTATGGCATGTAGTGTGAAGTCTCGTATCGAAGCTTCCGTAATAACTCCGCTAGATGAAGGTAAGCGAATGGTTTCAGGTTGCGGG
>Ga0123357_10015006_pt1 | contig 10137 bp, 5 predicted proteins | sample TergutEmb28metaG_FD_89873 | JGI IMG/M metagenome (GOLD analysis project Ga0123357, IMG submission 89873) | Embiratermes neotenicus P4 segment gut microbial communities from Petit-Saut dam, French Guiana - Emb289 P4 | ecosystem: Host-associated > Arthropoda: Insects > Digestive system > Gut ... | reverse complement strand
GGTCGACTCAGCCTCTAACAGAAATGAGTACCAGGAGTATTTTCTGGGGGTAAAGGCGGCCGGTGCGTAAGGCTGACAACCTACCACCATCCTGTGCCGTTGTCACGAAATCTGGGAACCTTAGCTTCCTGGAACCCTCTGGGCCTGTCCAGGCCTGTAATGGGACTGCTTTGCCCTTTACCCCCTTTACTTACCCTACCTTCTTAAAGAAATGAACATGCAAAGTCTTAACCCAAGAAATCCAAATAACTTTAACTGAAATGTTTTTCCATGTGGCGGATATTTAAGGAATATCATAATGCTTTAAGCTTGCGAGTTGTAATGCAGCTCTTCATTTCTTTTGGGAATAACTTGTACCGTGGTTGTTTTAACTTGTACTGTAGCTTTTTAAACTTGTTTTGTAACGTGTGTGTGTGTGTGTGTGTGTATGTGTGGATGTTTTGGTAATATGTGTACTTGTGTTTACTGCGGTTTTTTTACTCTTTGTACTGTGCTTTTTGGTATTGTTTCGTTTATGTATATTTATTCTTATTTGTTTTGTCTGTACTGGTGTAAGGACTACTGCCACCGAATGACAACTCAATTGCACTTAGTAATAATAATAATAATAATAATAATAACTGTATTGGGTTTAATAATTTTTTCAGGAAGGGTTCATATCTTCAAAACACGTTAACACAAAAATTAATAATACATGCAACATAACAAAATAATGCATTTTGACAATATGTGTACTCCGTCCGAGTACACCATACCTTTCCACTGGAACGAAATTGGGCGCGCCAGGCGTCGTTTAATAAAGAGGAGTCATGGGGAAAGCAGCGGATACTGCCAAGGTCAACAACGCGTCTCTGTGATGTGTAACGTTGTGAACCAGAACTATTGGCAACTAAATAACGGAGGTGAAAGCAGATTAAGAGACCTTTAGGTGGAAATTTATGGTCTATCAGCCGTAACATACCGTACCTGAAGTTTAGCCTGTCCATTTCAGACACATATAGACCAATAAGTGATTGTTTAGGGTAAATAATTACTTACCCCGATTCTAGTGGCTCTACTCCCCAGAAAGTGACCATAGCGCAAAACTGCAGGTTGTGTGCATCTACTGAGGAGGTTTAGAATGTGTGGGACCTTACTGCCATTCCTCTATACGGCAGAAAGTAAGCGAGGGTCAGTATCCTGCAATTAACAACAAAGTGGAAACATAATTGTTATGGAGCAAGAAAAATGGTAAAATAATAATAATAATAATAATAATAAACTGCAATTGGGTTGTCACCCGGTGGCAGTGGTTATTTTACATCATCATCATCATCATCATCATCATAAACATCAAGGATTGTACCCTTTGATCCGTTCCGTCTCCAGAGTTACAGCTGCTCGCGCCAAAGCTTCTTCGGTCTTCCAGTTGTTCTCCTTCCTTGTGGTCGGTATGATTTCAAAGGGATTCGGTTTTGTGGATTCTTTGCAAGTGTGTAAGCCAGTTCCGTCTGTATTCATCTATCTTGTCTATTTTACATGTATTTTACATACATACAAAATATGAAGTTCGTTACTAATAAATTTAAGTCGGGAGGGCTACATGAGAAGCATGTAGTGGCAACTTGGAATCTTGGAAACCATCTCAGCATTTGCTTATAGACACAGGGAAACCAAGATGATCTAGTAATCTAAATTTGGAACAAAATTTCACCAAATAGAAATCAAGCAACCTTAAATATTAGACCCTGCCTACCTCCATATTCCTTTGGCAGCAGGAGAAGTTCATCGACATATTGGCCACACACTTCATTCAAACCACAAGCTTCCTTGTTGTCAGGGAGGCAAACGTGACGTAATCACGAGGAATCCGATGTGATCCCGTCCTAGTGAAGAATTCTTCCTTGAACTTCAGTGTTCCATAACAAACATCCAAACGAGCAATCAAAGTAACTAATTCCATGTTGCGGGGTCTTCGTTGAGAAAAGTTCCTTCAGCCGACCGAGAAATGTTATGGTTTCATGGAACTCAGAAGCCCTTCTTCGTTTGACGTTCATAGGGCCGTGCATCGTAATATTATTTCTACAGCAAGACCAACTAGATGCACCAATGTATCAAATTTGTTTTATTTTGGAATGACACTGTACGTGTTTCGGACGGTTATTCCGTCCATCATCAGGAGTTCAAGACTGTACATAAAGCAACAGGCATTTGTCGAACTGTAAATCGAGAGATTTCCGGATTTACAGTTTGACAAATGCCTGTTGCCGTATGTACAGTCTTGAACTCTGGATGATGGACGGAAAGACCGCTCGAAACATGTACAGTGCCATTCTAAAATAAATGAATTTGATACACTGGTGCATCTAGTTGGTTTTACTATAGAAAAAACTTTGTTTATTGGACCGTGCACCATCTTGACAGTTGAATAAAGAGAGAGACCAACTTGATATCACTTGCTTTATTATTTCATTATTTAATGCTAAACATGTTTCGGATTTATTAACATCTGAAACATGTTGACCATTAAATAATGAAATAATAAAACAAGTGGCATCAAGTTGGTCTATCTTTATTCAATTATCAAGATGATGCACGGTCCATTAAACATAAGTTTATTTCTATAGTATTATTATTATTATTAAAACAAGAAGGAACATAATTTGAATACTTGCAGAATTATACAGGGTCATTCTCGCCATACTAAAGTTTGGTTTCGTTGCTGTTGTCGGTTTCTTTTATAAGTATTTTGAATTATTAGTGTTATTTTTAGTTCGAATGAATCTAAAGCCGAAACAGCGATATTTCTGGTGCCTTCAGAAGCAGAAAATGATTAATTTCTGATGCGTCAAAAGCGAAGGAATTTAAATTTTTCTTATGACGTTTTTGGGTCGGTTGTCAAATTTTCTTGTCCGCATAAAATCAATTAATAAAATTACTTATTCCATATACAATCGTGTCACTTTCTTAAAAGTACTGTAGGTTACAAATGCTCGTTTCTCTCCAGGCACGCCTTGGAAAGAGTTTTAGTGGCTTCATCTTGTCCATACCCTTGCACTGATGACACTATTTTACGTTAAAATGCGACTCATGCACTATATATTTTAACAACACTTTATTTACACTATACACCTCTACAGGCTTTAGCCCTCAAGAGGCCATCCTGAGGGAATACGTTCGTGAGCAGGGTCAACAAAATGCGTATCCAAATGTAAATATCAGATGAAAGAGCCGCGTGTTGTATGTTAGGCAGCAGTTGTCCAACTGTGACAATAGCCACCCACGCTGCTCTTTAATCTGATGTTAACATCTGGACACGCATTTTGTTGACCCTGCTTGTGAAATGTATCAGTACTCCCTGAGGATGGCCTCTTGATGGCCGAATCATGTAGGAGTGCACAGTGTGAAGTGGTATAACATATATAGTGCATTAGTCGCTTTTGAATTAAAAGAGTTTTTAGTTGTCTTTATCTTTGTGCTGATAGTATAGGAAAAGCATCTCACCTGCAAGTATAAATGACTTAAAAGTATGTTCGCCAGCTCGCAAAATTACATCTCCTCAGGAAAGCGGGAAACGGTAAAGAATATCCTTTGGACTTACGTCCAAATTTTATGGATTGATGTGTTTGACGCTGCTTGCTTGATGTCTCTTAGCCTCCATCTGGGATTTCTTTCGTAACCTGTTGTCATTTTCATGTTAACATAATTTGTCGCGTGTTTCTGTCGCTGACCGCTATGTTATAACCCTTCCCTCGGTTGTAAAATGTTTGCGAAACAAAACACTACGTAGTATGTAGATCATACCACTAGAGCTCATGCCCCTCCCTTTGCCTATACAGTTTAAACATTTGTTTTTCACTACAGGAGATTACTCATCGCTGACACAAGACAGGTAATGTAGTATAACGTAACATTCCCGTAATCCAGTAAAACTCGTGGGTACGTTACTTAGGCGAAATGTCGGTTACTTGGGCGATAAAAGAAAGGAAATGAATGCATGAAACGCAGGCGATTTTAACGCAATACTAGAGATGAATTGGAAAACACAAGAAGCCAAACTGGACATATTCAGGTCCATAGTATGATCAAGCCTTAAACTCGAGTTACCTCAGTATCCAAGTCTCGCCGCCAGAGGCGCTATTGCCGCAAGTGATGAGAATGGCGTCTCATGTGTAGAGAGCTAAACATGTGTTGTGATGTCACGGATCGAAATTCAGTTGCAGTACAAAGGAGATTTCGTACGAATGGCGGGGAAGTAACAAAAATGTAGCTTTGCAAGTGGTGTAATTTGTTCGAAGAGAATAGTTTTATCTGTAAAGGGAAGGGTCTCGGTGAACGACTAGACACTGAAACTAAGGTGAATGAAGTTCGGGTGCCCTTTGTTTGCAGTCCAAGAACATGATGAAGGAAAGCTGCCCGATAATAACTCTTTGCCACAGTCCACAGTGCACAGAATTCTGCGAACCCGTTTGTTATCTGAAATTTACAAATGTACCAGTTGCTGTAACCCGTAACAGCCCTAGACAAACAAGGTCATTAGTAATGTTCTGTAAACTTGAAGGCGACTAAGTTTTTGGAGCCAAAATCGTGTTTCCTGGCGAAGACTCTGTTCATCTATCCGGATATGCTAACAGACATAACGTTAGAATTTGGTGTGCAACATTCCCCTTGCGGTTTTTGGAGGTAAAACGGATGATCCCAATTTTAATGCGTTTTTTGTACCGTGTCCATATAGAAAGTGTTCCGTTCGGGGCTTTCACATTTGCCGACACTGTGACCGGTGCATAGTGTCTAGACATGTTGGATGAATTCCTCATACCGAGTCGATGTTGGGAAAAGAGAGTACAAAAGACATGCTAAGGGAACAAAACGTATCGCCTTGTTATTTTCAATTTGTAGTTCAAGCGGGGCTACTTCGATCGAAAATTTCCACGGAAATGGGTTGCCACAGGCGATCCTGTCATTTTACCCCCCGTTCCCTCCGAACTTATGTACCTCTTCATTTCTTCTTCTGGAAGTACATTAAGAGTGTTGTTTACGTTACACCATTGCCAACAAATTTGCCGGAAATTGCTGGAGGGTATAAGCTTGTGCGGCTACAGTTACACGGCCTTGCCTATAAGTGTGTGGACTGAACTCCAGTACACATATGGTATGTACCGAGCTACTCATGATGTCCGCATTGACACCCTGTCAACAGGTAAGTGTAGGTCACAAAAAATCGATCATATAACCTGCCAACTGACTTTTTTTATGTTTTGCTGACCGTGCATCCTGGCATGACTCTGGGCAAATGACCAACTTTATGCACAATTATGTTATATAATACGTTTATTATAATAAACCTCTACATGTTTCGAGCAACACTGTGCTCATCATCAGGAGGTTGAATTGTATTAATACAGCATCTGGTATAGTACTCTCTGTAAGTGACCGTCCGGTGTGCAGGTACATGCACACCGGACAGCTGTCCTTTTAAAGACTTGCGCGCAATGTGCTATGTATAATTTGTGACTATAAATTATAAAAAATATGGAACTAGGCTTTTTGAACTTTGTCAGGGAGTAAACCATGAACATAACTAAATATGAATTAAATATTTGCAAGTAGTAACAGCTATACACTTGCGAATTTTGGAAGTTTTCCCAATAGTGTAATCGAGGGCACCGATCTGCTGAGATGTTTGAACCTTCGTCCCTGGGTCAGCGGTTCTCGACGTTTCGAATTCACCTTCATCTTCGAGGATTCGCGGTCCATGAAGAATGCCCTTTATCCCTTTAAGATGAAAGCAACATTTTCCTTCGAAACCTAAGAAACCGCTTGTTCAGCGACAGCGTTACATTCCAGAACATCGGAATAAGCTGGATTGCAGTGTATGTACTGTCTAACACAACTATATGATGGTAGAGATATGTATAGAATTTATTAAATAAAGTACAACTACATGTTTCGGCACTTGACATTGGCCGTCTTCAGTTTGAGAAATGAAAAAACTTAGTAATCAGCTGCACTCGACTTACTAAGTTTTTTCATTTCTCAAACTGAAGATGGCCAATGTCAAGTGCCGAAACATGTAGTTGTACTTTATGTAATAAATTCTATACATATCTCTACCATCATATAGTTGTGTTAGACAAGTACATACAATCCAGTCTAGTTTATTTATGAACACAACAGGGATGACGAACCTTATGATCGGAATACGCAATTAGAAGCATAGTGACTGCAGACATTGAGCGTATAGGCCTGTGACAAATGTAGAGCATATAGGTCTGTGACAAACGTAGAGCGTATAAGCCTGTGACAAACGTGGAACATGTAGGCCTGTGACAAACCTGGAGCTTATAGGCCTGTGACAAACGTGGAACATGTAGGTCTGTGACAAACGTAGAGCGTATAGGTCTGTGATAAACGTGCAGCGTATAGGCCTCTGACAAACGTGGAGCATACAGGCCTGTGACAAACGTGGAACATATAGGCCTGTGACACGTGGAGCATATAGGTCTGTGACAAACGTGAATCATATAGGCCTGTGACAAACGTGGAGCGTATAGGCCTGTAACACGTGGTGCATATAGGCCTGTGACAAATGTGGAGCATATAGGTCTGTGACAAACGTGGAGCATATACGCCTGTGACAAACGTAGAGCATACAGACCTGTGATAAACTTAGAGCGTATAGGCCTGTGACAAACGTGGAGCGTATAGGCCTGTGACAAACGTGGAACATGTAGGCCTGTGACAAACGTGGAGCATATAGGTCTGTGACAAACGTAGAGCGAATAGGCCTTGACAAACGTGGAGCGTATAGGCTTGTGACAAACGTGGAACATACAGGCCTGTGACACGTGGAGCATATAGGCCTGTGACAAACGTGGAGCATATAGGCCTGTGACAAACGTGGAGCATATATGCCTGTGACAAACGTGGAGCATGTAGGCCTGTGACAAACGTGGAGCATATATGCCTGTGACAAACGTGGAGCATATAGGCCTGTGACAAACGTAGAGCGTATAAGCCTGTGACAGACGTGGAGCGTATAGGTCTGTGACAAACGTGGAGCATATAGGCCTGTGACAAACGTGGAGCATATAGGCCTGTGACAATCGTAGAGCGTATAAGTCTGTGACAAACGTGGAGCGTATAGGTCTGTGACAAACGTGGAGCATATAGGCCTATGACACGTGAAGCATATAGGCCTGTGACAGACGTGGTGCATATAGGCCTGTGACAAACGTGGTGCATATAGGCCTGTGACAAACGTGGTGCATATAGGCCTGTGACAAACGCAGAGCATACAGGCATGTGACAAACTTAGAGCGTATAAGCCTGTGACAAACTTAGAGCGTATAAGCCTGTGACAAACGTGGAGCGTATAGGCCCGTGACAAACGTGGTGCATATAGGCCTGAGACAAACGTGGTACATATAGGCATGTGACAACCGTGGAGCATATAGGCCTGTGACAAACGTGGTGCAGTCGCAATATGCACTGAGTAGGAATGAACAAACATGCAGATTATAATATTGCTTATTGAATGGTGTATAATTATGTGTGGCCTCACCATATACACTAGACTTGAACATTTTAACGACAATTTACTTCAAAAGCTCTTCCCAGAATTTGTCTATTTTCAAAAATCCAATGAACATGCCATTTTTTTGCCACATTCAAAATGTTTTTATGTCTCTTTTGAATGGGCTACAGACATACACAAATGTTGGAAGGTAAATGTAGATGTGTGTGTTAACTGGATGTGTGAGAGATGATGTGGCTGTGTCCACGTCAGGTAGTTGGAGGGTGCCTTTACCTTGGGTGGAGCCCTGGCTGTTGAGTGGCCGTCTTCAAGGGCAGAGACCTGAGCGGCGTTGCCAAGCCGAGAGGACTTCCTCGTGGGCACTACATCCCGCATTAATAGTAGATTGATATCTTACAGGCTGTTGCTTTTGATGTCGCCACCAAGTGCAATTTACTTTTGTGTTTCCCCATTCCTGACTGTAAAGTAGCCTTATGTAATTTATGAAATTTTTGTAGGTGCCCTTCATGGGATACACCTTCTGACGACAGATTTAAATGTACTGTGATATTAGTATCTTACATTTTTAGATCAGCTGTGCGTGCTAAACTTAATAGCGGCCAGCACAGTTCCCCGGTTTTCTTTCTTAACTGTTTAAAACCGATTTATTACTCCGTCTGCTGGCAGGTTTAAAATTAAAAAATCTACACTCTTTCCGAAACGTATTTCTGCGGTTTGCATGGCTCTCAGAACGGTGATCATTGCCGTAATCACCGAAGTGTTTGAATATTATAATCGAAATGGAGTGTTTTTACTGCGCCGTTCTACGCGAGGTTAGCCCAGGCCTTTAGTCGCTGGTGGTCGCCGGCCTCTCACTGCTTGGGTCAGGCCATAAGGAGTGGCACTGAGACATCCTTTTCTCTGAATACGTTGGTTCCATGCTAGTATTTTTCAGTCCGTGTGGGGATTACCGGAGGACAAATTGGCACTGGGACACACACGTTGTTCTCTGAATAATTCTGATTTTGATCCTTGTAAATAACCAACTTGTACAGTTTTTTCTTGTATATTTGTTTCTATTCTCTGCATGTTTCGGGCAGCCATGTGCCCATCATCAGGAGAATTATTGTACCAGTGCGATACCTGGTTTATGTCACTCTGTGTAGATGACCGTCTGGTTCTGGTATGCATACCAGACAGTCATCTACACAGAGAGATATAAACCAGGTGTCACATTGATACAATAATTCTCCTGATGATGGGCACATGGCTGCCCGAAACATGCAGAGAACAGAAATAAACATACAAGAAGAAATTGTGCGTCAAGTTGATCATTTGCAAGGACGATACCAGGATGCACGGTCAATAAAACATAAAATTCTGATTTTCCTTGTCAGTATCATTCATTTGGCAGTCCATATGAGATCAGTGATGGAAAAAGTTGCACTGGTACAGGTTTCTGTCTGAGTATTTTGGCTTTCTGCTGTCACTGTCGTTCAGTCCATTGGAGATTAATGGTGAACTAAGAGGCGCTCTGAAAAACTTCTCTCCATATACTCCGGTTTTCCTTTGTCACTGTTATTCACTCAATGTGAGAGTAGTGGTGGTCGAATGGGAGCTGGGACAGATTTTTCCCTGTCATTGTCATTCCACCAGTACCCCATACCCAACTTCTGTATGAATATCTTGCCAGAAAGGCAAACAAGCGAAGTCTGGGAATCTGGAAGATGTGATTGGAAAACGACCGTCACTTTTTTTGTCTTTCGTGCATGGATCGGACCAAATGATAAGTAGGTATTGTTTGTCTTTGATGTCGTAGTGCTGCGAAATGTGTGTTAGTGGAGAACGGACAGTTCTGCTTTTGTACAGCGTACAAGTTGGCAGCTTGTTAGAATCACAGTCTTGCCATCCTTAACAACTGTTGCCAGAAGAGTAGTGGTCAATTCTTAATGCCTATAGTCCATACCTAATAGATGTTCTAGGACGTCTGTGTACTCACTGTAGCAAGGCAATTACACCTTGCCGTTTTATTTTCTAACACTTGTGTGCGAAGCCATAAAAATGAAAGACTGGCAAATAAAAAGTAATCAAAATTTTCTATTTGTAATCAAATAAAAATGTCAGTCATAGTACAACAAACACAAACACAACGTGACTTTTGTTTGTGACAAGATAATACACCGATTGTCAATCAAAATTCTATTCCGGAAGAAATTAAGAGCAGATTGGGGTCAGGAAATGCTTGCTATCATTCGGTGCAGAATATTTTGTCTTCTAGGCTGCTATATAAAAATTTAAAGATCAAGATATATAGAACTATAATTTTGCCTGTTATTTTGTTTGGGTGTGAAACTTGGTCGCTGACATTGAGGGAGGAAAGGAAGCTGAGGGTGTTTGAGAATATGGTGTTGAGGAGAGTATTTGGACCTAGGAGTGATGAGACAACGGGGGAATGAAGGAGATTGCATAACGAGGAGCTAAATAATTTGTACCCCTCACCCAATATTGTGCGGGTGATAAAATCGAGAAGAATGAGATGGGCTGGGCATGTGGCGCGTATGGGTGAGGAGAGGGGGGTGTATAGGGTCTTGGTGGGGAAACCGGCGGGAAAGAGACCACTGGGGAGACCTAGGCGTAGATGG
>Ga0123357_10015005_pt1 | contig 10137 bp, 7 predicted proteins | sample TergutEmb28metaG_FD_89873 | JGI IMG/M metagenome (GOLD analysis project Ga0123357, IMG submission 89873) | Embiratermes neotenicus P4 segment gut microbial communities from Petit-Saut dam, French Guiana - Emb289 P4 | ecosystem: Host-associated > Arthropoda: Insects > Digestive system > Gut ... | reverse complement strand
TTTGACACATCTATTGAACAAAGAATGAATGGTACTTGTGCTGGTGGCACTGGTGCTTTTATAGATCAAATGGCTTCATTGCTTAATACAGATGCACAGGGGTTAAATTCTCTTGCAAAGAATTATGAAATGATATATCCTATTGCATCACGTTGTGGTGTATTTGCTAAAACAGATATACAACCGCTAATTAATGAAGGTTCTAAAAAAGAAGATATCGCTGTATCTATATTCCAGGCAGTTGTTAATCAAACTATTTCTCGGACTTGCTTGCGGCAGGCCAATACGCGGCAATGTTGCATTCTTAGGTGGCCCGCTTAATTATTTATCTGAATTAAGAAATAGATTTATACAAACTTTAAATCTTTCAGATGAACAAATTATAGTTCCTGAAGAAGCTCACCTATTAGTTGCAAAAGGTGCCGCTTTAACTTCTATACAAAATAAATCTATAACTGCAGAAAGTTTATTACAAAAAATAGAGAATTTTAAAAATTTTAATGATGATAGCAGCAAACCACTAAATCCATTGTTTAGTTCTAAAGAAGAGTTTGATGAATTTAAATCAAGGCATTCTCAATCTGCCATTACAAAAATTCCATTATCTACATATGAAGGAGATTGTTTCCTCGGTATTGATGCTGGTTCTTCTACTAGCAAAATTGTTTTAATAGATAATTCCGGCAATCTTTTATATTCGCTATATGACAGCAATAAAGGTGAACCATTACAAAGTATTATAAATATGCTAAATGAGCTATATTTAAATCTGCCTAAAGCAGCAATTATTAAATATGCCGGTATCACAGGATATGGAGAAAAATTAATACAAACAGCTCTAAATATAGATTTGGGCGAGGTTGAAACAATTGCACATTATACTGCTGCCAAAAAATTTATGCCTGATGTTACAAGCATTATAGATATAGGCGGACAAGATATGAAATACATAAAAATTAAAAATAATGCTATAGACAACATAATGCTAAATGAAGCTTGTTCATCTGGATGTGGCTCATTTATACAATTACTTGCAGACAGTCTAAATATATCTATTTCAGATTTCGTTAATTCTGCTTTAAAGTCTAGAAGTCCTGTTGATTTAGGTTCTAGATGTACTGTTTTCATGAACTCTAAAATTAAACAAGCACAAAAAGAAGGTGCTTCAGTTGGAGATATTTCTGCTGGCCTATCATTTTCTGTTGTTAAAAATGCTTTGCAAAAAGTTATGAAAATCAGAGATGTAAACAGCCTTGGAAATAGCATAATAGTACAAGGCGGTACTTTTTATAATGATGCAATTCTTCGTGCTTTCGAATTAACTGTTGGAAAGAATGTCGTAAGGCCAGATATTGCAGGCCTTATGGGCGCATATGGAATTGCTCTGCTTGCAATCCAACAATATGAAACACAGAAAAATACTGAATATGTATCTACTATATTAAAACAAGATCAATTAAAGAATTTAAAAATAGATCTTACACATGCCAGATGTAAACAATGTGAAAATAATTGTTTACTCACAATTAACAAATTTAACAATGATAAAAAATTTATTTCTGGTAATAGATGTGAACGCGGTTCTGGAACTGTATCAGGAAATAAAGATTTGCCAAATTTATATAAATATAAATATGAAAGAATGTTTAATTATACTTCTCTGGATGAGGATAATGCGACCAGAGGTACAATTGGAATTCCTAGAGTTTTAAATATGTTTGAAGATTATCCATTTTGGTTTACCTTCTTCACATCTCTGGGTTTTAGAGTTGTTCTTTCAGATAAAAGTACAAAAAAGATATACGAAAAAGGTATGGAATCAATGCCTTCGGAATCCGTATGCTATCCGGCAAAATTAACTCATGGACATATTATGGATTTAATAGAAAAAGGATGCGATGCCATCTTCTACCCTTGCATACCTTACTCTAGAAAAGAAATCAAAAATACTGATAATCATTATAACTGTCCTATAGTAATTTCATATTCAGAAGTTATTAAAAACAATGCTGAACATATAGATAAAATAAATTTTATAAATTCATTCTTGCCTTTTAAATCTGAGAAATTGGTTCAGAGAATAATGGAAATATCAGAATTCGACAAATATAGTTTCAGTAAAGAAGAATTATCAAAAGCAGCTAAAGAAGCTGAGATTGAGTATAAAAGGGCAAAAAGCGACATACGTAAAAAGGGCGAAGAAACTATAGAATACATAAACAAAAACAATATAAAAGGTATTGTACTTTCTGGAAGACCTTATCATGTCGATCCTGAGATAAACCACGGAATTGATACATTAATCACAAGCCTAGGTCTAGCAGTACTTACAGAAGACAGCATATCTCATTTAGGTAAAGTTAAACATCCATTAAGAGTTATGGATCAGTGGACATACCATTCTAGATTATATGCAGCTGCCGAAGTAGTTGGAATGCATGATAATTTGGAACTTGTTCAACTAAACTCTTTTGGCTGCGGTGTAGATGCTGTAACGACTGATCAAGTTGAAGAAATATTGTCAAACTATGGAAAAATGTACACATTAATAAAAATAGATGAAATTAACAATTTAGGTGCTGTTCGTATTAGGATAAGATCACTTCTTGCCAGCATGGAAAAACGTGTAGGGTCGTCTGCCCTCAGCCGCCCGGATACCTGTGGGCAGGCACCCCTACATCATCCATATGAGTTTCATAAAACTAAGTTTACAAAAGATATGAACAAAAATAATTATACAATATTAATGCCTCAAATGGCTCCTATTCATTTTGAACTTATGGTAGAGGCTATTAAGTCTTCTGGATATAATATAGAATTGCTAAGAGAATGCACTAATAATACTGTATCTACTGGACTTAAATATGTGAACAATGATTCATGCTATCCTTCTATTATAACTACTGGCCAGATAATTGAAGCATTAAAATCTGGAAAATATGATCCGGATAAAACTGCTGTTATCATGTCTCAAACAGGTGGTGGCTGTAGAGCTACCAATTATATTGGATTTATTCGTAAAGCTTTAAAAGATGCAGGTTTCGCTCAAGTACCAGTTATATCTTTTAATATTGTAGGATTAGAAAAATCATCCGGTTTTAAATTATCTTTGGGAATGCTTCTAAAGCTTGTTAAATCAGTTATATATGGGGACCTGTTACAAAAACTTGTAAATAAAAATAAGGCTTATGAAAAAAATAAAGGCGAAACTGAATCCCTATATAATGAATGGATGAATAAATGTAAAGAATTAATAATGTCAAGTTCTTATAAAAAATTTAAAAAGAGTATTTATGCTATTGTTAATGACTTTGAAGAAATAGAATTTGATAAGTCTTTAAAAAAGCCTAGAGTTGGTATTGTTGGGGAGATTCTTATTAAATATCATCCATTTGGTAATAATTACATAGAAAAATTCTTAGATAAAGAAGGCGCAGAAGTTGTAATGCCTGACTTCATGGGATTTATTAAATATATTGTAGCAAATAAAGTAATATCTAATAGTCTATTGAAACAAAGCAATTTGAAATCTAATATATCTAAAATAGGTATTAATCTTATAAATAAAGTAGAAAAAGATGTAAAAATAGCTTTATCAAATTCTAATAAAGGTTACTTATTACCTTCTAATATATGGCACTTACAAGAGCAGGCAGAGAAAATCTTATCTTCAGGAAATCAAACTGGTGAAGGATGGTTCTTAACTGCAGAGATGATAGAATACATAGAAAACGATATTCCTAACATAGTATGTGTACAGCCATTTGCATGCCTTCCTAATCATATAGTTGGTAAAGGTGTTATAAAAACTATTAGAAATCTATATCCAAATGCTAATATAGTGCCAATTGATTATGATCCAGGCAGTAGTTCATCTAATCAGATAAACAGAATTAAATTATTACTAACTGTCGCAAATGATAATCTAAAACTTAAAGATAGAACTATGGTACGTATACTATTGGAAAATGAAAAAACAAAGGAAATTGTAAAGATATAAAAATCTCCGGCTTTGCCGGAGATTTTTATATCTTTACAATTCCACCCATTACTTCATTTAGTCCGTTTTCACTAATCTGTAAACCTTGAACAATCTTTGCCCCACCTGCTACTAATATTGTATCTCCTTCTTCTAAATATCCCTCACTTTTCAATTGCTCTATACCTACTCTTATTAAATCATCTATACTATTTTGATTTGGAAATAACTTAGAAATTATATTCCAATGTAATCCTAGCTGCCTATATGTTCTCTCATTTTGGGTTATTGCAAATATTGGGCATCCTGGACCAAAGCTTGATGTTGTTCTTGCAGTATTCCCTGTTTCTGTATATGCAATTATTGCCTTTGCATGCAAATGTGCTGCTGCCATACAAACTGAATAATTCATATTAAATAAATAATCAAATTCTTCTAATTCATACTCTCTTCTTTTAAATCTCTTCCAATATTTTATAGACTGTTCTATAGTTATGGCAACTTTATTCATAACTTTTACGCACTCCACTGGAAATGCCCCAGATGCAGTCTCTCCAGATAGCATAATAGCACTGCTGCCATCATAAATGGCATTTGCTATATCACTTATTTCTGCTCTTGTTGGTCTCGGATTAGTTATCATTGATTCCAACATCTGTGTTGCAGTTATAACTGGTTTTCCTGCAGTATATGTTTTTCTTATAAACTGCTTCTGAAATATTGGAACTTCTTCCATTGGTATTTCAACCCCTAAGTCTCCCCTTGCTACCATTATCCCGTCTGAAACTTTGAGTATTTCATCAAAATTGTCAACACCTTCTCTATTCTCAATTTTAGATATTATTTTTATATGTTCACCATTATTTTCTTTTAGCACTCTTTTTACTTCTAATACATCTTCAGGCTTTCTTACAAATGATGCTGCTATATAATCAAACCCTACTTCAATTCCATATTTTATATCATCTATATCTTTTTCAGTAACTCCAGGTAAATTTAATTTTAAATCAGGTACATTAATACTTTTACGGTTTGTAAGCTTTCCACCACGAATTACTTTACAAACAATATCTTTACCAGGTATTTCTTCTACTACAAGTTCAATTGTTCCATCATTAATTAGCACTGTTTTTCCTACAGCTACATCTTGATATAGGTTTTTATATGAAATTGATACTTTTGTATCATCTCCCAGCATATCTTCATTTAATAGAGTAAATATAGCACCATCATTTAAAAATGCCTCATCATTTGCAAATTTTCCAATCCTTATTTCAGGGCCTTGTGTATCTAAAAGTAATGGAATTGGAAGATTCAATTCTGTTCTAACCTCTTTAAACATATTAATTCTATCTTCTTGATCCTTATAATTTCCATGTGAAAAATTTATCCTTGCTACATTCATTCCGTGCTTGCATTAACTGTCTTAACATATCTTTACTATCTGTTGCAGGTCCTAGCGTGCAAACTATTTTTGTCTTTCTCATTATTATATTTACTTCCTTTCAATCAACTTGCTTGTCCCCCTTAAATAAGGGGGACAAGTTTCTTCTTAATTGTACAATTTGTTCTAAGCATTAGTAATCCACTTTACAAGATTCAAATTCGCATTATCCAATAACATTGGATGTTTAGGCATTACTCTAAATGTATATCCATAATTTCCACCTGTTTTTAATTCTACTTTAGCCTCAAATTTATATTCTCTTTTCTCATCATTAGACTCTACCAAATCCATTGGTATTATGCTTATATTTTCTACTGTTCCATTATCTAAAATTTTGCCATAATAGCTTTGAGCTTCTATATTATCTACACTAATATCTGGAAGTTTAACTGTGCAGGCAACTTTTATATTATTCCCTGCATCTATAGTTATATTGTCCAAATTGTTAGATTGAGTAATTTCAATGTCATCCCAATTTCTATATAGTTCTTCTTTTACTTTGTTATATTCTGTAACCAGCTCCAAACTACTATAATACTTGTTAGTTAGATTGCATAAAGGCATATATATCTTATTAGCATAATCTTCAAGCATTCTTGATGTACTATATTCCCATCCTGTAGACATTATTGAATTTTTCATATATTGCAACCATTGTTCTGAAATTCCACTTTCATCTTTATTGTAGTATGCTGGCACAATTTTATCTTCTAATATGTTGTACATACTCTCACTATCTGCACAGTCTTGTTCTTCATAAGAAGCATATTCAGCGTTTGTTCCGATTGCCCAGCCGTTTTTTGAATTATATCCTTCTGCCCACCATCCATCTAATATACTAAAATTTACTACTCCGTTTACAGATGCCTTTTCTCCACTAGTTCCTGACGCTTCTAATGGTCTTCTTGGATTATTTAACCATACATCAACACCAGATACTAAATATCTTGCATTACCTATATTATAGTTTTCCACAATAAATATTTTTCCTCTAAACTGCGGCATCATTGAAACTTCATGTATATATTTTAAGAGTTCCTGACCTTCTATATCTTTTGGATGTGCTTTACCAGCAAATATTAGCTGCACTGGCCTATTTGCATCATTTAAAATTTGAGTTATTCTTTCTAAGTCTTTAAATATTAATGTAGCTCTTTTATATGTAGCAAATCTTCTAGCGAATCCAATTGTTAGATAATTTGGATTTAGCTTTCCAGTTATTTCTTTTATCTCTTCATAATTCATTCCGGCATTTTTAAATCTACTAGTTACATTTTTGCTTACTAAATCTACTAGTTTTTCTTTTCTTTTTTGATGCTCTTCCCATAAACGATGATCTGGTATCTCTGATATATTATTCCATGTATCTTCTAACTGAATTTTATCTTGCCAATAAGGCACTAAATATTCGTTATATAATTCCTTCAAATTCGGTGCAAGCCATGAGCAAGTATGTATGCCATTTGTTACATATGTTATTGGAGCTTCATTTGAAGCAATTTTTGGCCATACTCCTCCAAACAACTCTCTTGAAACTGCTCCATGCAGCTTACTAACTCCATTTTTCTTTCCTGCTATTTTTAATGCCAATATTCCCATATTGAATCCGGTTTTAGCCTCATCATCAGGTTTCATTCCAAGTCTTAAAAATTCTTCTTCTGAAATTCCTAATTTTTCTGGAAAATCTCTAAAATAGAGCTGCATTAATTCTATTGGAAATATATCATTACCAGCTGGAACCGGTGTATGTGTAGTAAATGCTGTTTTACTTGATACAATATCTTTTGCTATTTCAAAAGATACCTTTTTTTCTTCCATAATATTTCTAATTAACTCTAAAACAAGAAATGAAGAATGTCCTTCATTCATATGGTATATTGTTGGATTTATCCCCAATTCCCTTAATACCGCAACTCCTCCGAATTCCTAAAACCATTTCTTGCTGAATTCTAGTTTCTTGATTTCCGCCATAAAGACTTAAAGTTATTCCTCTATACTCTTCACGATTTTGTTCTAAATCTGTATCTAATAAATATAGTGCAACCCTTCCAACTTGTACTTTCCATATTTTTATATATAGCTTTCTTCTCCATAATTTTATACATATAATTAGATCTTCTCCATCATCTTTTTTTACTGGAAATACTGGCAAATTGTCCAGATCTATATTATAATATTCTGTTTCTTGACATCCTATATTATTTATCTTTTGATGAAAATATCCATTCTTATATAATAGACCTACAGCAACTAAAGGTATGCCTAAATCGCTAGAAGACTTTAAGTGATCTGCTGAAAGAATTCCTAAACCACCAGAATATATTGGAATTATTTCATCTAGTCCATATTCTGCTGAAAAATATGCAATTATGTCTTCTTTATTATCAGGGTAATGCTTATTAAACCAATGGCTTTTGCTATTCATATATCCTTCAAAGTTCTCTACAATTTTATTATACTCTTTCAAAAAATCTTGGTTTTCTGCAATAGCTTCTATTTTTTCCTGTTCCACTAACCTTAAAAATTTAACAGGATTTTTTTCACATCTTTCCCATAAATCTATATCTATTTGTTTAAATAATTTCAGAAATTCTGTGTTCCAAGACCACCATAAATTATTTGCAATATCAGATAATTTGTTAATTTTTTTTGGCAATTGTGGATTTACTGTTATTTTATTAAATATGTACATTCTTATATCTCTCCTTTGTATTTTTATGCGTTTCTTCTTGTGTGTTTACGGACGACTTGTAGTCGCCCTTACATTCCTTATATGACTTATTATCTATGAAAAAAGTTTGTTTGTCAATCAATTTTTGGAGAAAATTTTATATTAGTCTGCATTATTCAAATATATCTCCTATCTGCATTTTATTGCCTCTCAAGAACTCTTGTATACTCATTTTTTTTGCATTTTCTGCTTGTATTTCTAGTACTTTTATTATCGCATCTTTTGCTTTAATATATAGTCCATCTTTACTATCCACATATATGATTGTTCCTGATTTTATGTTTTTTGGTAGGAGCAGATTCCATATCTGCCCGGGCGGAAATAGATTCCGTTCCTACTGTAATTATTTCAACCTTCCAAAGTTTAATCTTTTTACCATTCGAATATGAATATGTTCCCATTGTTGGATTTAATCCTCTTACTAAATTTTTAATCTCTAAAGCTTCTTTGTTTTCCCAATCTATTTTTGACATTTCTTTATCCAACATAGGTGCCAAAGTAAACTCTTCTCCCTGGCTTATTCTTGGAGCTGTATTCTTTTCTATTCTATCTAAAGTCTCTATTAATAGCTCAGCACCTATTTTAGATAGCCTATCCCATAATTCTCCCGCAGTTTCATCATTTTTTATTTCTACTTCTTCTTGCAAAATTATATCTCCTGAATCCATTTGTATATCCATGTACATTGTTGTCACGCCTGTCTTTTTATCTCCATTTATTATAGCCCATTGTATTGGAGCAGATCCTCTATATTTAGGCAACAAAGATGGATGGACATTAATGCACCCATACTTAGGTATGTCCAATATTTCTTTTGGAAGAATCATTCCATACGCTACAACACATATAACATCTGGCTTTAGCTCTTTAATTTCATCTATAATATCTTGGTTATTTTTTATTTTCTCTGGCTGATATATATTAAAGTCTTTTTCCAAACTATATTCTTTAACAGGAGAAAATATCATTTTCATACCTCTACCTTTAGGCTTATCTGGCACAGTAAATACACCTATAATTTCATGTCCTTTATTATAGATCGATTCTAATGATTCTTTTGCAAAATCTGGCGTACCCATAAATAATATTTTCATTATTGTTTTTTTCTCTCTTCCCTTTTCTCTTCTGTCTCATCATCAGTAACTATTTCTAATGTGCCTGGTATAATTTTATCTACAAAAACTATTCCGTTTAAGTGATCCATTTCATGTGCTATAGCTTGTGCCAACAAATCTTTACCTTTCAAAGTTACCTTCTCACCCTCTTCATTTAAGGCTTTTACGGTTACTTCTTTTGGCCTTACAATTTTAGCAAACTTATTTGGAAAGCTTAAACAACCTTCTTCTACAGTTTGTTCTCCTTCTTCTTTAACTATATATGGATTAATTAATACAAACACAGGGGTATCTTCTTGATATAAATCTATTACTACTACTTTTTTTAGAATACCAACCTGTACTGCTGCTAAGCCTACTCCATTATATTTATGCAAAGTTTCTATCATATCTTGTATTAGGTCTTTTATTTTATCATCAATTACTTCTACGTCTTTTGATCTCTTTTTTAATATTTCGTCTCCTTCTTCGCGGATTTGTCTTAATGCCATTTATTTTCCCCCCATTTATTAAATTTAAAGTATCAGATACTACATCATATTAGTTGGATTAACATCCACAGTAACAGCTGTCCTTTTGAATTTTAATTTATAAAATTCCTCCAATGTATTATTTACCAAATCAATTATATTATTATTTAGTTTACATTTAACAATTATTCTCCATCTATGTCTATTCTTTATTTTATCTATTGGTGCAGATAATGGTGGGAATATGGAAATTTTGTTTTGTAAGGACATCATGGTATGCTGCCCAGTTGCATTACATGCATCCCCTACATTCTTTTGCAATAAATTATACAATTTTTGCGATGCATTTATTATTTCCATCTTCTCTATACTGCTAACATTAAATATTATTATAT
>Ga0123357_10015004_pt1 | contig 10137 bp, 13 predicted proteins | sample TergutEmb28metaG_FD_89873 | JGI IMG/M metagenome (GOLD analysis project Ga0123357, IMG submission 89873) | Embiratermes neotenicus P4 segment gut microbial communities from Petit-Saut dam, French Guiana - Emb289 P4 | ecosystem: Host-associated > Arthropoda: Insects > Digestive system > Gut ... | reverse complement strand
AATCCTATTTAAAGGAATTTGGTGATTTGAATGATGGGTTGTCTGACGTTTTAACCGGACTCATTCCTTTGATTTCCTTTGTTGTGATGTCTTCATTCGACTTCACAATACCATATGAAAAATCCAGTATCAAAATGTTTGTTCCGTGTCCAAAAGCTATTCCTGGACCGGAAAAGATACTGACAACATTCTCGCTGACTGTGTGGTTGACAATTGGCCTTGTGCTGCTGCTAACCACAGCTGTGTTCTGGTTTGTCGTTAATGGCGAAAGAACGACTGTACCAACCACTCTTCACTGGACAAGAAATGCCTTAGTTTGCTAGCGATTTTAGAGAAATACAGACAATTAACTGACTACTAAATGGCTAATAATCACATTCCTACCACCAAACCACACAACAGAATGGGAAATGTGTAAACACATCTCAAGTGTATAAACTAAAACTTCAAAATTCTAGACTAGCAACAGAAACCCTACGGCAGATTATAGAGGAAGAACACACCGACAACTTCTTCATTCAAGAACCAAATACAATCCGTAGTGAAATAGCTGGGTTAACTAAAAAATTAAAAAAATTACATCAGAAGAAGGAAAGCGTCGGGCGGCTACAGAAGTTGAAAACAATAAATTAGTCACAATGTTAATGAAGCAAATATCGGATGAAGACGGGGAAGAATTGGAAGTAATAACTGTAAACAAATAATTATTATAACCAGCACGCACTTCGACACTACCCGGCAAATAGACATTGAAATGCGGAAATTAGACGCAATTATACAACACGCAAACACACGTGGCCTTACTTATTGCAAAGGACAGCAACTGCAGGTCCACTTCGTGGCAAGACTTGCTCACCATCAGAAGAGGAAGAACACAGGAAGAACATCAAATGAGCAAACAGATGCACATAATGAACGAAGACAGACACTTAACTACATTCAGGAGCGGCTGTGGAACCATCAACATTGACTTAACCATCAAAAGCAATCAATTACTAAGGACTCGGTACAACCATAGGAACATTGCGAATAGACATAGTGAACAGATAAACTGCAACCAAATAAATCTACAACACTCACGGGTGGCAACAGATAAACTAATTCAGATCATAGCTCAAGGAAACACAGACATGTTCATGATACAAGAACCGTACATCTACCAGAACCGTCCCAAAAGAATCACAAGAAGCTACCGGACGTACACCCACGGAAACCAAAAAAGCAGAGCCACAATCATCATAACAAACAACACAATAGACACACTTCTACTAACGCAATTCTCAGATGAAGGCACACTATTACTAGAATTACATGCGGGAAACAGAAATTCTACGCTGCCAGCATATACATGGAATATAAAGGGTAAATGGACAACAGTCTAAAAAATATAAAATATATTGCAATTTACAATAGAAGAAAAACTCATAATGGCAGCAGACAGCAAATCAAGGTCAACATTATGGAATGATAAAATAACAAACCACAGGGGGAAGAAGTTGGAAGAATTTATAGCCAGTAATAACTTGAATTTCATAAACGAAGACAAGGGAAGAGCAAACTTTCAGAGCAGCAGAGGAAAAAGGAACATAGACTTAACTATAACCAACAACTAGATGCAAGCAGACGTCAAAAAATTGGGACATACCCGAGGAGGAAAGCGCATCGAATCACAACATAATAAAGTTCAGCATTAGACTAGACAAACATAATACACAAGAAAACCACTATGCCGAACAAAGGTACAGAATAAAGGAATATCTCTTATTTAGACTCAACGAAATATTCCACTCGAACATTGCCAAAGCATTTCAACTGGAAAACAGATAAAAAACAGGGACGAAATAGATGAAGAACTGAGCAACCAAGTAAAAGAGAGCACGGATATAGTACATTTTACAGTCAAGCTAGAAGAAGTCATACAGACAACATGCAGCGAAATAAGTGGACATAAGAACCCAGCAAACCCAAAAGTGAAAGGAAAGACAGCACCCTAGTGGACGGAAACACTAAAGATAATGAGAAAAAGTACAAACGCCTTGAGAAGACAATATCAACGAACGATAAACAACGAGGAGCTAAGAGAGAATAGGAAAACCCAATTCGACAAGGCCAAGAGAGGGTACGAAAGCGGCGATTAAGAGAGAAAAATTAAGGTCTTGGGAAAAATACTTCACGACTACATCACCAAACAACCCATTGAACGAGGTCTATAAATTAACCAACAATAAAACACGAAGAAAGATGATGATAACAACACTATGGAAACCGGATGAAACAAACACTGAAACAATGACAGAAAAAATCTTACTAATGCTGGACCGGCTGATTCCGGAGGACAAACACAAAGTAGACACAACCTTCCATAAGACAATTCAAGAGAAAATAAAACAACCTCTATACACCACAGAAGATATGGAATTAAAAAACGAAGAAGTTTGACATGTCAACGAACGTTTACATACAAAGAAAGCGCCAGGAACAAACGGAATCACAAACGAAATGGTTAAAATGATTTTATAAAGAGATACCAAACACAATAACAGCCATTTACTATACATGTCTGAAAACAGGATGATTCCCAGATAACTGGAATATAGCAAAGATACTCCCAGTAGTTAAACCGGGAAGAGAAAGAAGCACAGACACGTCAAAGTACTGCCCAATTACTTTACTAAATACAGAAAGGAAAATACTGGAGAATATAATAAGCAAAAGATTAATGCACCAGCTATACAAGTCAGAATACCTAAACGGAAATCAATATGGTTTCACGCCCCAAAAAAATACGCAAGACGCCGTCATGGAGGTGAAACAATACATAGAACACAACTTACAGAAAGGAGGAGAGGCAATATTAGTCAGCCTGCACTTACATGGGGCTTTTGATTCGACATGTTGCCCGGCGATATTAAAAAAGTTCCGTGAAGCAAAATGCCCAGGAAAATTTTTCTACGTAGTCCAAGACAACCTGAAGGAAACGAAAGCAATTATAACAATTAAAAATTTAAACATGGGGAAGAATACAACAATAGGATGCCTATATGGATTCAGCATTAGCCCTTTAATATGGAACATCCAATATGACCCAGGTAGGAACCTTCAATTTACTCACCATACCAAGCAGTGGCATTCGAAGGTGACCTGTTATTAATGAAAAGAGCTGACAGTATAAGTGAAGCAGAAATTATTAACAACGTGAAATTGACAAAATTGCAACGTGGACAGAAAGCAACAAAACAAAATTTAACGAAGAAATTGTTAATGTTAATGTGAAGAAGGAAAAACAAAGAACAAATAGAAGAAGTAGTATACATGAACAGTAAATCAATTCTACTGATACAAGAATTAAAAAATTTGGGAATAACATTTGACTACAAATTAAATTTTACTGTACACATAAATTTTGTAGCTGATAAATGTAAGAAGCTTATCTTCCAGCAGGCTAAATCGTCCAAACTCAATTGGGATTTGAGCCTCATAGGAGGAATTTAACCCCTGCTCATATACGGAGCCCCTGTGTGGATCAAAGCTAAGAATAAAGAAAACAATAAAGCCAGGCTACTAAGGGTTCAAAGACTAATTAACATAAAAATGGCAGAAGCATACTACACTCTGTCACACGAAGCCACGTGTGTGTTCACAGGAATGATGCCCATTGACATAAAAATTAAAGAAGAGGCACGGCTATAAGAACTTACTAACGGCACGACAAATATTAACACAATTTTGATAAAGATATGGAGGTAAGATATTGGCAACACCAGGCGGAAACGAGTATAAGAAGTACGGAAGAAAAGAAGAAACCGGAAAAGTACACATATGCACCGAATAGAACAAGACGGAAAGGGGAGTCGGCTCAGACATAATCATAATTGAATCAGGAAAACACATTAAAAGCGTACAACGCCGGCTAAATAAAAATACACAAAGAAACAAGCAGAAAAATTAATGATATTAACAGAGCTACATTACGTAGAAAGAACACACAGGACTGACAATGGAGTCACAATATACACGGACAGTAAAATAAAATTAGACAGACTAAAAAAACCAAAATACACACACATAATAGAAGAAATAAGAAGGAAAATTATCGAGACGACAAGAACAAGCTGGGAAATAACGCTCTGCTGGGTCAAAGCAAATGTAGGAATATTGGGAAATGAGCTAGCGGACACACTAGGCAAGAAGGCGATGACGAACGAGTCATTAAAAGAAGATTACAATAGAATCCCAAAAAGCGCAGTGTCGAGGGAGACAGACGAAGAAAGCGCGAAGAAATTTCAAAGAAACTGGACACAAATCACCAAAGGAAGCATAACGAAAGAATATTTCCCAAACGTAGAAAATAGACTAAAAATGAAAATAAACCTCACCCAAAACCTAGCAGCTCTACTAACGGGACATGGAAAGACAGAAGCATAGTTAAAACTTTTTAAAATCATAAAGGAACCAACATGCCCCTGGGGAACAGCAGAACAGACAACGGAACACGTAATATATGAAGGCGAAAAGTAAACAAAACTGAGATATAAGCCGAAGACAAACTCCCTACAAAGAGAAACAAGCCAAAATAAAAGGAAGTATTAGCGAAACAGTATAGAGATTTTGTAAAATTTATTAACGAAATCCCTTTCGACAAACTAAACGCAGAGTAACAACAGAGAAATAAGAACAAAAAAAGAACTAATGTAAATATTTAATTGTTAATTATGTATAGATTTTAGTATTACACATGTAATGGAACAAGCTATAAAAACTTATTTACAAGAAACATACATACGTACATACACATATAAATATATACATATATAAATGAATCGTACATACATACACACATAATTACATATATACAAACATAACACATACACACATACATAATATATGCATACATACATAAATACATACATACATACATGCATATATACATACATACATAATACATACATACATACATACACAAATCCACTCTAGGCAGAAAATATTCAATGTGCCTGGAAAAAGTAACATTAATCTACATCTGTATTATGCGGGATGACCTAAACCAAAAATTTTGTAATGTGAGCGAAGACACTAACACAATATTCTGTGATGTGAGCGAAGACACTAACTCAATGTTCTGAAATGTGAGCGATGACATTAACACAACATTCTGTAATGTGAGCAATGACACTAACACAACATTCTGTAATGTGAGCGATGACACTAACGCTATATTCTGTAATGTGAGCGATGACACTAACACAATATTCTATATTGTGAGCGACGATACTAACATGACATTGTGTAATGTGAGCGATGAAAATAATACATTATTCTGTAATGTTATCGAAGACAATAACACAACACTCTGTAATGTGAGCGATGACACTAACACAACATACTCAAATGTGAGCGAACATACTATCACAACTTTCTCAATCTGCTAAAGCACGAATTCTATTTACCCCTACTTTTGCACAGAGATTTCACAATTATCACTCTCCTAAAGCGAGAATTATTTTTTGTCCTGCGTTTGTACAGATAGTTCACAACTAACTCGGCAATAAACACCACTGAACCCAAGACAGCTCCTACAATCAATATCACAAATGCCGGAATTAAGTGAGGAATGGAGAATGCAAAATATTCATCACCAGCTGCTTGAACAAATCTCCATTCACCAATCAAGGAATTTCGATGATTCTCTTCTCTCCACATCTTTTCCCTGAAACCGGTTTCCAAATAGCGTCTAATTACTATGTTGAATCTCCCCAGAAGCGGGTTTCCCTTCTTAAAAAGAAGTATTATACCAACAGAAACTACGGCTTCATCAAAGGAGCAGACAATTTTAAGGACACCTTCTGTCCCCAATTCCCTAGAGATAGAATTAACATAATTTTGAGTATGAATTATACAGATGTCCCTTTTTGTTATCATTCGTTGAATACATATCCGTACATCGCTGCATTCTTCCTGAAGTTTCTTGTGTTCGAGGAAGCTATCATATTCTATGTACGGTACAGTTCCTTTAGCAAAATGTGCAGTTGGATGGTAACCATAAACTACGTTGTAATCGATGAGATCATCAAATGTTTCTAACTTCTTTCCATATTTCGGTTCAACCAGATAATAAACAAAGAATGCTTGGAATACAGTGTTAATAGCGAAACAAAAACAGACATACAGAAGGAAGAAAACTCTGAGGCTAGGATTTGTAGGCTGCATTGGAACAGAAACAGCCAAAAGTATAGCCGAAGCGTTGTGGAAACAGATGGACAGTGATTGATATGTGTGTGTCTCATTACACACAGACCCGTAGTGGCCATTAAGGGCACACCAGAACACAGCTGTGGTTAGCAGTAGCACAAGGCCAATTTTCAACCACACAGTCAGCGAGAATGTTGGCAGTACCTTTTCCGGTCCAGGAATAGCATTTGGACACGGAACAAACATTTTGACACTGGATTTTTCATATGGTATTGTGAAGTCGAATGATGACATCACAACGAAGGGAATCAAAGAAATGAGTCCGGTTAAAACGTCAGACAACCCATCATTCAAATCACCAAATTCCTTTAAATAGGATTCGACACTGAAATCTATAGATGGTGCACGGAAAATTGTTGTCAGGTTCAATTTCTCACAAACCAATTGAACTATCTCAACATCTATGTCTTTTGTTTTACGAGCAATCTTGTAATCATTCGATGTGGAATTTTCCGTAATATTTACACCGAGATCTTTTCCTATCAAACCCACTTTAATGGGTAAACCCATGAAATCTGTTGGAACTTTTGCAGGATACAGATGTGCATTTAATGAAAATTTGCCATTATTTTCAAAGACCCATTCATCCAGCAGAATGACGTCCTGTATTTCTCCATACCTACCAAATTTAGAAGGGAACCAAGTGTACAAGTTCAGTCTGTCAGCTGATGACTTTGTGTTGCTTAAAGCATGCAGTGGACAGTACGGTAATTGGTTTGGGATCAAGACCACCACGTTGACAATTCTGGCCACCTGCCACAACAAGGAAATTATTGAGCGGCGAGTAAATCCGCTGATATATTGTTCCTGTCAGTTACCACCACAAGAAACCTTCCTCTTGGGTTCCACTATGTGCTGTCTTTCAGATAATCCATCTGATTTTCAAGCGTCTCGTTTAAGTTGCTCGCCCCTTCGTTCCACACAAACAGAATGTAACTGTGCTGTGAAACTAATGTGTCTGCAGTGTCATCTCCGCTCGGTCGGAACAGTTCAATCGGCCATCTTGTTCCCTCGTGTAACTTTCCGAGCAATACGCTCACCGTCTGCAGGTCGTCCCTCTGTGACAGAGGATCACTGAGAGGGCTGCGGGCGACATCCGGCGTTGTGCGTGGCATCGGGACGCTGAGAGGTCTTGCTGGTGCAAAGTGTCTGTGTGCGACGGACCACACGCACAGGACAGTGTGCAGCTTGGATGTGGTCAGCGTGCTGTCTATCAGCGCAACAGAAGCTTGAGTGACCGCAATCAGCAGCACTTTTATGACCTCGGGTCTTCTCTACGGACTCTTAGCTTGTACGGTCCTATACACAGTTGGCAGGTTTCCCCTCCTCTACATTCGCGATGTCTGATTAAACCTTGAACATTTGAACAAAGCATCGCTACTATATATTCCTCGAATTTGCATATTTGCCACCCTAGTTTGATTTGCATTTCTATCAGCAGCTTTCTGGTCTGGGATCCCACTTCCATGAACAAATTCTTCTTCTCCTTTTTGACGTGTAGCAAAATTTTAGTTCGATGCCACATTTGTTTAAGCTAATGTCTGTGTTTTGTGCCAGTAATGTGTCTTCCAAGTGTTGTGTGGATATGTCCTCTGGGATATTGAAAATCACATGTCTCGGTTTCCTCATTTTGTAGACGCTCGCTTCCAGTTCTCCTAAGCATTTTGTGTTTAATTCGTTTTCGAGTTTCTCAATTTGTACTTTCCTGTTGGTTTCTTAAAGGACTGACACTTTTTGAGTGGTTTGAAAGTGTTAATCCCCACCTTTATTTCAGTTGGGTTTATCTTGGTATTTAGAAGTTCCTTAGTCATCTCCGGGGCTTGATTTAATGTGGATTTCACTGTACATTGAAACCTTTGAATTTTGTTCGTCTTTCACTGCCTCCGAGTAGAGGTACCTTGCGCCGTTGCTAAATGATGCCACCCGAGTGGCGGTCGTCGCAGACGATTCTGTGTTTTGGTTTCCCTCCACTCCGCCTGGTGGTGCCACTCTCCTCGAAATAGTCCCTACTGTTTCCTAGTTGTGGTGAGCAGACGGCGTTCTTTAGTCATTTGATTTGCAGCTGTAGCACTGTTTCAATTCTGTTTTCATTGTGTTTAACTGCTTCTCTAGTTTGTTAACTTCAACTGTTTTGCTATTTAGACTGACTTTTAACTTTACAAATAAGTTCCTAAGTGCACTTATAGTTTCATATATAGCCTGCTTCAGTTTTTTCTTCATGTAACCGCTTTGGTCTGTTGTATTCTCTATCAGATTGAGAGCGTCATCGATCTCGACACTCACTTCGGCAGCCTTCTTACTGTGTATGATGTATGTATGTATGTATGTATGTATTATGTATGTATGCATTATGTTGTATGTATGTATTATATATGTATGTATTATGTTGTATGTATGTATTATATATGTATGTATGTATGTATATGTATGTATGTATTATGTAGGTATGTATGTATTTATGCATGTACGTATGTATGTATGTATGTATTTGTGTATGTATATATGTATGTATTTATGTATGTATGTGTGTGTATGTATGTATGAACGTATGTTTCTATGTGTATGTATGTATGTGTGTATGTGTGTGTATGTATGTATGTATGAATGTATGGTTCAATGTATGTGTGCCTATATGTATGTATGTATATATATATATGTATGTAAGTATGATGTATGATTGTATGTAATGTGTATGTATATATATATATATATGTACGTATTTATGTATGTATGTAAGGATGTATGTAAGTATGTATGTATTATGTATGTATGTATGTATTTATGTTTGCGTATATGTATGTATGTTTTTTTATATATTTATTAGAAGCATGCTCCGCTACTCTCCATCAGCAGTTCCACATGCTTGACTTTGCATTTACAAAAGTTTTACCGTTCGCTTAAGCGTCTAATATATCCTACTCTGATTTGGCTATACGTACGAAAGTTATGTCCGTTGTGATACATGTTCCTGTGTTCTGCATTTATGTAAGGACTTTTGTTAGTGTGTTATTGTTCTTACATCAGTTTTTGGTTTGTTAGGATCACAGTCTCTCGAAGTCTATTGAATTAACGAACTGCGGGAAGTGCTTTGTTTGTTTCTTCACTAGAGCACTTTTGTTCACCAGCCAGTTGTCTTGGTTTGATATGTTTCTGATATGTTCGTCTCTCTCTTTTTATTTTACTCTAGTCATAAAGCAGCTGTTCCCCTGTTCGTTCTCCGTCGTCGCATCAACATTCTGGAGACTATTATTATAAACCGGTGTAGTTAAGCCTTATTTTTGCCGTGGACTGTAACTATTGCTGCAATATTTGGTGTTAATTTTATTTTTTGGTCCGTCTATCCTTGATGATTGGGAAAAATTGTCTCGTTACTTGACCTTGTGTTGTGCGGTCCCTTTGGTTTTCCCACTTGGCAATGCTCTGTTCCCAATTTTGGTGCATTATTACAATTTTAGGAATACTTTTGAAGGAAACGTCGTCTATTCTGCTGGCTGCCTTTGCTAGCTTTTCTGCTAACTCGTTTCCGTAAATTCCTACATGAGATTTATCCAGGTAAATTTTATTGTTCAGTTGCTTTTCCCAAGAGTGATTGCTAACTTCCTGATTTCCTCTATAAGGTAGTTTTGATTGTTTATGTTTTGGAGTGATTGAAGTGTGATTCTGCTCTCTGTGTGTACTTCTGCAGATCTTGGTATAGTATTGTTTATGTGTAGTTTTCCTACTGTTTCTAACGCTTAAATATTGCCATTTGTTCGAATTGGTTGTTAGAGCAGCTATTGTGGTTTGTGTACTTTGACTGATGTGCCAGTTCGTTCTGAATAAATGTTTCAATTCCTGCGCCAAATCCGTGTCTACTCATGCTGCCGTCTGTTTAGATCTGAATGTCTT
>Ga0123357_10015003_pt1 | contig 10137 bp, 8 predicted proteins | sample TergutEmb28metaG_FD_89873 | JGI IMG/M metagenome (GOLD analysis project Ga0123357, IMG submission 89873) | Embiratermes neotenicus P4 segment gut microbial communities from Petit-Saut dam, French Guiana - Emb289 P4 | ecosystem: Host-associated > Arthropoda: Insects > Digestive system > Gut ... | reverse complement strand
GAAGAAATTAAGAGCAGGCTGAAGTTAGGGAATGCTTGCTATTATTCGGTGCAGAATCTTCTGTCATCCAGATTGCTGTCCAAAAATTTAAAGATCAAGATATATAGAACTATAATTCTGCCCATTGTCCTGTACGGGTGTGAAACTTGGTCGTTGACACTGAAGGAGGAACGTAGGCTGAGGGTGTTTGGGAACAGGGTGTTGAAGAGAGTATTTGGGCCTAAGAGGGACGAGGTAACAGGGGAATGGAGAAAATTACATAATGAGGAGCTTAGGTATCTTTACACCTTACCCAATATTGTGCGGGTGGTAAAATCGAGTAGAATGAGATGGGCGGGGCATGTGGCGCATATGGGGGAGGGGAGAGGTGTTCACAGGGTTCTGGTGGGGAAACCCGAGGGAAAGAGACCAATGGGGAGACCCAGACGTAGATGGGATGATAATATTAAGATGGATCTTCAGGAAGTGGGAGGGAGTGGAGACTGGATGGAGTTGGGTCAGGATAGGGACAGATGGCGGGCACTTGTGAATACGGTGATAAACGTTCGGGTTCCATAAAGTGCAGGGAATTTCTTGACTAGCTGCAGAACCAGTTAGCTTCTCAAGAAGGACTCTGCTCCATGGAGTAAGTAAGTAAGTAAGTAAGTAAGTAAGTAAGTAATTAAGTAAGTATGTAAGTAAGTAAGGCCATTGGTACTGAAGTGAGGCAGTTGTTACCACAGGAGGACAAGACTGTTTGGTCATCTGGTGACACGGTCTCAACTGCAGAGATTATTCAGTGTTGAGTGGATGTAAAGATGACCATGAATGCAGTTTCATGAGGATTCAGAAGGAAACTGTTCTGGGTTACTTCAAAGTACAATCCCAGCATTTTCCAAAAGAAACTAAGGATAACCACCACAAACACCAGTCAGGAAGAACATGAATATATGTCTACAGCATTACCACCAAACCAACATGTTTGGTAGATGAATGGCTACAAGCAGATAAATCAGAAAAATATACTGTCTTGATAACAGTATATTTACTTACCATCCGAAGAAATTTCCTTCCAGGGATTTGGTGGATACATGAACGCTGCGTTCTGAATCTGTTCATTGATGTCTTCATCCTCATTGAAGGGAAAGGTCCCACTAAGGCTAACATACACAATAACACCAACGCTCCACATATCCAGAGAGCGATCGTAACCCTTATTACGTAGAACCTCGGGGGCTGTGCAACAGGAGATATTACATAATAAGAATACACTAAAAGAAGTCAGCAAATCATATTCTGTGTTCAACTATAAAAGAGCAACACACACATTTCTTCACACTTTCTCTGATATCACCTGAACTGCCTTCCTATCTAATACACAAACAAACACACAACCTTACTGTCAGGTTCTGTTTGTTTTCTACCACAGGCCTATCACCTGAAGACATTACAATTTTTTTCCAACTAATGCCACTATGCAGGTCAGCCATGGCTGTTCAAGCGACATGCAAGTAATGCAGGAGTTTTTAGATGCAATTCAGATTCTCATTTGCACACCTTGCTTTAAACCTGTAGCCACTACAATGTACAGTATGTTAAAGTGCCATTGTACAATCAGATATTAATGTATCATTAAAACTTCCATGCTGGGATCTGCATAATGTAGAATGTTTAAATCCTCACATGCTGGCCAGCCTCTATACAATGTACTGCAGAAGTACATTTTCATGTAACTAACTACAGGTAGCAGAGACCTTCTTCAGACACTAGTAATACCTCAACTAGCCAAGAAATATTGTGGAACCTGACCTTTCATTACCACATACAACAGAGACTAAAACTTGTCACTATCCTGAGTCAGAGAGCCAGATGAGTCCAGTCCATAACCCCCACCCCAATCCACCAACGTATTTCCTGAAGACCCATTTCAATATTATCCTGACCTATTCCTACACCATCCAAGTAGTCTCTTTCCCTCAGGTTTCCCCATCAAAACCCTACATACACCTCTTCTCTCATATCCTCCTCATGACCCACCCATCTCTTTCATTTTTAATACCACATTCAAATAATATTTGGTGAGGAGTACAGATCATAAAGCTCCTCATTATGCATTCTCCAAAAGTTCCTGTTACTTCATCCCTCCTAGGCCCAAACATCTTCCTCAGCACCCTATTCTCAAATACCCTCAGCCTACATTCCTCTGCCAGTGTGAAAGACCAAGTTTCACAGCCACACAACACAACAGAAAAATTACAGTTGTGTATATTTGTCTTTGCATCTTTGGATTCTCAATAGAAAGACAAAAGATTCTGCATCGAATGATAGCAAGCATTCCCAGAGTTCAATCTGGCCTTAATTTTTTAATGAATGCAACTTTGATCTGTAAGGGTTGTTCTCAAATTCCTGAACTGAACCACACTTTCTAACAAAAGATTTTATTACCTATCTTTATGTTGTGATACTGCCCTCCATTCTGTTCATAAACATGGCATATACTCAGGCTTTTTGGCATTTACTTCTAGATCAATCTCCTTACCAGCAGTTAAAAATGTTTCTGTGTTTTTCTTTACAGTAAGCTTTCACTAATAAATCATAAGCATAAGCCAGAAGCTGAGGTGTCTCATTCAACTTCAACACCTCCCAGTTTGTATGAATCTTCCCAATGGCATGTTTAAAGCAAAGGGTACCATGAATTTCAAAATCCTCCATCCCGGACAGCAGTTGGAAATTAAACCACAGCATACCTGAAGTGTTACATGTCCACAATACCAGTAAGTATTACACATAAAGGTGGTAAATCTTAATTAGACGAAGCAGAGCAGGTAGTTTGCTCCAACACCCAACCCCCTTGCCTCACCACCCACATATTACACGCAGGTGTATCGTGAAGCAGACAATTTCGGAGGTAGTCAGTTCCATGAAGATGTGAAGAGAAATGGTCTTCGAAAAGTTAATTTACTCCCCATTCAACCACCTGACATGTCTGCTAGCCTAAGAACATTTTACTGAATCTTCAATTTGTAACTACAAGGTGCAGCTGGTCAGAAAACTGGAGCATTATTTATAACGCACATAGAGCAGCAATTATACTAAACAAATACAAATGAGAATCAAATTTTGCATACAACAAACAATATTTAATCAAAATCTGTTCAGTAGATTCAGATATTAACCTTCTACCAACTGTAATAGGAATTTCAAATCTCCTGATTCCACAGTGTAACAGTCATAGTTTAACTTAATTTATTGCCTAGGAATCATAAGTTTACATCCTCTGCTGCTACAGGTCTGATGACCACATTTTAATTTGGGAGTTACAAAGAGTTTAAAAATATATGGACCATTTGGCCAGTTTGATCATGGAATGCACTAACACAACAATGCAATACAAAAATGATACAGAAACATCATGCAGTTAGAGATGGACGCAGCTATACGTGCACACTTTGAGCAATCAATGTGTAACAATTATTAATAATCCTAAGTATTTACAATTTATCAACCCCTTTTGCCTGTGGGACTTGTACTAAAGCACCTACCATCAAGGGCAGCAAGTCTGCAAACCACCATTCAAACACACAATTTGCTCAGTAAGAAGCAGGGGTGCTAACCACTACAATATTCCATTAAGTAAATCAATGAAAGTCCATAAATTCACGATGGATTTCCAAAACATTCTTTCCTTAAGAAACAAAATCATACCAGTCATTCACATTTTACAAAATCCTTACAGATAAGGTTAGATACAAATGAATTATAAGGCAACCCTTCCATCCACAAATCACATGCTAAAAACATCTGAACGACTGATATGTACAACAACTCTGTCAAATGTATCATCTTAAAACACATATTATGAATATCTGGTGTTAAGAGAGTGAAGAAAGGAACAAATACCAAATGGAAGAGCGATAAAACGTGAATAAAAGTGAATAAATTTAGTGACAGTTGTCAAATTCTGTAAAACAAAGCATCTTCATGCACATGTTACAAACATTAAGTACCAAAAGAGTGAAGAAAGGAAGGAATACCAGAAGACAGAGTGAAACAAAGTGAATAAAACTGAATAAACGTAGTAGTTTTCTCCATACAACTTACCAAGATAAGCAGGTGTGCCAACCACTGAGCGTCGAAATGACTTCTCACCAATGATTCTAGCAAAGCCGAAGTCACAGAGCTTCACTTGTGGGAAGTCTGAGTCAGAACTTAGCAGGACATTCTCTGGTTTGAGGTCACAGTGCACAATGTTCTCACTATGAAGGTGTTTCAAGGCCACGAGGATCTGAAGCATATCACAAAAGCACACAAACTCAACATAGGACATCCCACTCTGTTTTGTAAATTAAGTAACAAGGATGATGCAGTCACCGCAACTATTTGTATGTATTCTAATCCAACATTTGATTTTATACAATTCTATAAATTTTGACCCATGGGGGTCACCTACAGGCATAAATGTATTCTGAATTTTTAACCACCATCCTTGTATACATTTACGCCTAATGATGACCCCATGTGTCAAAACACGTGTTTCTTAATGAAACATGCATTTTTTAACAAAAATAAATTTGTTGACCACATCTTCCTCATTATTTAAATGGCAAACATTAGTATGCAGATGGGTCCAGGCTTCTACAGTGGTTTACAGCTAAATATGTTTCCACTCTTTGGTAAAGAGTCCAGAAATTTTCCAAAAAACTGAACAAGCCACCTGTAACTTCTATTTGTGCCAGAAAGATGACATGGAGCAAGTTCCATACTTAGGACCAATAATTCTGGAGTGACTTGTGAACCACACTGTCATCTGGTACATTCTGCATGGTGCATTGGAAGTGATACTCAATTTTGAATGTAAGGGATAAAAGCTGCAATAATTATACTGAAAATATTAGGCACCACAGTACAAAATTTATTTGCACTGAAAGGCTGTGTGCACCTGCTCTGTTGAGTGATATCAAAACACTGTAAAGGGTTGATCTGATAACATTTCAGGAGACCTTGCCATCTCCACCTTGAAGCCCATGGCCAGGTACCAGTACTTGTAGTTCCAACTCGCAAGGCACATGTACATCGCGTTATAAAATTGGTGGACGTGTGGCCAAGAGTAAAGAGATCTGAACTTGCCCATTTCCAGAAAAAATTCCCTCAGTTCTGTCCCATCTCATAACATTTTAACCATTACTGGTTCTTAACAATGAATTACACTTGCAAGTGCATCTGTCATATCAGGTCCAGTGTCAAGCTCAAATTGACCCATCTTTTTACACTGAGTGATAGTATTTTTACCTAAACTGCTGCTCTTTGAACTCAGAAGACTAAAAATTTCCTGGAAATTTTATGTGGACAAGACTACTGAAATTTTAAAAGTAATTTGGAATGCACAAAGTTAAAGTTACATTAATTCCATACCCAAGCAAATGGTTCTCATTATATTTACAGTACTGTTTAATTAGCAGTTGGCAAACCAGAAGTGAGTTCAGAGGCTTCAGAAGATAGTTCAAAGGTTTCAAATCTCAGCACTACCACAAAAAAGAAAACAAAATAAAATTGAACTGCAGCTATGAAAATTATTATAACTATCAACACATTCCATGCCTCAAATTTATGTCCCCTGAAAGTGAACTGTAATCATTCACACAATACCACAAACATTACATCCATTATTTGAAGTTCCCAGGGCAGTGACAATGAAGTCTGATATATTCTGGGCTGTGATATACTGCAGTCTGGTAGGAGTGTACTGACACTGCAGATAAACCAGCTGTTACACTGATGATGGGGGACAAGCAGTTCCTCTGAGATGCTGGTAAACCTCTATCAGATTACAAAGCATCACACTGCTGACATCAGCAATCTTCACAAGATATAATGTTCCTCACTCAAGAGAATGCAGTTGACCTGCACAGCGTGAGTGGCGGGTTACTCATCACAAAGGACAGATGGCTTTCCTGAACACAAACCACTGCCAAGGTCAATAGCACACTACACATTCAGTAACTGTACTTTGTCTTCCTTTATAACATAAACAAAGTGCTTTCAGTCATGCAGCTTCCTACTGAATTTACATAACCTGATCATGATGCACATTCCTTCCAGCAGACAGCATTCTTTTGAAAATATAATGATCGCAAAGCAACAGAGAGCCACACAACAAGACAAACAATGTATGTGTCATGTAACAATAAGGTGTGTTTGCATGAATATTGTTGCAGCAGAAAAGCAATAATATTACATATTCCATGTGCATATATTTGTAGCCTTAGGTATCCAGCATGCAGTGCGCATGTGCCATATTGTCAACTGTGGCCTGTCAGGCTCTACATTATGTTTCCACATTAACTCTCCAATGACACAGTTTTCTGAAACATTTCTCATTCTAAGAGGATTTCAGCAACATATTATCATAATCTTATGTTTATTGGACCATGCATCATTGTGATAGTTGAATAAAAGACCAACTTGATGTCACTTGCTATTTTATTTCACTTCTTACGTGCTCGACATGTTTCGGACATTAATATATCCATCATCAGGAGCTTGAGACTATTCTGCTGAATTACCACATTGGTCATATTGTTCTTGGTTCGATGTGTGTTGGAGTTTCAGTGTGGTTGGGTTGGAGTGGTATCTGTGTTGCAGATTTCAGCCTGCAACACAGATACCACTGCAAGAACTGAAAGAACAATATGACCAATTTGGTAATTCAGCAGAATAGTTGCAAGCTCCTGATGATGGATATATTAATGTCCGAAACATGTTGAGCACGTAAGAAGTGAAATAAAATAGCAAGTGACACCAAGCTGGTCTTTTATTCTTCAATAATATCATAAATTTACTTATATCGGTCTTCAAGTGAAGTACCCATTATTCATGTCAGATTTCAACTTGTACTTTGACAGATTTTTGAAAAACCCTTACATACAGAATTTCATGAAAATCCATACAGTGGGATCTGAGTTCTTCCATCTGGACAGATGGATTAGTGGATGGATAGATCGATGAATGGGCACACGCACATGACAAAGCTAATAGTCACTTTTTATAGTTTTGTGAAGAAGCCTAAAATTTAAACACAAACCACTGTAAACAGCAACTCACAAGGATTTTTAAAGCCCCTATTCCAGTGAAGCACGTGCTCTGTTGCCCTGCACACATTAAGATAATACTCACCTTCATCCAAGCAGTTTGCAAACAAGTCAGTTCAGTTTTTGCAGCTGCTGTTCATACTCAGTCCTTTACGTTGTTAATGTTTAAAGGCACTGGCAACACATACAATTCGTATTTCACAAAACCACCATAACAAGAAGTCAAGTAGAGATCACAAAGACCAAACAATGGACCCCACTGAATCAAGCCATCCTCCAGGCAACTACCCGCTCACTGTGTACATTAGTGGTAGTCAGTCATACTGAAAAATGACATGTGGTTTGTCTTCAAGTACTTGGGGCATTAAACACAACTCCAGTATACCATGAGGGATAATTTCCTTAACTATGTGGCTTAATGTCAAGTACTGTCTTCATGTGTGTAAGGCAGCAAATGGACCACATAATGAACATGCATACAGTATACAAAAAACTTCTGCATAGCCATTGGCAATAGCATGCAGGTAATTTCCATGCTTCCCATACTTTCTCATTAATAAATTTCTTGTATCATGTGTGATCACCTTGAATTTTCTCAACTACACAATTTAAACAGGAAAACTGCATCACATGAGAGGACAAACGTGACCAATAAACTGGAAGAATAAGGAGAAGCACAAATATTTTCAGCCAGGATAGTCAATTCCAGAATTCAGATGTGAAACTAAAGGTTTCCAAAATGAAACAGAAATTAACTTCACATGACTGATCCTGTCAGGTTAATTATTAAAAACCAATACATTTATCCACCAAATACAATTATGTTTACTACAGAAGCAACACCTATAAGTATTAGCTCTTTAATGCCACCATCAGGCTGTACAAGCATTATAAGAAGGTGTAGTGTACTACAGGGCAATTAATTCTTGTACATCTTGATGATGGCTTGCTTAAAAAGCCAAAACATGTAGCTGCTGTTTTTTATACAATTCATACGGTGCATATTCTCACAATCAATACAACCACCAACAACAGCACTAAACAAAATACAAAAAGTCCCTCTACGGATGGCACCCCGGTGCCGCAACATCTAGGAGCTTTAACAATTGTTACGAATTATATTTTATTAAGTGCACTTGTTGGTGGATGTATTGCTGTAGCTGCTAGTTCTGTAACAACTATTGTGTTGTGTTCAATGAATAAACTTCTTGGTTTTTATGAAATAGAAACGCTAGCTACTGAACTGTCATGATGCAGAGATTCTGCGAAGACATATACCTGCGTGATAAGGAACTTGGTAATGCGCTCACTGAGCCTGCCATTTTGACTAGACAGTATCATCTCCAGCATGTCTCCTTTCAGCTTCTCCATCACCACATAGATACGTTCTGATGTCTCAAACATACGTTCCAGATTTACAACTCCACAATGTGACAGATTCTGTAAGATTGACACCTCATTCTTCAGTTGTGCCTCCTGTTTTGTGGGAAACCTCAGCTTGTCAATCACTTTAATTGCCACGGCACGGCCTGATTTGCGATGCACCCCTGAAACAAATGCCAAACACAGGAAGTTTTCCTCCATTTCATATTTGGTAAATGAAGTTCACGAAACTAACTCACAAAAGATATGCGCACCCACACGTTCATTTTCGCCAGTCCAAACCAAAACCAAATTTGAACACTACCGACTACTTGGATGTGACAGTCTGCAGGTTCATAGAAATTTAAAAGCATTTTGGAGGAAATGAAGATGGAGGCAACAGATTCATCCAAAATATGGGTAAATTTCTATCAGACTACACAGCATCACAAACCAGACGACAACAATCTCCAAATACAGCATCCACAAGAATCTCAAATACCATAAAATTAAATTTGCCTGACAACATTTAGCATGAACCCTCAATACTAAATTTCTACAACTCTACAGGCTAGTTTTGGAGCTGAAACTCATGGTCTGTCGAAGAGATATGACACCTTGCATCATTTTATCATATACATTTTGCGTAAAGAATGTACAAAAACTTCCCATTAGATGAGGAAATAAATTAAATTATGAAGCACAATCACCTCCATACACAATCCCAAACTGTCCAGAGCCAAGAACCTCATCTGCAAAGATCTGGTACAACTGACTCATGTCTGATATCCGATCCTCGGGCTCATCAGATATGTCTCCCTCTGAAACAACCATGTTCACAATTTGGTTCACAGTATTTGGTGAAAATAAACTGGAAATATGTAACAACGCAAGAACAAGAATTATACGTTCACTTTTCACAACAGTGGACTGCATGTAAACTGTATCAACAGTACAGGCTATTTGTTGAATAAATAACAATTTCTCAATAAACTCTCTCATGCAGATGCTGAAAGGTCACCACAGTGTTCACAAATGGCCACATGGTTTTTAAATCATGTCAGCTATTGTTACTGGTAACTTTCTAAGATATTTCACAAAAGAAATATATTCTAAACTAATTCACACATGAGTGCACAGACGTTCCGAAACTTGCCAAGAACAATAATGAAAAGTACTACACCTTTCTGCCACTAGGTACCACAGTGGTACAAACTTCTGAGTCAATCAAGATTGGAGGTTCTCACAGAACAAAATATCATGTTTACTGTCTTATAAAATATGACTCTGTGAAGTTTGCTAGACAGAAACCAACATTTTCTAGGTAACTACTGCTTCCACCTTAAATGCTCCATATATTAGTCTAACTTAAAGATGAAGGCAGTACATGTCTCTGCAACACATGCTCCTTTCTTCTAAACCACATGACATTAAATTTCATTGCAAAGTACCGTCTATACACAACAACTAAATAGCAGTTGTAGTTTTACAGCTGGTTAATCAGGCTACATGTTTCGGCTGTTTGATCTGGCCATCATCAGGCCTACAGAATAATATCGCTAATTAAGGTACATTCGTTAACACTACCAATGGGATTCCATTGTTTACACTGGACCTTTAGGTGCATTTGAAAGCTTATGTTAGCAGTTCAAATACTATTGGAAATAAAAACAGGTATAAAACTGTATATATATTTAAACTATCCTTG
>Ga0123357_10015001_pt1 | contig 10138 bp, 9 predicted proteins | sample TergutEmb28metaG_FD_89873 | JGI IMG/M metagenome (GOLD analysis project Ga0123357, IMG submission 89873) | Embiratermes neotenicus P4 segment gut microbial communities from Petit-Saut dam, French Guiana - Emb289 P4 | ecosystem: Host-associated > Arthropoda: Insects > Digestive system > Gut ... | reverse complement strand
CCGCCCCGCAAGCTGCCAGACTTCCAGCGCCCGCTGAATGCGCTGGCTGTCGCCGGGCGGCAGGCGGGCGGCGCTGGCCGGGTCGATTTGCGCCAGCTCGGCGTGCAGGGCCGGCCAGCCGAGTTGGCGGGCGCGTTCCTCGATCCGGGCGCGCACGGCAGGGTCGGCCGGCGGCAGATCGTCCAGGCCGTGCAGCAGCGCCTTGAAGTAGAGCATGGTGCCGCCCACCAGCAGCGGGTGGCGGCCACGGCTTTGAATGGCCGCGATCAGCGCCGCGGCGTCGCGCGCGAATTCGGCGGCGCTGTAGGGCTGGCGCGGGTCGCGGATGTCGATCAGGTGGTGCGGCGCGGCGGCGCGCTCGGCCAGCGTGGGCTTGGCGGCGCCGATGTCCATGCCGCGATAGACCAGCGCCGAATCGACGCTGACGATCTCCGCCGGCAGCCGCCCGGCCAGCGCCAGCGCCAGCGCGCTCTTGCCGCTGGCCGTGGGGCCGGCAAGGCAAATGACTTGCGGCCCGCCAGGGCCGGCGCTGCTCGGGATGGACATGGCGGGGGAGGGTAGCAGATGGCGGGATGGCACCCAAGCCTGCGGGAAGAAGCAGCGCGGGCGAGGGCTTGCCTGCAGAACCGGGGCCGGTTTGGACGCTTGCCAAGACACAAATACGGCGCTATTCCAATGACGCAATGGAGTAGCCGGCCACGGATTACTCTTGGGCCTGCGGCGGCGTATGGGCGCAGCCCAACAAATTCTTGATGGCTATGTGTTGTTACGTGGTTGGAGTTCGAGGCCATCTTGGCCCGGTTGTTCGGCCCAGGCGCGAAATGATGGCGAAGCATTGACACGTCCCGAGCGAATCAGATTCATCCAGACGCCTGCGGCATCATGGAAGCAATTGGCGCCGCAAGGCCACAGGGCCACGCTCATGGCCTCTGCCATGCGCGCTTCGCTTACGCCGTGCGCGTAGCAAAGCTCCAAAGCCGCTTCCACGCCCCATTCCGACTTGCCGCCAGTCTGCGCGGACAGGAAGGCCAGGCAGGCCCAATCAAGAGGCACGCTTTCAGACCCATGAACGAGCGCCAAGAAGCCGTTCTGGTAGGCCTTGCGGGCATTCACGTTAGGGAAAAAGGATTGCCATCGGCGATTGACGAACTCGTAGGCGGACACGCACTTGGCCCAGCCGGCGATGCGAAAGGCAGCGTCGGCCTGGGCGTTACTGCCCCCGTGGTCGAAGAACAGCTTGAGGTGGTGCGCGCCCAGTTCGCTGGCAGAGCACAGCAGCGCGAGCCAGACGAATTCCTTCTCCAGCGGATGCAGGTACTTTTCGTCGAGCACCAGCGCCTTGTAGAAAACGCGGTAGCCGTCGGATACGGCTGGCAGTGCGGCAGCCAGCGGGCCTTGCTGTGGGTTGACATAACCGCGGCGAGCGCGAAATTCGTCGAGCCGCGCCAGCACTTCTTCCGGCGTCGGCATCGGCGTGCCGTCAAGCATCGTGTCTTGGCTCATTTCGCTCCCATGTTGGCTGCGCTTACCGTTTGCTCGATCAGCGGTTTGCGACGAGCAAGAAAGGCGATGAAATCGGCCGAGCGGCTACCGACTGGCTCCGCGCCCAGTTTTTTCAGTGTATTCACCACTTCCGGGTCATGGCTCGCGTCCATCGCCGCGCGTTCGAGACGAGTCATTACCGCTGCCGGCGTTCCAGCCGGCACGAACAGCCCCGTCCACGAAGACGACTCGTAGTTGGCCACGCCCGCCTCGATCAACGTTGGCACATCGGGCAGCAGGCTGGAGCGCCGTGCGGAGCCGATTCCGATGGCGCGCACCTGCCCGCCATTCACCAACGGCAGGATCGCCGGCAGGTTCTCGAACTCCATCTGCAACGTGCCCGCGCGCAGGTCGATCACGGATTGTGAAGCCCCGCGGTATGGCACGTGGGTGAGTTTCACTTTTGCCAACAACTGAAACAACTCGGCGCTGAAATGCGAGATGGAGCCGATGCCGGCGCTACCGAAATTGATGGCGCCCGGTTTGGCGCTGGCGGCATCAATCAGTTCGCGTACCGTCTTCCACGGCGCGTCACGGTTGACGACCAGGATAATCGGACTGTCGGAGAATTGCGAAACTGGCAGAAAGTCCTTTTCCGGACTGTAGTGCAGACCGGGTTGCATGGCAGGATTGATCTGGATGCTGCCCGGCGTGCCAATCATCAGGGTGTAGCCGTCCTTGGCTGCGCGCGCTACCTGCATGGCGCCGATGATGCCACCGGCGCCAGTCACGTTTTCCACCACCACCTGCTCGCCGAGGGATTGGGACATGGCATTCGCCAAAAGCCGACCGAGCACGTCAGTGCCACCGCCGGCAGTAAACGGCACGACGAGTCGGATCGGCTTGCTGGGGAAGGTCTGGACGGCGGTGGCGATCGCAGGCACGACGCTGATGGCAAGGGCAGCGGATGAAGCGACGAGAACATCCCGGCGTTGAATGTTTTTCATGTTGTTTCCAGTTGAAAATTCCTCAGACCGATGAATTGCGCCTGCCAATCTCGTCGAGGCCGTAAAAGGACGGCAACTGCTCAAAGCAGCGCTGATTCAGGAGCATCGATCACCATGGCCACTGTTGGTTTTTCGGGATAAATCCTTCTTCAGCCTTTCAAGGATCGGTAGACATTGCCGTAGAACTGGCGAATCTCGGAAAGTTGCTCGGCCGATGGCGGCGCATGCGCGAGTCTCTTGCTCACGAACGTACCGCCCATCAGTCGGTTCATGCGAACCACGGTTTCGGCCATCTTCACGAGTGCCGTGATGCCGTTGAGGATCGGCGTGCCCTGGCCTGCGCTGTTGACATTCGCATCGGCCAGCAGCGCCATTGCCACGCCGCCGGCGGGGATCACCACCTCGGCACCGTCGCGCACCAGCGAGCCCGCGCATTGAAGGAAGCTCTCGATGATCCGATCGCGTGACGCTTCGTCTGAAAAGCCCTCTTTCAGGTCGAGGATGCGATTCATTTTCAGCCGCGCCACGCCGGCTAGCCGGCCACGCAGCCCGACGCGATCGACGTTTTCGAGAATCCGGGCAGTAAATTTCTCGTTCAGCGTAACGAGAGAAAAATTGGCTCCCATCATGCAGGCCAAGTGCATGGCGCTTTCGCACAGACCCAGCACTGGAATCGAGGCGATCTCGCGGCACTCGCGCAGACCGGGATCGGCGATGTTGCCAATCAGGAAGGCATCGAAGCCATCTTCTTCAGCGCGCTGAACGTTCTCGAGCACCTCACCAGTTTCCAGATACTCCAGGTAGCGGTACTGATCAGCCACGCCTCCCACTTTGGTGATGCCGTGGATTTCCACCACAGTGTCTGCGTCCTTGACCCTATCGACGATGCGCCGCAGCACAGGATGGTAGCCACCCCAAGCCTGCGTGCGCGACATGCTTTGGTACCAGAGCTTCATCGTGCCTGACTGCCTTTCATTGTCATTCCCGTTTGATCATGAAATACACAGCCACAAACGAATTCAACTGCTTATTGAATCACTTCGGGTCATATTCATTCCTCGACTCGCAAGATGTCAACAAGCATGAGTGAAAGACAAACCAAGGAAAACTCTACTGCCGTTTGTGGCGGAGAAATTCATCAGTAGTATGCTGGAAAAATTCCGTTGCCCTTGATGAACCCGATTCACGAAATACGAAAACACAGTTCGGGCTGAAACGGATGGCACTATGGCGTCGCCATCCCTAGACTGCGAGGTATGCAAACCAGTTCCTCGCGCCACGGACGCGCCGTTATGACCCGTAGATCCATCTTGCTGGCCGGACTACTGGCTACGCTGCTGGCGCCAGGCTTGGTTAGCGCTCAGGATTACCCCACGAGGCCCATCAAACTGGTGGTTGGCTATCCGGCGGGCGGCGCTTCCGACGTGGCAGCGCGCCTGGTGGGCCAGAAGATAGCCGAACGCTTGGGCCAGCCGGTCATCATCGATAACCGGCCAGGCGCCGCCGGCAACATCGGCGCCGAAGTGGTGGTCAAGGCGGTTCCGGATGGTTACACGCTGTTGCTGGGAACCATCTCGCTGTCGGTCAACCCAAGCCTCTATCCCAAGATGGCCTACGACCCTTTGAAAGACCTGACGGCGATCTCGATGATCTCCTCTACGCCTTTCCTGCTGGTGGCCAACCCCAAGTCGCCTTACACCTCGACCAAGACGTTGCTGGATGCGGCGCGTGCCGGCAAAGCTCCAATTTACTACGCGAGCGCCGGCAACGGTTCGGGCGCGCATTTGTTTACCGAGCTGTTTTCCGAGACTGCCAAGATCAAGATGACCCATGTCCCGTACCGCGGTGCCGCGCCGGCAATGAATGACGTGGTGGGCAACCAGGTTCCGCTGGCGTTTGACAATGTCATCACCGCGCTACCCCTCGTGAAGTCAGGCAAGCTGCGTGCTTTGGGCGTGACCACGAAGAATCGCTCCAGGGTAGCGCCGGACATTCCTACACTGGCCGAAAGCGGCGTCGCTGATTTCGACGCCACCGCCTGGTTCGGGCTGTTCGCTCCGACGGGCACCCCGCGTAACGTAATCCAGCGCCTCAGCCGCGAGGTAGCCGAAGCGGTGAAGGATCCCGTCGTGACGGAAAAGCTGTTGCAACTCGGCGCCGAACCGGTCGGTTCCACGCCGGAGCAGTTTGACGCTTTCTTCCGCGGCGAGGTCACGAAATGGGGCAAAGTAGTGCGCGAGGCCAAGATCGTGATTGACTGAAAAGGACGAAACCAATGGCAAACCAGCAATTTGATGTGGTCGTGGCTGGCTGCGGAGCCGCAGGGCTTTCCGCAGCGGTAGCGGCGGCGCAGGCGGGAGCGAAGGTGGCGGTGCTCGAACGCGCCGTGCGCGAGGAACGGGGCGGACAAAGCCGCTACACCGAGGCCTACTTGCGCATGAAGAGTCACGCCGAGGTAAGTGACGATTTCGAAACTCACTTGGCTGAAAACGGCTCTGGAAGCGTGGATCCGGATTTGGTCGAGGACGCAGCCAGTTCCAAACCTTCGGCGCTGGCGCGCGCTCTCAGCATCGCTGATCCCAACCTGATCGAGTGCGTTGCCGAACGCGCTGGTGACACCATCGCCTGGCTGCAGGGCATGGGCGTTCGCTTCGAGTTTCTGCCAACGCAGTTCCTCACCAAGTCGCAGCCGCGTCTGTTACCCGTGGGCGGCGGCGCCGCGCTGGTGGAGGCGCTGGCGGCTCGCGCGGAACAACTCGACGTAAAGTTTTTCTACGAAACCACCGCGCTCGAATTGGTGCAGGACACCGCCGGTCGCGTGGTCGGTCTCAAAGTGCGCCGCCCCGAAGGACATGCCGTGCTGACCGGAGAAGTCGTGCTGGCCTGCGGCGGATTCGAGGGCAGTTCCGAGATGATGACCCGCTACGTCGGCCCGCGCTCGATTTATCTGCGCCCGATTTGCAAAGGTGCTTATTACAATCGCGGCGAAGGAATCGCGATGGCATTGACGGCTGGAGCCGCCAATGCTGGCGAATTTGGAAGCTATCACGCCGAACCGGTGGATCCACGCTCTGGAATCGCCGAGCCGTCGATCTTCATTTTTCCCTACGGCATCTTGGTCAACCTGGAGGGTAGGCGCTTCACTGATGAGGCGCCCGGTGCCGTTGACGCTTGGTACGAGCGCATTACTCGCCGCATCTACGAACAAACGCAGGGTACGGCGTGGGTGATCCTTGACGCGCGGCATCAGCGCGTCCCCAATTACAGACTCGGTATTCGCACGGACCAGCCGCCAGTGGTGGCGCAAACACTGGCCGAACTGGCAGGCAAGATCGGCGTGCCGGCCGCCGCGCTGCAAAAAAGCGTGCATGAGTACAACACGGCCTGTCAACCGGGTGAATGGAAGCCGCTGGAGACCGACGGTCTGGCCACACGCGACCTGACGCCGTCCAAATCCAACTGGGCCACGCCGCTGACAGAGGCGCCATTCCATGCGTACCCGATCATTTCTGCCAACGTATTCACTTTCGGCGGCCTGAAGATCGACACATCAGCCCGCGTGCTTGATGGCGACGGCAACCCCATGCCTGGCCTGTATGCAGCCGGCGAGATTACCGGTCTCTACTACAGAAACTACACTGGGGCTACTTCCGTGCTCAAAGGCCTCGTGTTCGGCCGCATCGCCGGCGCCCATGCAGCCGGCGAACGTCAGCGGCATGCCCGCTGAAGTTGCTGCGCCATTTCTTTTTTCACTAATGCAAGAACATGAAATCCATTTATCTGATTCTCGACATGCAGAATGACTTGGTGAACGCCGACGGCCCCAACGGCAAGTCGCCACTGGGTGACTTGGTGCGCAGCCGCCGCATCCTGGAGAACACCGCAGTGGCGCTCAAGAAGGCGCGCGACGCCGGGATCGCCATCGGCTTTGTGCGGGTCGGGTTTTCACCCGATTACCACGAGTGCCCAAAGAACTCGCAGGTGTTCAGTGGCGCGCCCAAGGCTGGCCTGTTCAAGCTGGGCGGTTGGGGCACTGAAATCCATCCGAGCCTGGCGCAACAGCCCGGCGACGTGCAGGTGATCAAACACCGTGTCAGCCCGTTTTATTCCACGACGTTGAGCGTACAACTGCGCGCGGCCGGCATCGAACGCATCTACTGTTCCGGCGTTTCCACCCAAGCGGTGGTACAGGCGACTGTGCGCGATGGTCACGACCGCGATTTCGACATGGTGGTGTTGGAAGACTGCTGCGCTGCTCACTCCGAGGAAGAGCACCGCAATTCCATGGGCAGCATCGCCCGTTTTTGCCGCACGACTACCTCGGGCGACGTTCAATTCAAAGCTTGAGCAAGTCCATGACGATCCGCATTTGGCACCAGAGCTTCACGGTACTTTCCGACCTTGGAGCCTATGACGCAGCGCTGAAAGCCCATTTCAAGCGCGTGGCGCGGCGGGACACCGAAGTGGTCATGCACGGCATGCGGCCGGGAACCTACCCGAGTAATTACCCAGGCACCGATATTCGCCATGCCGCCGTGCAGCATCTGCATTCACTGCAGTTCATGGAGGCTGCGGCGACCGCGGAACGCGAGGGGTTCGATGCCTTCGCCATCAGCACCTTACCTGACCCCGCGCTGGCCGAAATCCGCTCAATGGCGCGTATCCCGGTCGTCGGCTACGGCGAGGCAGCCATGCTTACATCCTGCCTTCTGGGTCGGCGCTTTGCCGTGATGGTGTTCATCAGCGAACTGGCCGACCTGATCGCGGAAAACGCACGCCGCTACGGCTTGGCCGAGCGCTTTTCCGGCGCGAGCGACGTAGGCTTTCGCTTCCAGGACGTGTTGCAGGGGTTCGGTGAGCCGGCGCCTCTGATTGAGCGCTTCCGCGCCGCCGCGCGCCAGCGCATAGCGGCTGGCGCGGAGGTCATCATTCCAGGCGAAGCCCCACTGTGCGTGCTACTGGCCAGCCAAGGCGTGTCGCAGGTCGATGGCGTGCCGGTGTTGGATTCTCTCTCGTGCTGGATCAAACAAGCCGAGTTGTTGGTGGACCTCAAGCGCCAAAGCGGCGTGGAGCGCTGCCAGCGCGGCTATTTCAACGAACCGCCGCCGCGCGAGCGCCTTGACCAGCTTCTACATTTCTATGGCTTGACGAATGAGCGATGAAGGAGATAACAAACCCAATGCGCTATTCCTGCCGCTATTGACGGCGTGCCTGCTGAGCAGCTTTGCGCTCTTGCTCGTTGGCGTGCGGCGTTTGTCAAGCTGATGCCACAGCGTTGACACCTTGCGATCTGCAGGTTTCGCTCAATCAACTGCTCGCACAGTTGGGCCCGCATCAAGTCCGAAAGGCTTAACGCTTGCCGAGCGCCTTGACCACGACGGTCCGGCGGGCGCTGGGCCGACGCGCCGAATCAAGCACCTCGAACAGAAAGTCGGTAAAGGCGCGCACCTTGGCTGAGTTTGCGCGGGCTTTTGCGGTTACCAGGTAGAAAGTCTTCACCGGCAGGGTCCATTCCGGATAGGCACGCACCAGCGTCCCAGCATCAAGCCGCGGGTTGGCAAAGATGTCGAGCACGCAAGCCAAGCCGGCGCCGTTTTCCGCCGCGATCAGTAGCGCGTCACTGCTGTTGAAGTGCAGCGTACCCTGCGGCTGCAGCGTAAGGCTTTCGTCGCCGCGCTGCAAGCGCCAGGCATTGGGGTGGTGCCGCTCCTCCGGCAAGACGCCCAGGCAGTGGCGCGAATCCAGTTCGGACGGATGGACGGGCAAGGTTCTGGCCACTTCCGGCGCGCAGCAGATCACGTACTCGGTTTCGTAGATCGGCCGGGCGATCAGGTCGGCATCCTCCACATGGTCCATGCGAATGGCCACATCAATCGCACGCTCGATCAGGTGGTGCGGCTGATTGCTCAAGGTTATGGCAGCCGAAATATCCGGGTAGCGCTGCGCAAACAGCGGCAACGCCGGGCACAATAGCGCGTGGCCGAGCGAGATGGGCGTCTCCACGTGCAGCCAGCCGCGAAGCGCGCCGGCTTGAGTGCGCATTTCCTCCTCGGTACACGCCAACGACTGTAATAGATCACGGGCGCGTGGCAAGAACAACTCACCCTCCTCGGTCAGCCGCAGCCGGCGGGTGTCGCGGTTGATGAGGGTGACGTTCAGGTGCCGCTCAAGATTGCGGACACAAGTAGTCACCGTCGCGTTCGCGAGGTTCAACGATTCGGCCGCGCGCGAAAAGCTGCCGCATTCCGCGACGCGCACGAAAACCTCCATGGCCCAGAGTCTGTCGATGACGAACCTCGTATCTGTCGTGTTCGCCGCGATTGTAATGACGCTTCTCGCAGGCTTAACTGGTGCGCGCGAAGGCAACCTGCTACTGGGCCAGCGGCGCAAAATCGTCAGGATTGGTCATCATCGGCGTTGTCCACGACCCTCAATGAAAGCGTGCCGCCCTTTTTCAGCAGGACGTGCCCCTGGCCGGATCAATCACACCACATGCCGCCGTTGACGTCGATTACCTCGCCCGTGATGAAAGCGGCGGCGTCCGAAACCAAAAAGGCGATCACGGCCGCTACATCGTTCGGTACGCCCATGCGGCCGACCGGGATCATGGACTTGATGGCCGGCGGCAATGCCGTAGTCATGGCCGATGCCACCGGGCCAGGTGCGACCGCGTTGACCGTGATTCCCAGACTGGCCACCTCACGCGCCAGATAGGCAGTCATGGCATGCACGCCAGCTTTGGAGACCCCGTAGGCCACGTTGCCCGAGCCTTTCTGCTCCGAGGGATCGATCCAGGGACGAGTGTTGCCGCCGTTCTTGCCCAGCACTGAACCGAGGTTCACGATGCGACCGCTGCCTTGTGCGCGCATTGCCGGCAGCACGGCTTGGCAGCAGCGGAAAGAGCCGCTCAGGTTGATATCCAGCACTCGCTGCCACTCGGCTTCTGATAACTGCTGCGCCGAACCGAAAGAGGTGATGCCCGCCACATTCACCAACACGTCGATGCGGCCGTAGTGAGCCAAGATGCGGTCAACAGCGGCGCGCACATCGTCTTGCGAGCGCACATCGAGCGTCAACAGCAGACTGCCATCGGTGTGTGCGTCGATAGGTGGTTTCTGGTCTGCCAGCGCGAGCGCGTAGCCATCATGGGCCAGCCGGCGCGCGGTCGCAGTACCAATAGCGCCTGCGGCACCAGTGATAAAGGCAATTTTCCGGTCTTCTGTCATATGAACCTCACTTCACGTGAATGGCATTATCAGTAATGCCGGGACACTCGCCATGGTATCTTGGCGCCGGCCTTGTTGTACCGCGTCTTGGCCAAGATATATCTGGAGCCGTCCAAGCCGTCAGGCTCGCGCCACGCGCAGCATAAGGGATGCTCTGCATGAGTCGAGTGGCAAGTGGGCGCTGCTCGGGATGGACATGGCGGGGGAGCGTAGCAGATTGATTTATGATAGTTGGCCGCGCCTGACTGCAAACCATTTCAGCATGTTTTAAGCATCTAATCGTTACAGATAAGGCGCGGACAGCTACTAAAAATGAAGCGCTGGCGCTGCGCGTCAAATTCGCGCCGCGTGTAGCATACGCAGCCCCGTTGGAATTGGAATCGACAAGAAAGCATTCATGAGCGCGCTGCTGCTGCTGTTCAT
>Ga0123357_10015000_pt1 | contig 10139 bp, 11 predicted proteins | sample TergutEmb28metaG_FD_89873 | JGI IMG/M metagenome (GOLD analysis project Ga0123357, IMG submission 89873) | Embiratermes neotenicus P4 segment gut microbial communities from Petit-Saut dam, French Guiana - Emb289 P4 | ecosystem: Host-associated > Arthropoda: Insects > Digestive system > Gut ... | reverse complement strand
GCATTCGCGTTCATCGCGACCCTGCTGGGAGTATCGTGCCGCTTCATCCCGCACTTCGTCTCGGGCGTTATCTTTTTTGCGAGCAACGCGCCCAAAGGGCAGAGCGTCGCGCTCTATTCAGCGACCTATAACTTGAGCTATCTGTTGCCATCAGGCTTTATCTGTGGGGTCATCCTTGCGCTTGCGGCTCCGGTGATCCTGCCGCTGTTGTCACAGCGCCACCAGAGCCAGGCGAACGCCCATGACTGAGGAACGCTCGATACGCGCCTTGCTGGTCTGTACGCTGGCGAGTGGTGCAGACGCCGTAGATTTCACTGAGTACGATCTGAGTGTTGCCGTCGATGGGGGACTGGCGTGGTTCCGGGCGCGCGGAGTGGTGCCCTGCCTCTGGCTCGGTGACGGAGACTCGTCTACAGAAGATGACCGCGCCTGGGCGCGCGAGCGGGGGACTGAATTCCAGCTGGTGTCCCCGGATAAGGATTACACGGACTTAGACCTGGCGCTGGAAGTGTGTGAGCGGCGGGGTATGAACGCTGCCACGGTGATCGGCGCTGTGGGTGGCCGGCTCGACCAGCAGCTCGGCGTCTTCGGCTCGCTGCTGCGCCATCCGGCATTGCAGACGGTTGTGCGTGACGCCCGGCAGTTCGTCACGCCCGTGTTTGCCGGGCAGACCTATCAGTGTGCCGAGCTCGTGAAGGCCTTCGGAGTCGTTGCCCTGGAGCCGGCGGTCGTGACGGTGAGTAACGCCCGCTGGCCGCTCGACTCCGCAAAACTTGAGCCGCTCAGCACCTGGGGGATATCGAATGAGCCGCAAGGGGGCTGTCCTCGGGTTGCCGTCGAAGCAGGCGTCGCTCTCTTTATTGGACAGCATTAGGCGCGCCGGGTCCCCGCGCGCTACGCATGAGCTCGAACTCGTTGCCCAGTACCGGAGGCGGGGCGATTCACCTGCGGGCAATTCGCATAAAAAACGCCCGACCAGTATGGCCGGGCGTTTCGCTCTCAAATGTCGCCAGAGGGCGCGAGGCAGCGCCGTAGCTTAGTAGACGCGCTCCACCTTGTCCGCTTTCAGGCATTTGGTGCAGACGTTGATTTTTTGCACTTTGCCCTCATAGCGGGCGGTGACTTTCTGGATATTGGGTTTAAAGGTCCGGTTGGTGACCCGGTGCGAGTGGCTGATGTTGCGTCCCGCTGTGGGATGCTTTCCGCAGAGCGCGCAAACCTGTGACATGATAACTCCTCGATAGACCGCAAATAGTTGTTCAGGCGACCTTTCAGTCGCAACTAATCATGCTATCACAGCACCGGACTGCTGACAAGCAGCAACAACTTGCACTATAATAACAGCTTAACTTCTGTACGCGCGCTAAACGTCGAAAGAGAGCAGATTATGCCTGAAAGCATACCTGGTTTGATTCAGATATCAAACGATGTCCTGGCCGATTTGTCGGGTTACTGTGCCCTTGAGGTCTATGGAGTGGTCGGCATGGCCGCGCCCACCTTAGTCGAGGGTGTCGTCCAATTGCTGCCCGCGCATAAGCTGCGTCGCGGCGTGCGTATCACCACAATCGAGCTGGATGACGCCACGGCCATTGTCGATGTTGACCTGTATGTCATTATCGAATACGGGACCAATCTTGCTGAAGTCAGCAAGAACCTGGCGGAGCGCGTGCGCTATGTGTTGACGTCTCAGGCTTCGGTAACGGTGGGGCGTGTTGACGTCCATGTCCTCGATGTAAAGGTTCGGTGAAGGCGCCCATGACCGCTCAGGTATCTCCACGGGAGGTCATCGCAGGTGCTGCGGCGACGCTCAAGTCCCGTCATGAAGAAGTCAACAAGCTCAACGTGTTTCCGGTGCCTGATGGCGACACCGGCACCAATATGAGCCTGACCTTTGATTCGGTGGTAAGCGAGGTCCTGGCGCTGCCGGCAGACGCCCCGCTCGAAGAGATCGCAAAGGCAGCCACGCATGGCTCGCTGATGGGTGCGCGGGGCAACTCGGGCGTCATCTTGTCCCAGATCATTCGCGGCGTGTGCGAGGGTACCGTCGCTTCGCAGGGCGAGCCGGGCGCTGAGCGCCTGGCCAAAGCGCTGGAGCATGCCACAACCGTGGCCTACCAGGCCGTGCGCAAGCCGGTCGAGGGCACGATGCTGACCGTGATCGCGGACATGGCCGCGGCCGCGCGCCGCGCTGCCGATGAGCGCCAGTCTTTTGACGACGCGCTGCAAAGCGTCTCGGTTGCCGCGCATGTTTCGGTCCAGCGCACCCCTGATCTGCTGCCCGTGCTCAAAGAGGCCGGCGTCGTGGACTCCGGGGGCTTTGGCGTCGCGATTATCTTTGACGCCGTGACCAATATCTTGTTGGGCAAAGAGCAGGCAGAAGCGCCCGCCTTTGTGCCACAGGGCGTGCTTACGGTCAACCCGGTCGATGACTGGGATGATGACGAGTATCTCTACTGCACGGAGTTTTTGCTGTTTGGCGAGGGCATTGACCGCGAGGCGGTCCACGACTTCATTGCGACCCAGGGCGGATCCGAGCTGGTGGTTGGCGACTATGGCCAGTACAAGATTCACGTGCATACCGATGACCCCTCAAAGGTTCTGGCCTATGTGCTGAAGCTTGGCGAGATCGCCGAAGTCCATATCCATAACATGCGCCGCCAGCAGGCCGAGCGTGGCCACGAGGCGGCGCCTTCCGCCGCAGCGCCCCGGGCAAAGAAGAAGGTCGCGGTCATCGCCGTCTCTGTCGGCGAGGGCACGGGCAAGATCCTGAAGTCGCTGGGCGTTGACGTGCTGGTATCCGGCGGGCAGACGATGAACCCCTCCACGCAGGACTTTGTTGAAGCCGCCCGTTCGGTCCCGGCGCAGTCCTACCTCCTGCTGCCCAATAACAGCAACATCGTGATGGCGGCCAATACGGCGGCGACCCTGATAGAGGAGCCGACTGCCGTGGTCCCGACGACCTCGATCCCCGAGGCCTTCTCCGCGCTGCTCGCCTTTGACGCGGGCATGGACCTGGATACGCTCCAGTCGGAGATGAGCGAGGCGGCCGGCGCGGTCACGACCGCAGAAGTCACCACGGCCATCAAGGACGCCAAATCGCCGGTTGGCGACATCTGCGAAGGCGACATCATCGGCATCATCGGGTCCAAGGATATTCGCGCCAAAGGCACGAGCATCCCGCAGGTTGCCTGCGATCTGATTGAAACCCTGCCGCTTGATGACTTCGACACCGTCACCCTGCTTGCGGGCGCAGACCTCAGCGCGGCTGATCTGGAGCGACTCCAGGCGCTGCTGGCAGAAAAGCACCCGGAACTTGAGTGCGACGTGCAGGAGGGCGGACAGCCGCTCTATCCGCTGATCATGGCGGTGGAGTAGCACGCGGCAGCGCGGCAGCGCAAGAGCGCCGCGCGGTTGCTGGCGGCAGGTAAGGGCGCGCGCACAGCAGTGCAACAGCGTGCCTATGCACGGGACAAACGTAGCAACGTAACAACGCGAGATAAGGAAACCAACGATGGCGACTGGGGCAACAAAAGAACGTATCGCGATCATCACCGATGGCTGCGGCGACATCAGTGTAGGAGAGGCCGGACGCCGCAACATCATCCTGGTGCCGATAGGCATCATTCTTGGCGATGGCACGCAGACGGACTCCTCAAGCTTTACGGCAAAGGACTTCTGGGACTCCGTGCTCGATGACGTTGACGTGCTTCCCAAGACCTGGATGCCTTCTCCCGCGCAGTTCCTGGAAAGCTATCAGCAGGCTGCCGCAGGCGGCGCGACGCACATCCTGGTAGTGGCCATGTCCTCGGGCCTGTCCGGCACCTATGACTGTGCCTGTCAGGCGGCAGAGAAGTCCCCGATCCCGACTGAGGTCATCGACTCGCGCGCGGTCACCCGGGGGATCGCGGTGATTACGCTTGCTGCGGCAGACGCCCGTGACGCGGGGCTTTCTTTCGATGAAATCATTGCCTATACGACGGCGGTGCGCAACTCGATGCATATTGACTTTCTGGTTGACAGCCTTGAGTATCTGGTGCGCGGCGGGCGCGCGGGTAAGTCGGCGCAGATCCTGGCGACCGCGCTTAAGATCAAACCCGTGCTGCGCGTTTTTGAGGACGGCAGCATCGACGCCTACAAGAAGTGCCGGGGGACCCAGAAAGCCCTGGGCGAGCTCGCCAAGCGCGCCCTTGAAGACACCCCGGGCGACGGGTGGCGCTATGCTGTTGCCATCACCAGCAAGCCTGAGCGGGAGGCCTCGGCCAATGAGGCCCTGGCAAAAGCGGGCTTTAAAGCCGACTACGATGGATCGTTTCAGGTGGGTATTGTCGTCGGGATCTACTGCGGTCCCGGGACGGTGGGCGTGTTTACCTATCGTCGCCCGCCGTTGCCCTAACGGCTCGGGTCGACTTGTGGGACTGTGACCATGGCCGCCTCATCTGGATCGGGTAAAACGGTGAGCAGCGCTCATCCGGCGGCGCGCCTGCAGGCCTGGGGGGCGCCGGTTGCCGTTGCCCGTTTTGTCAACGCGGAGCGTGCGGCCCAGCTTGAGAAGCTCGGCATCACCCGCATCGGGCAGCTTTTTTATCACCGGCCCCTGCGCTACCTGGATATGACCCATATCTCGACGCTTGCAGAAGTCCGCCTGGGCGAGGCCACGGTCATCGGTCAGGTCCATGAGGTCAGGGAGCGCCGTCCGCGCCCAAAGCTGCTGGTGACCGAGGTCACGCTGGTTGACGGCACGGGTACGCTTTTGGGCGTCTGGTTTAACCAGCGCTGGGTCAAGAAGACTTTCCAGCCGGGCGATACCGTGGCCTTTGCGGGCAGCGTCAAGCTTGAATACGGCCTCAATCGGATCGTGCAGCCCTTTTACGAGAAGCTGACAGAGGGCGAGGGGCCCGCGCACCTGGGCCGCATTCTGCCGGTGCATCCAACGACCGAGGGGCTGTCTGTTGGCTGGCTGCGGCGTATCATTGCGGCGGCCCTCGATGACTTTGCCGACGTGCCTGAGTACCTGCCCCAGGCGTTGCTTGAGGCGCGTGGGCTCATGGGCTATAGCCGTGCTTTGCGCCAGCTGCACTTTCCGGACAGCCTTGCGCAGGCAGAAGAAGCGCGCCGTCGCCTGGCCTATGGGGAGTTCTTTGACTTCCAGCTGTTGATGGCCCGGCGGGGCTGGCAGGCGCGCCACGCAGGCGAGGGGACCTGCCATGTAACCGGCGGCTCGCTGCTTGCGCAGATGCGCGCGGAGCTTCCCGTGACGCTGACCGCTGACCAGTCTGATGCGGTGGCCGAGATCTTGCGCGACATGGCGGCCCCCGCGGCCATGAACCGCCTGCTGCTGGGCGATGTGGGCACGGGCAAGACCCTGGTGGCGGCTTTTGCGCTGGTCGCCGCCGCTGATACGGGTACGCAGGCCGCGATGATGGCGCCGACAGAGGTGCTCGCGCAGCAGTATGCGCACAAGCTGGGGCCGCAGCTTGACGCGCTGTCGATATCCTGGGAGCTCCTCACCAGCTCGACGACGCCGGCTGAGCGCGCGCGCATCAAGCAAGGCCTGGCAGGCGGAGCCGTCACTGTCGCGTTCGGGACGCACGCGCTCCTGGAAGAAGACATCAGCTTTAAGCGGCTGTCGCTGGTAGTCATCGACGAGCAGCACCGCTTTGGGGTCGAGCAACGCCAGGGCCTGCAGAAAAAGGCCCAGGCCCCCGACGTCCTGATCATGACCGCCACGCCCATCCCGCGCACTTTGGCGCTGCTTGCCTATGGCGATCTGGAGATATCGTATCTGCGCACCCGCCCGATCAAGGGCGCGGGGGTAAGCACCCAGTTGATCGACGCGACCAGGCTGGGCGAGGCCTACGACGCGGTGCGCCGTGCGGCGGCGGCAGGCCAGCAGGCCTACGTGGTCTGCGCGCTGGTCGAGGAGTCAGAAGCCTTAGACGCGCGTTCAGTCGAGGAGGAGGCCGCTCACCTCAAAGCTGAGGAATTCGAGGGGCTTTCTGTTGAGATTCTGACGGGCAAGATGCGCCCGGCGGACAAAGAGGCGACGATGGCGCGCTTCCGTGCCGGAGAGATCCAGGTCCTGGTTGCCACGACGGTCATCGAGGTGGGCGTCGATGTGCCCGGGGCCACGGTCATGATCGTGCTTGACGCTGATCGCTTTGGTCTGGCGCAGCTACACCAGCTGCGCGGACGGGTCGGGCGCGGCGCGATTGCCGGGCAGGTCTGGCTGGTGGCCCGCCACGCCACCGCCCAGGCGCGTCAGCGCCTGGGCGCGCTTGCAGATATTGACGACGGCTTCCGTTTGGCAGAACTTGATCTGGAGATGCGCGGCGCAGGCGAGCTGTTGGGCAGCCGTCAGAGTGGTCTTGCGCGCTTTGCGATAGGGGAGGTGCTGGCCGATCGCGACCTGATTGCGGCGGTCCGCGCAGACGTTGAGCCCTTTGCCACCGGCGCGCCCTTTGCGCCCGCTGAGTCCTTGCTCCAGCTGCGCATCACTGCCCTTGAGGCAGAAGTGGCCGCAGAAGGGCCGGTGAACTGACGCCATGCGCATCATCGCCGGCGACTTCAAGGGCAGAAACCTGCAAGGCCCTGCTGACAGCGCAGGCACGCGCCCCACAGCCGACCGGGTCCGCGAGGCGCTCTTCTCTCATTTGACCGCGCAGCGGGGCAGCCTTGAGGGGCTGCGCGTGCTGGATGCCTTTGCCGGCACGGGCGCGCTTGGCCTGGAGGCGCTCTCGCGCGGCGCGGCGCACTGCCTGTTTATCGAAAGCGACCGCACTGCTGCGGCCATTTTGCGCGCCAACATCGAGCACTGTGGCGCCGCAGAGCGCGCAACGCTGCGGGTGGGCAACACCTTTGTGCTGTCGGCGCGCCTGAGTTCTGCGGACCCCTTCGACCTGGTCCTGCTTGACCCGCCGTACCGGACGCCGGCAGAAGAAGTGATGCGCCTGCTGGAGGCCTTTCGCGCCGAGGGCGTAATCCGGGCCGGATGCTCTGTTGTCTATGAGCATCAGCGCCGCACCTCGCCAGTCTGGTCCGCGTGCTATGATGAGGTCCACGAAAAGCGTTACGGAAAGACCTATCTGAGCAGCGCTCTGCTATCCGAGTGACAAGCTCCCGGTGATAAACACCCCAGGGGTGTTTATCACCGGGGGTGTTTGTCACCAGTAAACGTAAGGAAAGTTGAGGCAAACTATGACGACCGCTATTGTGCCCGGCACATTTGACCCGATCACGTCGGGGCACCTCGATATCATCCAGCGCGCGACCCATCTGTTTGATGAGGTGGTCGTTGGTGTTGCGGCCTCAAAGCAAAAGCACGGGACAGGCCCGCTCTTTTCCCCCCGGCAGCGGGTTGAACTTATCCAGCAAGCGACGGCGCACCTTTCGCATGTCCGCGTGGTTTCCTTCGACATACTGCTCATTGACTTTGTTAAGGCGCAGAAAGGCGACGTCATCGTCAAAGGCCTGCGCGCGATGACCGACTTTGAACATGAGTTCCAGATGGCGGCGCTCAACGGGCGAATGAACAGTGATGTTGAGACGCTGTTTATCATGGCGGCGCCCGAATTCATGTATCTGAGTTCGTCTGCCGTCAAAGAAATTGCGGTGTTGGGCGGGCCGGTAACGGGCCTGGTGCCCCCGTGCGTCGAAGAAGCCCTCCGTAACGGTTTCTAAAAATTACCTGACACTTTAAGATATCCCCCGATGATTTGCCGTATGATACTATACACTTCTGTTTCTGTAGGCATCTGGTGGGAGGATCTACGAAACACGAACTATCGTATTTGAAAGGTGTGACACATGGATATCTTGCAGCTCATCGATCGTATCGAGGAGGTTATCGACAGCGCTAAGTCGGTTCCTCTGGGCAGCAATAAAATGGTCGATCCTGATGCAATCTTTGACATCATCGATGAAATACGCAGTCAGTACCCTGAAGACCTGAAGCAGGCGCGCTGGATCGTGAAGCAGCGTCAGGAGATGACCGAGGAGGCGGAGCGCGAGGCGAACCGCATCCTGGAAGAGGCGCAGGAGCGCGCGCGCGGCTTGGTTGCCGATACTGAGATCGTGCGTCAGGCAGAGACCCGCGCGGCAGAGATCATGGATGACGCCCGCGCCAATGAGCGCGAGATCCGTCTGGGCGCAGAAGACTACGCCGATGAGATGATGGCCAACCTCGAAGTCAACCTGGGCAAGATGCTCACCGCCGTCCAGCGCGGTCGCGATCGCCTCCAGGGCAAACCCATCCAGCGCTAATCCTCCAGTTTGTCATTGCGAGCAAGCGTAGCGCGCGCGGCAATCCAGCTAACGATATAATTTTTTGCCGAACGTCAGGAATTTGAGCACCCTATGGGGCGCCTAAATTTTATATAATCTCGCGCCGCTGGCGCTCACGGCAAACACCCCTGCAGGGTGTTTGCCGCTGTTTCTGTCTGCGAGTTACGACTCTGTGTAAAGCGTGACGTCTGCTTGAGTTGACAAACCATCTTCTTGTAATTGTGCGCGTAGCCGCAGGAATTGATAAGCCGTTCCTTCCGGTCATTCTGCGCGAAGTCGCAGAATCCAGCGAGACATATTAGGTCGTCCGGAGTCATTTGGCTAAATACTAGACTATAGTCTATAATAACTAGATCATCTAGAACAGGAGCGATAATGAAAGAACGAATGAACTATGCGGCACGCATCTATCAAAATGAGTATGGCTTTGTGGTGGAGTTTTCGCAGCTTGATCTGGTGACACAGGGCAATGATCTTGATGACGCGCTGTATATGGCTTCTGATGCTCTTGAGACCTACTTCTATGACTACTTGCATGATGAAGAAGTGCCACCAGTGCCTGATCTTGATATTGAAGTGCGCCCTGACGATATTTATGTGATCGTATCGGTCGATGTCGTTCCACTGGCTGACGGCGAGCTGACCACCGCAGATGTAATGAAACTGCTCGGCGTCAACAAACAACGTGTCGCCCAGCTGCGCTCGTCGGGCAAAATAGCGGCTTACAAACAGGGCCGGGACTACCTGCATAGTCGCTCCGATGTTGAAGCTCTGCGGCGATCCGCTCGCAAATCCGGCAGACCACGCAAAGAGCTTCTTGCTGCATAGAAAACATGATGCACAAATGAGGCAAAGAACAACGTGCGTACTTAAATAATGGTGCTGAATTATTAACTAGCACAAACACTTGCTCTTTCATTCTGACAGGTTCACAATATAGATGGGGAAGAGGGCCATAAGCCCAGTAGTGTTTTTAGGGGACTGTCTTTGGAAGGAGAGACGCTTATGAAAACAGATGCGACTCTGCAAAAACCTGAAAGGGAGGGGTGCTTACCTCACAGAGAAAGCCCGCCTCCTCATCCTGAAGTGAACGACCCCCTCAAACATCCCCTCTCTTCGCCGCATCGCCTGGCGGCACTTTTCCTTGTTTTTCTTTTTGCTCTTTCAATCTTTCTTCCCACATCTGCTCTAGCTGCAGGTCCTACTCTTGATCTGACACACCCGAACTATCCGGGGGGTTTCCAATATCTCTTTAGTTATCTTGGCGGCAGTCAGTCCAACGTGAGCTATCAGCTCAGTAGCGGATACAGCGTGCAATACGCATCCTGGTCAAGTAGCATTCCGTCGGTTGCCTCAGTTACAGGCAGCGCAGAAGCTCCCGTCTTTACAGCGCTTTCAGAGGGCGCCTCAATAATGACGCTTACCATTGATACCACTACAGGCGAGCACGTAAGCGCTTCTTTTACCTTCACGGTAGAAAAAAGGGAGTCGATGCGAATGGATATATCAAGACAAGTTCTGCTCAAGTGCTCTGGGGAGCAAGGCCAGGAGCACAGCTTCGCGCAAACGTGTCTTTGAACCAGACGTTAGTAGTAGATGGTAGAGCAGGAGACTACTACCGGGTCTTTTTGCCCGATGGCTTTACCTTTTTAGATAGCGATCCGGCAAAGGGTGGCTATGTACTTTGCAGCCAGGTAGAAGTCTATGCGTCTCAGGTATCTCTTGCTCCCACAAGTGCCACGATCTATCCGGGGCAGACCCTGCCACTGACGCCTACTATCACTCCCAGCTATGCAACAGTGGGTAAAGGCTTGACTTGGTCAAGTGATAAAAGCGCGATAGCAACTGTCAGCCCCACG
>Ga0123357_10014999_pt1 | contig 10139 bp, 6 predicted proteins | sample TergutEmb28metaG_FD_89873 | JGI IMG/M metagenome (GOLD analysis project Ga0123357, IMG submission 89873) | Embiratermes neotenicus P4 segment gut microbial communities from Petit-Saut dam, French Guiana - Emb289 P4 | ecosystem: Host-associated > Arthropoda: Insects > Digestive system > Gut ... | reverse complement strand
TTCTTATTGTGTCCATTCTGATTACATGTGCTGCCCAGCGTAATCTTTGTGATTTTATAAATCTTACGATAGTTTCTTTCTTAATTAGAATTTCTAATTCTTCATTTGTTTTTATTCTCCATGCTCCATCATTATCTTGTGTTGGTCCACATATTTTTCTAAGTACTCTTCTCTCAAATATCAGTAGGCGATTTTGTTCTGTGACTGACATAGCCCATGTTTCACAACCGTATGTTACAACAGGTCGTATGATAGATTTATATATCTGCAGTTTACTGGCAGCATTAAGATCTTTGTTTATCAGAAGTTTTTTGTTTGCAAGCAGACTTATATTTCCCGCTTGTATTCTTAGTCTAATTTCTTCTTCTATTAAATTTTTGTTATTTATTTGTGACCCCAAATATATAAACTGGTTTACTACTTCGTAAGATTTTCCTGCTACTTCAATGTCTTGTTTTATTATATTTGTTTTCCCGGTTACCTGCATATATTTACTTTTATTTGTGTTTATTATAAGACCCAGTTTTTCTGCTTCTTTTTGTAGTGTTATAAAAGTTTCCTTTAGTGCTTTTTGTGTTCTTGCTACTATGACAACATCATGCATAAGCACACAGTTGTTTAGTTCTTGTACTAATGTTTCCTCTTAAGTCTACTTTTAATAATGCTGCTTCCAACACCAAATTAAATAAAACTGTCGACAGTGCATCTCCCTGTCTTCATCCACTGTTAATACTAAATATGTCTGTTCTTCCCTGGTATACTTCAACTACTGCTCTTGAATTTGTCGCCGTCGTCTTCACTAATCTAATTAGTTTTGTCGGAATTTTCAACATTTTGAGGTTTCTGCTTGAAGTCAATAAATATATTGTGTAGCTCTATGCCAAACTCAAAGCACTTTTCCAAAATTAATCTGACTACATATATTTGATCTATTGTTGATCTGTTGGGGCGGAATCCCGCTTGATAATCACCCAAGGTCAGCTCTGAATATTCTACTAACCTATTATATATTAAACATGTAAAAATTTTATATGTGATATTCAGCAAGGTGATTCCTCAGTAATTACTACATTCTCTACGATCTCCCTTCTTAAAAACAGGGCAAATAATTCTTATTTCCCATTCCTCCGGCATTTTTTCTTGGTCCCATATTTGCAGCCGGAGGTCAAGTATTCTTTGTAGTACTTCCGCTCTGCCATTCTTTATTATTTCCACAGTTATATTATCTATGCCTTGAGCCTTCCCATTTTTCATTTTGTTGATGACCTCAATCATTTCCTCATAAGTTGGTTTATCAATATCTTCTAATTGTTCTATATTTTCATTTTCCTTTTCATTTTTCTCGTGTCTAATTCGTTTTCTAGCAGGCACTGAAAACACTGTTGCCATCTTAGCAATATATCTTTTGCCTCGGTTAATATTTTCCCTTTATCACCTTTGTAAATTATGTTCTGTTCTTGATATTCTTTACTCGTTTCTTTGACTTCTTTATAAAACTTTCTTACATTTTCTTTATGTTCGCACCCTTTATTTCCTCTATTTTCTTATTCCACATTTCTCTCTTCTTTCTTCTACATAATTTTGTTGCTATTTTCCTCTTTTCTTCATATTCTTCCCTATTTTTCCGTGTCTCCTTATTCAGACATTTCTTTCTTGCGTCATTCTTTTCTTTCATTGCAATCTGACATTCTTCATCGTACCAATCTTGAATTCTTTCTTTCCTCTGTTCTCCGATTTTTTCATTAGCTGATTCCAAGATGGCATTTTTTATATGTATCCACTCTTCATTCACATCCTACCTCCTTTCTATTTGCCTTAGCTTTCCAGTAATGTATTCTTGATATTTATTTTTCTTATCTTTATTTTCCAACTTATGTATATCCCACCTAAGTTTGTACTTCTGTTTCTTTCTGTTTCTTTTGGTATGTGCGGGATATTGTATGTCTAATTATGGTTCTGATGAGGACACGATCACTGTCGCAATTTGCTTCCCCCATAGTTTTCACATCTTCTACAATTGTTTCTCTTCTTTTATTAATGAGGACGTGATCAATTTGATTTACTGTTCTTCCTGCTGGGTCATTCCAGGTGCCTTTATGAATATTTTTGTGCTCAAAACATGGGCTACTAATTATTAATTCATTAACTTCAGCAAACTGACATAGGATAGTCCATTTTCACTTGTCTCATCATGAGGTATATTATACTGAAACATTAAAAGCTGGCACAGTTCTAAGGTGCCACTTTCACCATACACACAAGCTGCCCTGAAACACTGTGTATCATAGTTCCATACTCATTTACACATATATGTTCTACACGGATCAACCTACAAGTTATGTCCCAATTCTTCTACATGAAGTGCAGGAAATCAAGAATTAACAACTTGTAAATTAGTTATTTAATGTTTTATTTTAGATCATTCAATGTTCAGACTCCCAAGTGATGATTCCACAAGGATGGAACATATAGGAGCATTTAATGTATGAATATGACACAAATGTGCTAATACAAGATTGTGCATTTGTTGGTGAATTATTATAAATTAGTCTCAATCAATGAATCAATGCATAGAATGAACAACATAAAATTTAGTTTTTGTATTTCAGTCACATTCAGCTTGTAAAGGCTCACTCACCATTTTTGGGATATATTTTGGCAGAACTTATATATTTTCAATACTTCAATCATTCTGTTTTAAACAGAGATGTAATTTTTTGAAAACCAAAAACCAGAACACTTAATAATATTTAAGTGGAGGGTGGGGATAGAAGACAAAAGTTTTAACCTTTCCCACAGTGAAAAAAGCAACAGTAATTTCCTCATATTACTAGAATGGCATAACTCAGGTAACAACTGTTACATGCAGTTATACCCTAATTACAATGTAACAAGACAATGAGTGAGCCAAAAGTCACTGTGCACCTACAGCAGACAACGAGTTTATTCGGAGAGCCCTTGTACATTAATACAAATACATAATAATACTCATCATCATCATCATCATCATCATCACTACCACCACCACCATGTTAGGGTTGGTCAACATTCATTCCACAAATCATACAGGCTGCACTAGTAAGAATGAGGTTGCTGTAACAGGCAGTAGTATCATTGCACACTGATGTCTGACTCAGTCTGTATTTTAAGTGAAGTGAGAAGGTTTTGATTTTGAATGAAATTTAGATTAGACTGTTCATGTTAGTTATTTGAGGCAATATAAGCTCCAGGATGAAAGAGTATTTGTTGTTATTACATACTAATGAGGTCCATTTTAATAGTAAAAACTTGTGTAGCAGTTTTCTTTGTTGGACATGCATGCTGATCAACTTTTTATTTATTTATTTGTTTATTTTGGAATTTAATACTGTAAATGTGTTTAGACAATTCTGCCATTCCAGCTTATCCTCAGCCAAATAACTTTATTTGCCACCCTACCAACAATTGACCTAATGAACATACTATGTGACAAGCATGCGAGTGAGACAAAATAATTAATTTCACAGAGTCATCTTGTAAAACTGTAACAATGAAAGCACAAGGTTTACTTTAAAACTGCAATATAAATTACCCTCAGTGTCTTACTTCTACAGAATGTGATCAAGAAGCCCTTACTTTCAGTCCTGGCATGAGTTTGTAACATCCCTTGTGAATGGATATAGAATCTGCTGGATCTGGTTTTGTGTTCCAATCTCCTTCCTGTTGCGTTCCTCCAAGAATCACACAGTCTTCACTGGTAACAACAAAACACATAATGTACATGTATACCATTTGCACGCGTGTATGCACATGCATATATGGTTGTTACATCATTACAGCCTATTTTTTCTATTATAGCTGTTCTACTGAGATTCTGATAATGTAATTTCTCAGTAGCACAAAGGGTCATGAACAATAAAATGGAAAAATTGAGGATGAGAAGGCTACAGGAAATTATGATGTACCTGGGGATGTATTCAGTTTGGAGAAGATGGTCACAAACTAACTAAATGACACAACTGATCAACAACATACATTACACTGTAGAGTGGCTGAAGGATTTCACTGAAGTTACAATGACAGCCTTAAAGAAAAAATCATAGCTACAAAATGCAGCAACCATTGCACATTCAGCACACTCACACATACAGCCAAGATGGTAACAAGGAACTTAAAAGAAGGATTGAAAGGAAAGTTGAGGATGTACTTGGACAAGGTTAGTTTGGTTGTGAGAAGAGGAAAAGGAACTGGGGATGCAATTCAGATGCCAAGAGTAACATCAAAATGAACTGTGGACATAGATGAGGAATTGTGTGCATGCTTCATAGTCTGGCAGAAGGCATTTTATGGTGTAAAACAGGCCCAATTGACGTAGATCCTAAAGGCAACTGCTTTTAACTGGTGCAAAAGAACACTGATCAGCAAACTGTACATAAATTAGAGTATTACACTGAGACTGGAGCAAGGGGAGACAAGAAGTGTGAAGACTGAAAGAGGAGCTACACAAGGATGTTCTTTGCCACCAATTCTATTCTACTTGTAGAGCAAATACCTTACCAAGGAAGCTCTTGAAAGTTCTGGAAACCTCAAAATAGTACTTTTAATTTGCACTGTGAGATGTGCAGATGACCTTGTGCTACTGGCTAAGGAAGAAATGCTGTTACACGACACGATTTAAAAACTAACTGAAACTGGAAGATGTTATGGAATGGAAATGGATGTGGGAAAAACTAAGGTAATGAGAATCTCAAAGCAACCATCCATACTACAGATTGTGATAGATCAAAATGACTGGGGAACGTAGAATATTTCAACTATTTGGGTAGCACGATAACAAATGATGTAAGTTGTATATGTGAAATTAAACCTAGGATTGCCATGGTGAAAGCAGCATTCAACATGAAAAAGGCTCTTTTCGCCAGCAAATTGGAATTAAATTTGAGGATAACATTAATAAAGTGCTACATTTTGAGCATAGCTTTGTGTGGTGCTCAAACGCAGACAATTCAGAAAGTAGACCAGAAATACCTGGGAAGTTTTGAAGTGAAGAAGTGTTACATAAAGCCAGAGAGGACAGAAATATCCTACACACAATAAAAAGAAGGAAGGCTAACTGGATTGGTCAAATCTTTTGTAAGGACTGCCTTCCAAAACATGTTATTGAATGAAAGATAGAGGGGAGGATAGAAATGACCTGAAGACGAGGATGAAGAAGGAAGCAGCAACTGGATGACCTTCAGGAAAAGACATGTTAATGGAAACTGAAAAACGAAGCACTAGATTATGCTTTGTGGAGAACCTGCTTTGGAAGAGGCCATACGTGTAGTAAGACAGACTACATAATGAATGAAAACAGGGACATTGTTTTGAAATTAACATATGAAGATTAAATCAGGTATCATGTGTCTCTTTGTAATAACCATGTATTATATGATCTGCAATGTTTCTAGCTCCTTTTATTTGAAATATATATTTGTGATTGACCTGTAAGGTCCAAAACTGCATACATCTAGGATAAACTTACTTTGGTATAATGTAATTTCCATCATCTTTTTCTTCCAAAAGAACATGAAACACCCAAGGTGCCTTCACCTAAATGTGTGGAAACAGAATATGTGTCAGTCCTGACTTCTCATCCACATCTACTAGTTGTATTTAGACATTCAGGTTAAAATATTTCATAAGCTTTTGTAAGGAAAGCAAAAAACCTTTAATAGGCACAGTGGCAGAGAAGAATACGAGTAAATTCCTGAATTATAGCATATGATGTAATATCACAATGGTGTACATTTCTGTTACCTGTATCAATCCCAGCAGGACAGCCATGTGGAAAAAAAAGTCTAGTCATTATGGATGACACTATTCCACTTAAGTGAATGAGTCAGACATTGGACCATCCACATACATTCTTGGGGTTTAATAATGTAACTCTGTTGGTCTGATGCAACTTATGCTTTGCCAGTTGGTTATAAAAATGTGTGGTAATTGGGGCAGTGTACCTAAGATGTCCTTGAGGTGTATCTGAATCAAATACATTTACATCTCCCTGAAATTTGTTTGGTGTTAAATAAAGCACTTGTCATTGATAAAACTGGCTTCACTAACAACTTCTGTCACTGATTCTATTTAAATGCTTCAATTTGTATGGACATAGTATCTATTTCTGAGCATAATTTTCAGAGATAGAGAATTTCACTGTGTGATACTTACCAGACATAAGAGAACAGTCATTTATTACCACTGCATTTGTAATTCTCTATTGTCACATGTCACGTAACACATGCTGGTATGATTTTAATCCATCTCTACACCAAAACTTACAAGCTATACATCAGTTATTGGTATAAAATATAACAGTGCCATCTATGACATTCAACTGAACATAACCTCAAAATAAGTTTCATGTTTGTAGAACATGTCACCCCCAACCCAGTATCCTGTTTTATGTGTTGCCATAAATTCACATAGATATCCTGGTAGTAGTATCATTCATATTAAGGAATTAGAAAGTATGAATGTTGGGTGATTTACAATGACATGACACTGATACAAAATTTCAATTAATTTGGTGAATTTATCCAAGAGTTACTCAATGATTTTATATAGTTTTATATAAACTTTGTAATTCATATTGGATCCCATATCACGAGCTTAATTTGCACTGCATTGCACCTTATTTTAAAGATTTTTGTAATGATGGCCTGATGATGGTCTTCTAGACGGAAACATGATGTAATTTTTTTAATAAAATAACGTAGTTGTGTTTGATGGAAATCTAATGATTTGTTTGAAGGGTCTCTCTCTCTCTCACACACACACACACACACACAGTACACTATATGTTTCCTACGTTTGTATTGTTCATAAAATAACTAAGATAATTACTTCAAAACATAAGACTTACACGTAAAACCTGCCCTCTCACTGGCTGAACTGAACTGTCACCAACAAGGTTGTGTGCTTGCACCCCACTGCAGTTTATAACAACATCATATTTTTGCCCACATAATTCTTGCAGGTTCTCCACTTTATGTTGCAGCACCTTTCCTCCGTTAAGTTTGAACTTCTCCATCAAATACGGCAAAAACCGTGATGGCTCAAGAGTAAACAAGATGCAGTGTATACCACCGCTGCATAAGAACAAGTAAAATGAAGTATTTTACTCATGGTTAACACTTGTCAGTATTTATGGCCATCAGCATTCTTCAGTCATATTTTTCAGGCAATCAGGATCACAAAGAGGAGTTGTGTCATCTGGGATATATGGCTGCATCACTGAGTGAGCAGTTTCTGACATTCCAAAGGCCCTGTGTTCCTTCAGAACATCAGGAACCACTCACCCAATGACAAAGCATAATTTCCCACATGAACTGAATACTCAGCAACATCACTTTGAGAACTTATCAGAAATCAAATGTTAGAATTAACATGGACTGAATTACTGGATGATGTCATAAGGTATTGCTGACATTTCAAAAATCATTACTATCACCATCTTTAAGGCAAAATGACTCATAATGATGATCACTGAAAGGAATGGTACATTAAGGACTTCCAAATTGTCCCCAGTACACCCAACTTGCAGGTATCACCTAGAACCAAGGTTGGCATTAGCAATTAATAGCCGTGAAAGCCTGACGTCTCTCTTACATCACAACCGGTCATTCTGTTCAACATTCACAATATTTCATCACTGTTTATATGCATATTATTATTATTATTATTATTATTATTATTAAGTATTTGTGTATCAGCAATAGTGCCTTACATACTAAATAAATAATGGGTTTTAACAACATGATGAAAATATTGTTTCTGATAAACTTAAGATGACAGTTTAGCAATTTAGCTTTATACAATTTAAGTGGCAGGGTTTAGCACACACAGACTGAACACTCATCACATCTCTACAACAGCAAACGTATATCTCTTTTTTTTGTGTGTGTTTTATGAACCTGTCATACAAAGCCTGCTATCCATTCTTCTAGGTTAATGCACCCTGTCGCTGAGTACTTGGTGTCCAGTGTTTCATGACAGCATGTTAGGACCCTTGATGATACAGTAAAGTTAAATGCCTTATGCCAAGATTTACACAGAACACAGTGCATTAAGGCAGTCTTTATTAACTTGTCTGATAGTTTCAAAGCACAGCATATTTAAATAACATCAAAAAATGTGCAGAAGCCGACAGGTGCCATGGGACAGACAGTGACAGAAAATATATTGCCAAATTATACACGTATAATTCACCCAGTGAGAAAGTTTGATTTTATATATGAACTTGCAAGAAAAAATGTAGAACTTAGAAAATTCTCTCTAGCATTTCATATTTTCTGCGAACTAGGCAAGGACCACAATTATCCAGTTTCAGTGGCAGGACACCTCAGTCTAGTGGAACACCACTGCTCCACAAGTGCTGATTTACAGTCACTTTACTGTGTGAAAGAAGAAAAAAGTTTAGGCACACTTTACTACTTTTTTATTTTGTGACAAACATGCTGAATTAAAATTTTGTCATGTTTCTTGTTGCACTTAATGCATTACAGCATATAAGTATAAAGGGGACTTAAATCAGGTGGTCTGTTATTGCCAGGTTACAGTAAATTTAAATGGCATGAAAAAGTGTGAATTATTATCACAATTTATGAATGTTATGCGCGACCTACGGGCAAAGTATAAAACATGAAAATCAGTAAGTATGAAGAGTGCTGGTCAAAAGCAGACAGCTTGTGGTTATAAGGAGAAACATGGCAATATAACATGGTACTTCACATTTGGAGTCCAGTTTAGTAGATTCATACCGTACACAGTGTCATTCCACATCTACTCATGTACTCACGTTAACTTAGAACCATTGACTGATGCTAGTTTCTGAGCTTGGTGACCATTTATAACTTGATAGGCTACTGGAATTTTGGTCCATTCTGGCTGTTTCTTGTTTGCTTCTCCTGGACTATCTGTTAGCTTGTAGCACGGTACCAGTGATACTCCCACATCGCCTGCTTCAACACTTTTCCACAACTTCAGAATGTGTTGATATGTCTTGCTGGACCAGCGTCTGTAAAATGAAGTCACTAGCTGGTTGTCCTTTGTTAAAGCAGAGGAAGATACCTTGCATTGTTTGTTCAAGAAGTTCACAAGGAATTCCTTTAAGTTCATGCAGATGTTCATCCCAGAACTACTGCAGCTGAACACATTTTGATGGACATTCATGTTAAGTTCTCTTACATAAATGAAAGTTCATATTTTTTTTTTTACAAAAGGTGTCATTGACAGTTTAATTCAATTTTTAAAACTAGACTTTTACATAAATACATAAATTGTAATATATGCAGTCTTGTAAGCCATGCCACAGTTTGGTTGGTTAGTTGGTGGCCTCACCATACATAAGCCTGGTTTTGATTCCAAGCATTCCATGTGCAATTTGTGGTGGGTAAGGTGGCACTGAGACACATTTTTCTCTTAGCCCTTCAGGTTTTCCTATCAATTATCACTCCACCATTGTTACATTACTGAACACTGCAATGTAGTCAGAAACAACATAGGATGGAGCACCCTTCGCCATAAGAATTAATTAAATACTTTTGAAACAATGTTATTCCAAGTATGAGCATCAGTCATCGGATCTTCTGTCACTAAAATTTGTCAATCTTAAAGTCATACAACGTTATTTAGGGCAGCATTACATGGGGACTGAGTGTATGTAGTAGTCTCATTCAAACACATGCTTTACTATTGACAACCATAGATGTGGTCATGGTTCATTGTATGAAGGGATGCAAAGATGAGTGTCACCATCAACAATGCATCTTAAATTAAGAACTATTTTAAGGCACATTACAGAGAAGATAAATTTCTGACAGAATCAGCAGTAGGTGTTACTCCTTACACAATGTTACTCTGTGGTGTATCTTTGAGACAGTATGGCATCCAGAGTCCAGCAGAACCATCGCCTGTAGTATCAGGGCTGAAGTGGTCAGCGATGAGAGTGACATGAAGGCCTGGAATTGTCTCTTGCACTAACACGGCTGTGCTCAGTCCAACAATTCCAGCACCAATCACTGCTATATGAGGTGTCATGATTGAAGCCCAAACGGGAATACCTGTGAAGACAGTTTAAGATCTGTCAGTACCAACTGAAGTATCGAACTTTGTACTGT
>Ga0123357_10014997_pt1 | contig 10140 bp, 3 predicted proteins | sample TergutEmb28metaG_FD_89873 | JGI IMG/M metagenome (GOLD analysis project Ga0123357, IMG submission 89873) | Embiratermes neotenicus P4 segment gut microbial communities from Petit-Saut dam, French Guiana - Emb289 P4 | ecosystem: Host-associated > Arthropoda: Insects > Digestive system > Gut ... | reverse complement strand
TGAGCACAACAGTGTTCGAAACATGTAGAGGAATATAATAAACTTATTATAAAATAAGAATTAGTGCATTAAGTTGGTCAATTGCTAAGATTACATTGAGATGCACGGTCAGCAAAACATCAAAATTTAATCCATACAGCATGAATTACAACCCGGAGTAGCGGAATTGGTGTACTGCCTAGGTAAAAGCCTGGATGACTGAGGAACTAGGGTTTGATTGCTGGTGGGGGAGAGAGATTTTTCTGTATTCTAAAACCTCCATTTCGTCTGTGGGGCGTCTTCAGTCTCCTTTTTAGTGGGTGCCGGTGGAGAAACGGCCGAGGCGTGAAGCTTACCACTAATCTCCACGTAATGCCGAGGTTAGAAATGAGTGGTATTACAACTTCAGTTTTCCGTATGGCCTTTGGGCTTGAAAATAGAAAACTTTCTTCCTTTTTTTTTATTTAATTTATGCTCTCCATGCTAACAGCATCTTTGAGTACAGTCCGGAAACACTTCGAAATTTTTCTTCTGGTAGTTGAGTAAAGAGAGGCCAACTTAATGTCACTTGCTTTATTATTTCTTTATTTAATGCTCAACATGTTTCGGATGTTAATACATCCATCCTCAGGAACTTGCGACTTATATGTTGAGTTATTTCATGGGTTGCATTGATCTGGTTCGATGTGTGTTGGTGTTACGTTGTGGTTTGGTGGTGGTGGTGTGATATCCGTATGCAGGATGAAGCACTACTAGTGCTTCATCCTGCATACGGATACCAGATCAATACAACCCATGAAATAACTCAACAAATAAGTCGCAAGCTCCTGATGATGGATGTATTAACATCCGAAACATGTTGAGCATTAAATAAAAAATAATAAAGCAAGTGACACCAAGTTGGTCTCTCTTTACTCAACTATCAAGATGATGCACGGTCCAATAAACATAAGATTTTCTTCTGGTTTTCAATTTCCAGCAGTTTTTAGTTAACCCTAAATAGACTGTGCACCAAGTCCATGGCGGAGACCACCTATTTTCTAGGCAACTCTTCATACGAATGATTTACATAAGCTACAATGACTTTTAAAGCTGTTTTTTCCCGCAAACTGCGACAACCTGGCTGCGGGTGCACAGCACAAGCGGCTTGCAGCAGATAAATATAGTTCCTAGTTTAATTTTTCGGCCTTCATAGTCATGTATCTTGATTTCCTAGAATAAAAACTGCTGTGATGGATCTCCAGTTGTGCTTCGTCCTCATTAATCAGCGATGGCCCCATGTGGTGGGAGAAGGTAAAGCCCTCCCTCAGAGGTCAGCTACTTGATATTCTAGGGATGTGCCCTTTCTCCTACATACGTTCACCGACACTGCTTCCAAACACCTTCCTCCCCCAACTACCTAATTCTTCAACTAGTGAATCCAGGGGAGCTTTAGCTCCTCCCTTCTGATTACCACCCCTTACACAAAGGCCCAGCCACCACCACAACATCAATCACTTGCTCTGAACCTCCGTTCTAGGGTAATGTCCATTATAATTAAGGAATGACAGGTTACAAAGGCAGGATTCTTAGTGGCCACAACTGGTATATAATGTCTGCAAGAGGAAATAACAATAGAATTTAAGTAGAGGCGGTAATGCAGCTTTAATAAACCGTTTGAGCCACTGTTAACCAATTGTAATAGGCAAAATGCTATTAAAATGAGCGTTTACTATCCGTACTTAGTGTCACATTTTAGTGAAATGAGATACCGACAAAATGTTAGTTCCGATGTTTTGAGCTTTGTGGTTGTTGTTGTTGTCAAACAACACTATAAGCACATGCTATCGTTGGAGCCAATAAGTAGATTCAGCGTATGGGAATACTGCAGAAATTCAACGAATGTGGGAATGACAAAAAGTAGCGCATCAACAACAACAACAACAACAACAAAGACTACTAATACTGCTGCTGTTATAACTACTACTACTACTACTACTACTATATTGTTTGTAGGCCTATCAGACTCTATTTAAACTTGGCTGCCATAAGTGGCAACACATTATGGCCTAATATTTTAACGTAGAAGGTACAAACTGCGATGTTATATTTTATATGTTTTTCATTTCACAATTCATTTCCGCTTCACTAGACCACCTATATAGGCCTAGGTCTAGTATTAAAATTATGGAATTTTGAAACATGGCCGAGAACTCGTGTTGTTGCAATGTCAATCAATTGTTTTTCTGTTCATCTATCAGTTTGTCCAATGCTGTAGTTATCACTTACATGAGGAGCAGAATGTGAGCAAGCCAAATGACATAAACCGGAATTAATATGTATATTACTGAATAGATGTGGGTTATGCCTTAGTAATATTGCATGCAAATTAACACGTAAGTGTAACAAGACCCAAATACTATTTTAAAATTAACAGGAAATGAAGGATAAATAGGCGCAGAAATTATACATATTGACGCATTCGTATCACTTGTTTTTTTAAATACATGGTAGTTACTTGAAGTGATAATGATAATGGTTATTTGTTATATTTCGGAACATTTACACTCAGTACTATTAAGCCCATACTTGTACACTTTTACAACGAAACATATTACTTGTCCCGGTCGTTATTCACCTAATTACAGTTCCCTCATGGTTTCCTGGAGCATGACAGTAATTGGGTGTTTACCCCATACACACTCCAGTTGATTTACTCATTAGACAACAGCTGCTACTGCTACTGCTTATTTTACGTATTTATTGGAGAAATGCCTCTCCAATAAGGCACATCTTAACTTCTTCGGGTCAAATTAAATTAAATTCTTCATTCAGTGGTAAAGGCGCCCTTTGGCCTGACTCTAAAATAGCGGACCAGTTTTGATTATACTTTGGCATTGCACATCTCGCAGTGATCTTGAAAGTTTGTTAGCATATATGGGACCTATATTTATTTTCTGAATACTTATGGCTGCCAAAGAGGGACACACATATTTTTTAATGACGCAGACACAACAGCAAGTTAATAAAATTAATTCAGCATGAAATTTACATTCGGCCTTGCTTTTGATAACGACAATTGGTCCTTCGTTCCAAATGGGAACAAAAATTAACTATAAAATTTTTTGAAGTTAAATTTATATTTGAAAAGCTTAAAATGGAGAACAATTCCGCAGTAATTGGTCTTTCTTTACGCAGAATGCAGTTCAAAAATGTTCTACACGACTTTCCTTTAGGTGTCTTATTTTTAGTTTCTTGAAACATTCCAACATCTCTGCAGAATTAAGTTACCTCTATATTGTTACAAAAATTGTATAAAATACTTTAAAGTTGTAAGGTTTTAATACCAGATTTTAATGGAAAATTTTTTACTTTTTACTGCTCATAAAATGTTAAATATTAATTTTTCTTGTATTTTGTTATGGTCTTTATTAAGAATTGGATGAATTTGTATTCTGTATGTGTGTTACCATGCCCAAATAAGTGAAGATTTCTATTAATAAAGAACTATTTACCTATTATAATGCGTTAAAGTACCATAAAACCTTACCATTTGCACAAAGAAGCTTGTACTGTAAAATATAACACTCTTGAAACCTCTTGTGTTCATGTATTTGGGAACCATCAATATTGTAAGAACTATAAGGTGAGGTAAATTCAGTAAAAAACACATCTATGAATATATGGCTAAATGATGGTGTTTATTAACAATGGAAAACTACATGTTTCGGCCTGTGGCGGCCGTCATCAGGTTTTGACAGCTTTCTTGTTATAAGAGTTATATATATAATATGCATAAACCGAAGAATAAAGAGAAGATGTCAGACTAACCTATCCCGCAAAAACCACCCCCTCCCCAACAAAGGAGCATATAAGATACCACGCCTGCTATCACAGTTTTCCTTCCAACCCTGCATCTAACTAACCGAAAGGATCCACACTCAGCTACCTACAAATGCATTCACACAACAGACATCCCACCAAACTTAGCTTAACAAACGCGCGTAAATAATAATGATGATGAGATCTCAACATCGTCACGCTGTTTATGCATATTATATATAACTCTTATAGCAAGTAAGCTGTCAAAACCTAAAGATGGCCGCCACAGACCGAAACATGTAGTTTTCCATTGTTAATAAACACCATCCTTTAGCCATATATTTATAGTTGTGTTTTTAACTCTATTTACCTCACCTTATAGTTTAAACACACATCGGGGATGGCACACCTCAGAATTGTAAGAACTAGTAGGGTATGAAACATAAATCAGCCTGTTCAAATAGCAGAGTGTTATATGGCATTACAATATATATTTTTGACCCTAGGTCGTTGAGCTCAGTAGTTTTGAATTAAACTCACAGAACCTTGTTGTGTTTCGTATTATCGTGCCTCGAATGATGCTTAAGTGAACCGTCACGTATCCTTGAGCTCGTACTGGTTGTGTCGATGAAACAGCAGGTAGCAATCGAACGTACATCGCGTAGCAATTTCATCAATCAAAGAGATAGATGGAGAAGTTATACTTAGATGGACAAGGAAGAGGTGTTAGAATGTTTATGCCGCATCCAACAAGCCTTTAATTCCGGCTCATTATTATGTGTTTGGTCTGGTAATGTTCATAGCATATGCATGCTATAAAGTAGCCTCTCTTCTCTTTTGTTTTTGTTTTTAGTAAGCAACCGTGCGTGTGGTAAGAGATGACAAGTTCTGATAATCACAATTTAAGGTCCCTGGTAGTATAGACTTCAGTTCTAACATTGCGCCTTATACCTCTGTATTAAAAAGTTTTCGCACCCTTCTTATACAGCGCGGGCCTACTCATTATTAATGTTTCTACAGGCTTTTTGAAATATCTGAGGCATGGTAATGGATGTACCGTCCGTATAGACAAAGCAGGCTCTTTCTTTGTATATTATTAGGAGAAATTCCAAGCAGAATTTTTAAACATACTGTCTTAATATTTGCATATGGTTCTTGCCCTGGCCCTATTTTAATTTCTAAGAATTCACTGCTGAAATACAGATAATGGATTATTTTTTAATTTGTCGTATTCCGCTTGAAATATTCAAATCTATACAGTCTTTATAATTTTCAGTTTACACTTAGTATATCATGTATATTAGGAATATATGTTGATGATCTTCTCCCTTAAATTATCTCATTGCATATACCCAAAGGTTCATTAATTATTAACTTCAAACTGAAAGTGACGCCATGTTTTTTAAATTATATAAAATGTAAGTAATTAAAAATATAGACTTTGGCTTTCTCTTCAATGCCACAAGGATTATACCAATTTTCGTGAAAATCTGTCAAATATTTTAGTGGTTGAAACTGGAGGACACAGACAAACAGATACACAATTATTCAAACAAACGCGCGCGCGCGCGCGCGCGCACACACACACACACACACACACAGACAGAGCATTGTGGCTCCGTGGCACAAATTTCGCACCAATTATCATTCAGACTACATATGTATAGACTTAAATTCTCTAGTTTCAAAATGTTATCCCCAAGAAACTGCGATGTCTGGGATACGAAGCCCTATAGAATGATAGACGTTTGTCGATTTCTCATAGGAAACTGCCGCCCCTGTCTTCAGAAGAAGGAGTCATGTTTTATCCGAAAAGTCGGCAAAATACATGTCTCCACGGCGGTATACCCAAACGATTGTAATTCTCACAGTCAGCCCAGTCATCAGTTTGTATCTCACATACATAACTAGATGTTTGGTGAGTGCCTCTGTAGAAATATCTATTAGCAATGCTGGGCTACACAAATGTCATTGTTGTGAGAAATGAATAACACACTTTAATAATATTGCCAGTATTCTTAAGGCTTTGATGTTTGTGTAGCGTGTATAAATTGATTTTAAAAACTTCTTTTTATTTGCTTATTCCCATTACGTGTTCTATAGCATGATTATCGAATTCAACGATTTGGAGTCCCTGTTGAGCTGTCTGCTATTTATCAGATGCAATAATTTCCACGTTCTCTATGATATCTAAGAATTGTTACTTTATCACCCTACCTCATCCACTTACTCGCTGTTGGACTCTATCTTGAACCCACTGAAACTAATAATTCGCAAAATGCAAGTCTAAACCCCCCCTCCCCCTCCGCGCCGCTAAACTTGTCACACGTCTTCAGTTTTCCAACCTATAGCCTAGTCACTCAACCGACTAAACAAAAAGTGTATGTGGACGTGTGTCATTGTGTAAATATGTCATTGTACACGTGTCATTGTGTACATGTGTCATTGTGCACATGTGTCATTATGTACATGTGTCATTGTGTAAATGTGTCATTGTACACGTGTCATTGTGTGCATGTGTCGTTGTGTACATGTGTCATTTTACACGTGCCATTGTGTACATGTGTCATAGTGTACATGTGTCATTGTGTACGTGTGTCATTGTGCACATGTGTCATTGTGCACATGTGTTATTGTGTACATGTGTCATTGTGTACATGTGTCACTTTACACGTCATTGTGCACATGTGTCATTGTGTACATGTGTCATTGTGTACATGTGTCACTTTACACGTCATTGTGCACATGTGTCATTGTGCACATGTGTTACTTTACACGTCATTTTGCACATGTGTCATTGTGTACATGTGTCATTGTGTACATGTGTCACTTTACACGTCATTGTGCACATGTGTCATTGTGTACATGTGTCATTGTGTACATGTGTCATTCCGCCATGTATACCGTACTTAACCTGTTTTATTTTATAGCCCTAATCATGACTGCGAATGGAAAAGAAATATTAAGGTATACCTGGTAAACTCCATCCTTTGAGGTGCGAATATTCTCCTCGGGAGACAAAATATATTTTGCTCCTTTGGGATCGTGAACGAAACTACCCTGCGCGCACAGATATACAGGTCTAGATGTAATTTTGAATATTTGTCAAATCACTGAACACGATTGGAGAGGAATTAACTAATCAATTCTCGTTGTCAAATGAGAGAGTAGTTAATATCAAATAATCAATGCTTGTTGTCAAATTTGACAGTAGTTAATATAACAAACTACTTCTTCGTGATTAAAATTCAGATATTGTACATTCTTAATGGTAAAGGTTTCTCCTAGAATATGTTTTTAGTACGAATCGTATTGTAGTTGAAAGGGAGTGTGTTAGTTAATGATGTCTAGAAGGGGTGAGGTGATATGAAGGGAATAGGGGACAGAAATATGATGAAGGGAGAAACCGCAGCATTAGTAAATAAGAGGGCGAGTAGCAAAGCGAACAATGAGAGAGAGAGAGAGAGAGAGATAACGGTAAACTTCAGGAGCTAAGTTAGGTACATGACGTGGGAGTATTTGGTAACGTGTCTTGGCATATCTTCCTTCTAAATTGATAAACAGATAGTCTCACTTTATTAAATGTATGACTGTCCTTCGGATAATATTAGAAGCGGGTCCTCTAAATGTAAATTGCCTTTTACGTATAAAAGGTCTTTGTGTATGCGCGAACACTTCTTTGAAACAAAACCGTCCTTGTGTTAGAGAAAAATTTGCATAACTTTTACTTCTTTCGGAACCACAAGATGAAGCAAGGACACGGCATATTCAAATGTGTGTTTGCGTGTGTTCCTTGAAATTAATTCTGCAAGAGGACTGCAGTAACATTACTTAGTTGAACAATTCCACAATCTGATAACATTCATATCCATGCATTAATTGGCAATTTGATATTTAAAACCAACAGTTTCACAGATGAAGAATAAAAGACCAATTTGATGTCACTTGCTATTTTATTTCACTTCTTATGCGCTCAACATATTTCGGACATTAATATATCCATCATCAGGAGCTTGCGACTATTCTGTTGAATTGCCACATAGGTCATATTGTTCTTGGTTCGATGTGTGTTGGAGTTTCCGTGTGGTTGGGTTGGAGTGGTAACCCTGTTGCAGGCTTTCCGTGCACGGGACGGCCACTTATAGGTGTGATGATACCAGAGACTGTATAATTTTGACTTCCTGATGATGAGTACATGTTACTCGAAACATGTAGAGTCATGAAATAAACTTATTGTAAAACAAAAATTTTGTGCACCAAGTTGGTTAATTACTAAGATAAATATACTGAGATGCACGGTCAGCAAAATATTAAAAAAAAAATGGTGGTGTTTTCAGTTGGTCCAGCGAGTGCCTTACACCTGGTAATAAAACTGTTTATGCTTTTTACTTTGTTCAGTTTTCCTACATTTCTCACATCGTTGCTCTCTTATGCGATTCGATTGAAGAAAAGTGTCCAGTCTGTTCGATTTCCTACTTTACGAATTTTTGTGAGCCCCTGTCCACTACACGAATAAACCATTTTAATATAGCGACTTTTACGGTAACGAGGTTATATGTAATGAATTCAGCTCGGAAAATCAGCTGTGTGAGACCCTTCCCCTCCCCATCCTCAAGAACTGATACGTTGAGTGGCAAGACAGCATGATTTGTGTATAAGCAGAGAATTCAATTTTACTACACAATATGTAACTTCCTGATGTTACAGAAGTTCTATCCTTGCAACATGAATTCGCCTTATCGTGCTAGACAGAGTCATTGCGTATATTTACTAGTACAGGAGGTCTTCTGTTTTGTGAAATATATGGGACAATTAAAATAAATTGCGCAGAGGAATAAAAAAAAAAGAATAAACGAACTTCGTGTCGCACCTTCTCATTACGGTTTTGTTTATTACGCGGGGAGGTACATCTAACATAGTTAGTCATATAGTATTAGAGCACACCCTCTTTCCCTTAGCATGATTCTGTGTAATCTAAAGCCATGTGGAGTCCCAATGATATTCTAACGTAACACAGAATAGCATACATGTGTTGTTTTAAATTAATTATGTGTCGATAAGCATAATCTTCTGTATTAGGCACTGAGTTTTTCTGGTGGTCATTGCCTTAATATGTTTTATGAATTCATGAAAGTAAAATTTGTAGTTTTTGACAATAAAGTTTGTTCAGAATTAAGAAACTGCATTTAAATTGCCACATACACTAGAATGTGGTTTGCAGTTGCCAACAATTTTTAAGATTTGAAGGACGCCATCCTGTTGTGTACATATAACTATTTATTATATTATTCCATCGTTACACAACATATAAAACAGTTGCACTATCTCAACTGGTTATATTCGGCTACATGTTTCGGCCGTTACCCGGCCATCATCAGACCAACAAGGAATATTGTTAATTAAGGTACATTCATTAGCATAAGTTAATGATTGTACAAGGAATAGTGTTAATTAAGGTACATTCATTATTATAAGCTAATGAATGTAAAAGGAATAGTGTTAATTAAGGTACATTCATTAGCATATTCATTAGCATAAGCTAATGAATGTACAAGGAATAGTGTTAATTAAGGTACATTCATTAGCATAAGATAATACCTGTACAGATTCAATAATAAATAAAGGAGTATGTATCGAACATGTATGTGACATGAAAGCCCCTAAATTTTACAAGCAAAACTAAAATATTATTAAACCCTATAAGGAAAAATTTTACAAAAATAGTAACAGACAAAACTAAATTAATTTTAGCGCGTACAATATTTCCACACATACTTCAACATCAAGAGTATTTAATACTCATGAGTGATAAAAGGCTTCTTTCAGTTATGGTCGCAGCTTCACATAATGATGCCGGTTTAATTCGTACCAGAAAACATGCAGATAACAAATTTGTTTATAATAGAATACATGCACTGATCTACAAATGACTACAGTTACTTAAGTTAAGAGCAATGTCTAAGAAACTGTTAAAAATTATTTATTATATTATGCCGTCGTTACACAACATATAAAACAGTTGCACTATCACAACTGGTTACAATAGGCTACATGTTTCGGCCGTTACCCGGCTGTCATTAGGCCGACAAGGAATAGTGCTAATTAAGGTACATTCATTAGCTTATGCAAGGTATAGTGTTAATTAAGGTACATTCAATAGTTTATGCTAATGAATGTACCTTAATTAACACTATTCCTTGTCGGCCTAATGACAGCCGGGTAATGGCCGAAACATGTAGCCGAATGTAACCAGTTGTGATAGTGCAACTGTTTTATATGTTGTGTAACGACGGCATAATATAATAAATAATTTTTAACAGTTTCTTAGACATTGCTCTTAACTTAAGTAACTGTAGTCAT
>Ga0123357_10014995_pt1 | contig 10141 bp, 3 predicted proteins | sample TergutEmb28metaG_FD_89873 | JGI IMG/M metagenome (GOLD analysis project Ga0123357, IMG submission 89873) | Embiratermes neotenicus P4 segment gut microbial communities from Petit-Saut dam, French Guiana - Emb289 P4 | ecosystem: Host-associated > Arthropoda: Insects > Digestive system > Gut ... | reverse complement strand
TATGGGTGAGGACAGAGGAGTGTATAGGGTTTTCCTGGGGAAACCGGAGGAAAGGAGACCACTGGGGAGACCTAGGCGTAGATGGGTGTATAATATTAGGATGGATCTCCAGGAGGTGGAATGTGGGTATATGAACTGGATTGGGCTAGCCAAGGATAGAGACAGTTGGCGGACGCTTGTGAGTGCGGTAATGAAACTTCGGGTTCCGTGAAATGCGGTAATTTGTTGACTAGCTGCAAACCAGTAAGCTTCTCAAGAAGGACTCTGTACCATGGAGTAAGTAAGTAATTAATTATTAGTGTTCCACGCTTACGTCACATTATGAGCTGTGGCAAACAAATATTGCACAAATTTCACAATTCATCAAGACAGTTTACAGCAATATTATCATTAATATCATTGCTATCCATCAATATATCTGCCGACATCTACAGGTGTTCAAAAGCCTGGTATGTTCACTAGAGGTTTTCTAGTTACAACGTCTCGGTGCTAAAATTCTCTTTATATTAAAAGATTTTCAAATTGATTTATTGGCTACTTTCTCCTCACTATTCTTTTGCCACCGAAAGTTTTCCGTCCATCAGAATTTCCCTCTTTCACCAATTAACACCTTGAGTATTCAGAATTTCTGGGATGTTCGGATTTCTAGCGGGTGATTTATCACATACCGACATTTCGAAGAAACGCAACGCTTGCATATACAAGATTTGGTAGGTACTTGAATTCATTAGACGCACGTCCAACAAACCCTCACAATTGTAAGGGCTACGTTCGCCGAAACATCGGAAACCGTTAAACAGCGTAACTTTCCAGGGGACCGGAATCCTCCACGTCACCCCTGTACCAAAATATCGCTATAGCAGCTTACCAAAGCATGTTGTTCTTATATACGGCAACAGAGCATTATACCCCACAGAGAACATGTCTTTTCCATTGCAATATAAGCGCAATGTTAAACAGTTTCTTGAGCCTTAGCTCGTACTTCACAGAGAACAGAGGAACATTATTTTTACGTTTACTACTGACCAGCGTACCACACACACACACACACACACACACACACACACACATCTAACCGGGAATTACATATGCGGCCATGTTTACCAAGCATTTATCATAAAAACACATTACTGTATTGTATTTTATCATTTTAATAATTCCAAACTTTAGCTAACACAACTGTACACTCCCTGCAGATAGTGTATTAACACCGAAACATGTACGAGTAATTTTAATAATAATTTTACACTACTTATTTTTGCATATGTTGGTATAGTAATAAGAAACAATAAAGAGCAAGAGATGTAAGTAAGGTCACAGTCTGTGGATAGATGAGAACAACTTGGTGACTCCCAAATATCCATGGGTTAGAACCCCCATGATCTGACCCCTTTCCCGTAAATGGATGTCGATTAGATTTAGCTTGACGCGCTATTGGGTCGAAATACCGTCACATGTGAACCAGACAAACCAATATCTGGCGTCTGTTCTGTTGCTAACCAATTCATGTGTCACAGCTCTGGCATCTGCCTGTGCTATGATAATTATCGATTGTTGTCCATTACTATCGGTCACTGTGGTTTATTATCGATTAACATCAATTACTCTCTGGTATTGTCACTCCGCCTTGCCCAACGGCCTGTTTCACCCACGCTTTCTCCACGCTTTATGCAAAACAAGCGCTAATATCACATACTGGAGCGCTTCTATCTGCAAATGCTCTGTTTCACTCTCGAATGAAGGTCGATAACTCTGAATTATTATGCCACGAGCTACTCCACAACGTCTTTTATCGCCTGTTTATTTACTTTTGCAGCAAAACGAACGTCATTGCTGCAATCTGCTTGTGCTACCTTGTATTACATGCTGTACTCTTTTCTCCTGCAACCCGCTACTTACTGTGTTACGGGATGTATACAGGGTAGTACTCTCCAGGCTGCCGGGCCGATTTTGATTGCATTTGACGTAGCACATACCATAACTTCGTCAAAATTTCAGGCTATTATCTTTATATTCCGATAAGCTATGGCTGCGAAAAACGGACACAAATGTCCCTTGCTTAATAGTCTATACGTACTCACTTAATCCAAGGAGCAGAGTCTTTATTGAGAAGCTAACAGATTTTAAGCTAGTCAAGAAATTCCCAACATTTTATGGAACCCGAAGGTTCATTACCGCATTCACAAGTGCCCGCCACCTGCCCCTACCCTGAGCCTGCTCGATCCAGTCCATATTCCCACATCCCACTTCCTGAAGATCCGTCCCATCTACGTCTGGGTCTCCCAAGTGGTCTCTTTCCCTCAGGTTTCCGCACCAAAGCCCTGTATACGCTTCTCCTCTCCCCATACCTACTACATGCCCCGCCCATCTCATTCTTCTCAGTTTTATCACCCTAATAATATTGTCTATATTTATTTATTTATTTATTTCAAGACTCCACCAGGAACGCAAACCCTCAGTTGTCGAATGATTGAAAGATGAACGAGTAACGAATTAGAAAGAAAATGAACGAAGTAAACATGGCGTAATTGTAAATTCTAACTCATTATTTTCTCCGAGTGACTGAGGGTACACACGACAGACATCATCATAATACCTGACTGCCGGTAAGATTTGTTAAACCTGAACTTCTCACGCAAAGAATGGAGTGTTTCTCACTCAGCTCTGATACTCACTCTAAAGGGTAAATAGCCTTGTGTTTAAAGGCTTGTGTCGAAGGTGTATTACTGAGGTCGTACGAGTACATAATGTACATTGCGGTTTTTTCCATCGTTTGGTCTTGATTCGCAGCGTGTATGTTGGTAGCTCTGATTTTGTCATCCTGTTAAATAAAGAACAATTAAAGCGACACTGTAGGGTGCATTGGACGGGGGTGAATTTCGTGTATTCACAGAATATACAGCTAAATGAACCTACAGCACATGCAGTGTACAAAATAAATACTAAAAATTATATACGAGCACAGCCAGAATATCCCAGACTGTACAGCTATTAGGCTACACTCTGAAGGATAAAAAAAAGTACTTTGATTCTCGGGGTAGGAGCAAGAGGCATTTTCTCCTCCTAAGCGTCCAGACCGGATCCGGAACTCACCCAGCAACCTAATCAGTGGCTACCCGAAAATTTTACGAAGGGATAAAACGGTGGGGCGTGAAGCTGGTCAGCCACCTCCACTTAGTGTCGAGTTTAAGAATAAATGGAGATAGAAGCCACGGCTTCCACATGCCTTCAGCTCATTCGTCAAGAAAATATTACCTTGAAAATATCTATAATGCTATTTTCAGCCCAAGACTTGTCAACATGTTATATGGCAACGTATTCAGTCTTAAAGATAGCTTAATCACTTCGCAGGAAGTCGGTTTTAAAATTCGCGGAAAGGCGTCATATGGCCACGCGAGGTTACAGCGATAGTATAAGGCAAAATACTGCAAGTGATGAAGACACAAAAAAAGTGGAAAACTATACGATAGAAGAAGTGATGGTAAATCCAGATCGATTAAAAGCACATGAATAACTTTCAGAACAGTAACTGTCTGTAGATAAACACACACACACACACATTAGGCTACAAAATGTACACATTTCACTAAACTGCACATCCAGAGAAACAGTTTGGCTCACCAGACAGTCTTTAAGACAAAGTAGACGAAGCCACAGACACTGACAAGAAACTGTTAACAGCACTTATATCGAAGCGAATGATGACGTCATGTAAGGTGAAGCTCAGTGTACTACCTTAAGCAAGCCAACGCAAAGACTCCTGTTTCCCCCATAATTACACACTTTACATGCACAAACCTTTCCCTATTATGTGTGTGCAGAAATTACTGTCCAAGTTTTCACTTTTTAACCGATTACCAGAAAGTTTTTTTTGACACTTTCGAAAAATGAAGAAAAAAAGACTGACAGCTTCGTCATGCCTGTCTGTCTGTCTGTCTGTCTGTCTGTCTGTCTGTCTGTCTGTCTATTCGCATGGAACAGCTCGACTCTCATTGTACAGAGTTTCGTAAAATATTATTGAAGATTTTCCGAAAATCAATCTATAAAAATTGAATTCCTTTATAATCAGACAAAAATTACGAGTACTTTATACAAATACCTATGTATATTTATGACCAACGTCTCGCTTAATTCTTCTTAGAATGATAAATATTTCAACAAAACTTTGGAGAAATTCAAAACACAAAATTTATGTTCAACATCGTTTTTCCCAATAATCCTTCAGTTTATGAGATAATGTGGAAATATATAGTAGGAACAGATAGACCATAGATGAAAATATGGTACGAAGTATGCGTATTGCATAATGAATACCTAAAGCTACACTCACACACTCAGAATAGATAATACTAGTTGCTTTTCTACGGCAACAATGGTTAAACGACAGGGTCTCAATATTACGTTTTACGTGCAATGCTTGCCTTTTTACTTCATGACCACGTCAGATATGATGCAATGTTGGATACACTATTGATCATGCTTCTGGACTGTATGGTGCATTGCACAAAGGGAGCAATAGTAACAATCCCAAACACCCCTTAAAAATGTGGTATCTTGTTGCGGTGTCTGTAGGGGGGTAAGCGTGTTCCGGAGGGCATAAGTTGTCTCACCAACAAACGTCTATTTTTATAAAATAATTTAACAGAATAAACTATTTTATTAGTGAACAGGGACTTGTTTACTCTGTAATAAGTAATGAGTTGTTGTCTAGTTCCTTTACATTAATGTAGACGATAATTCCTACCGGTTTCCTGCCGACGTACAGTATCAGCAATGTTTGTTAACAAACAAAGAAGTGTGGCGGTTAACATTCCTACTCAAACGTCCTACCCTGAAGGTAAAACTTCAAACTTCAGTCCCCAGAATGGATATTCTGACTTAAGTTTTTGTGGTTTTTTTTTAAATTCCTTGAGGCAAATTCCGCAAACGCTGCCTCATATTAGAGTTTACTGCTTCCTGCCCCATACTTTCAAATTCACGTTCCGTTCATCGTTTAGCACATGGAAGCTACTTAACTTGAATCACTAGAAGATGAGTTAGATTTGGCATTACGGTCATCTAGGATCTCACGTCTTAAAGTGTGTTCATGTGTACTGAAATTTCGAAGAAACCCACAGCTTCCATTTTCCAGTTGCCACTCGTATTAGACATATCAACTTCATACAAAGTCTCGTTCATAGACCAAAAATATAATTAGCGTATTCCTTCAAAAATTTCAGTTGAAGAGACAGCGGATTTCTTGGGATACTTATTAGGGTGTCACATCACAGACGATCTGAATCATAACTACAAGTGTCATTAAATAAACCAGGAATATTCGAATTATCTTCTCTAGCTATTTCAGCTGAAACCGACCCCGGTTACTGCGCAGTCTAAAGCGTGGGTCTGCGGCCGCTCGCTTGCTGGGAATGTGGGTTCGAATCCCCTCGATGTGATAGAGGTTTGTCTCTTGTGAGTGATGTGTGTTGTTAGGTAGAGGTCTCTGTGACGGGCTGATTACTCGTCCAGAGGAGTCCTACTGAGTGTGGTGTGTCTGAGTGTGATTGTGAATGTTCGGTAAAGAGGAGGTCCTGAACCACCAGGGGGCTATAGCCCTTTAAAAAAGAAATTCGGCTGCAGAAGAAACAGCAGCTTATTACGTTACTTCCTTTCTTATATACAAAATTACACGATATCATATAGCATAATATCGAAATATCAATTTAAGGTATCGTTAAATGAGCCTTGGGTTAAATCGAAATAATTAGGCAGCAACTTTCACATCAGCACTTGAAGTATTCAAACAAATTCGCGATTGCCGTTATGTACAGCAAGTTAATCTGTCCACATACACGGCCATTATGGACCTCACACTAATCCAATATTAAATGCGAATTTATACTTCTGTTCCTATGTGAAACAACGATGATTATTTATTTACTATAACTAAAATAGCATATGCTCACACACGAAATCCTTCCATTTTAATAACCTTCCTTTACTTTTCCTATTTCCACAATAAACAAACGACCAAAAACCAACGCCAACACCATCACTGTACTATACCTAAAACCAGGGCGGCGGACGAGTTATGTATTGGAGTTTAGGGCTACTTTCCTTTACAAGGAGCGTCAGCCTGCAATTATCACACCCACAGTGCATCTGAGTAAGAAGGGTGTCCTAACTGTGCGTTAAATTTGTAGAACGATACAACTGCAGACACTGTTTGGTAAATTGGAACAAGAATTTCAAACTAAATTGTTTCCGATGTTCTTAGAATGGTGGATTCATTTCTCTCGTATTACACAGTAACATATGAATAAGATGAGGATTGTAAGAACGGAATTGATAAAAATTACCGCCTTCCTCAGTGTGACGGCACATTGGTAACGAAGTAGCTGCTGCCCCCATCTTCATGTTACGTCACCCAGGGCCCCCCTCCACACAGCAAGGACGGACCGGGTAAAAATCTTTACACTAAATCGGAAAGACTCCCAGTTGCAGAGTGAATTGAGCTTGGTCTGAAGAAGTTAGCTTTACAATCGGCAAACAATGATATCATGGAGAAAGACAAAAACATAAAGGAACACAACCGGGTCCCGGCCTCACGTAATTTTTACCGGTCCTCTCCCAAATATCTGGTCAGCACTGACTTTAATTTTCTACCTTGAAGATGAAGAAACCCGGTTCCTCCTCCTACAGTGCTTATCTGCCCAACTAACACGGCACAACATCCCAGAAATTAATGTTCCTTTTAACATTCGTGAGAATTTTAAATTTGTGAAGCCTAAATTTAAAAGAACAAAGTCACAATTATTAGTTTCAAGTTCTAAATAATTCCACTTACACTTCGTGATTAATTTCAGGCACATTCTTAGAATAGTTTACACTACTAATAAAATAAAATTTAAGAAAAGGGGAATGTGGCATTGTCTAACGCTTTTGTCCTGTTTTACTTATGAAAAACATTTCTATAATTATATTTGAATTTTTATACGTTGCCGTAACCTGTAGACCAACAATTTATTGCCGACTTATGTAACAAACCCGTCAATATCTAGTAGATACGGATATGATAGTAGGCGGATATGAACAAGGAATATTCGGACAAAGTTTACTCGGAAACAAAAACAGAAAGACAAGGAAAAAGCTGTCCCAGTCCCATTATTTGTTGTTATCATACCGAACCCTTCACTTTTCAGCGTGCAACTTGTCAGAGTGGCAACAATACATAATCATTTCTCAAACGCAAATAACCTCGCCCTTGGCAAAAAACCCGCAGCAGTAATTCTTCAAACATTTATCAGAAAATTCTATACTTAGAGGTCAACAAATATGTTATCGTGTTTAATTACGGCCGTCACCATTTAGATGCCTATTTTGTTAAAACGCTTTAGACGTTTCACTTGACACTCTAGTCGCCATCTTAAAGATAAATTACGGGGAAGAGTTATGTAGCATGGAGTATAGAGTCCTTAGCGTACTGAATATTATAATTTACGAAATTACTTATTGTGTAATTTCTGCGTCCACTTGCAGTGCCTCTCCCCCTAAAATTGGTCCATGCATTTCCATCAGCACACTGATATTGCACTTTTGTGGTCTGTCGTTGTCCTTTTGTCTCCCTCTTCAAGTGTTTTATTTAGCGGCATTGATAAATTGTTGATTTTAAAGAGCGCTGCTGATGAAAGAATGAATGAATGAATGAGAATGGGGCATTGGTGGAATGATACTGTCAAAAGTGTGAAATCTGAAGTTCAGGGAGATCAATTATCCCAGTGACCACAATGTGAAAATAAACTGGCCGGAAATTGAACCCGGACCTCTGCGGTGACGGCCCTCTGACTAACCACCTGCCGTATCCACTGGACAAACTATTTCTGTTTATAATTACTCTTAGAAGTAAGCCGATATATCTGAGACAATAAGACTCAAATTTCTGCACCAAGGACTTTAGATTTGTTAAAGGCGTCATGATAAAGTTAACCCTTGCGGTTAGCTAAATATTGGTACAAGTCATCTTCCGTAGACGCAGAGTTGACGCGTGTAATATTCCATAAACTACGTCATAAATGAAGCTGTACATATTTCATTGTCGATCATGTAAAGTTATGCTCAAGGTTGTTAATATTTTTGCTATAAACAGGTAACATTTTTCATGTTAGTATTACAGCCTATCGGTAAGTGAATACGTGTTTTTATCTTCATACAAAGATTACTAGCTCTTCCTTGATTTGTTCGGTGTATATGGCACCGATTTGTAGTACTGACATAGACAACGTCAGTGGCTTGCAGGCCAATATTCTTGCACTTAGCGACATGTTAATAAAAATTAAATCTGTAAGATACAATAGATACACAATGTATTTAAGCTTTCCCTGTGCTTTATAATAATTTGATTCTCTAGGAAAAAACAGCGGTTATGCCCCCGTCATCGTCAGAAGTCTGATCTGTGTATTGTTGCAGTGTTCTGATTGTGGCAGGGTAAAGATTTTCATGATACAATATAGAAGATATTTGCCTTATTTATGGTATATGTGTCATGTTTAAATCAACAATGTTTCGCGACAAGTACTTGGCTTATTTTCTTCGTCTGTTGCAAAAACTAGAATTATCTTGTTCGTAAGTCTAAAAATTTTGAAGTTAAAACCTTATGAAAAAAGGACCAATATTTATAATACTCTGTAGAAAGACTACAAGACTACGGTTATCCAAACTTGACACTAATTCCCTAACTTTCACTAAACATAAATGAGAGATGCAAGATTATCCAATAATGAGTGTACCGCTGTTTTATATTTAAAAGTGTAATACGAGTAATTAAAGAAAAAACAACATTAGTTTCTCGTCCGGATGGAATTGAATATTCCTGAAAGAAAGCTTGAGAGACAACAAATATTCCTTCTCGGCAACGTTTTTATAAAACATCCTATAATTCTGTATACTAATTCACCCTTCCTCTTTCACGAGTGTCAATTATTTCTGGCACTGTAAATTCCGTCACCGATATTGCTTCTCTGCATCAAGAACTGGAGTATAATTCGTGCTAATCGCCACAGCAACACAAAAAAGACGCTAGAAATGAACGCAAAGTAAAAAACGAGAAGGCGAGGGATAAAAAAATAGAAGCCCGTACTAAGGATAGATTTAGGTTAGGGAAGACGGTGCAGCGATGATCCAGGAGTTGCGACAGAGACGAAGATAATTCACGTCAGTAGAGCTTCAGAGTGCGATTAATCATGCCTGGCTGTAGGAAGACAGGAGCGCCTGGCTACGTCCATACTGTCTGCGCACTGAACACAGCAAGAGTGTACCAAGCGTCGCCGGAATTTAAGTGAAGTCGCATTCTAAAAAATGTTGATATTAAGAGTGTCACAGTGGTGGCAAAGTTTATCTTGTGTGTGACGCCGTATAGTTTGATACAGAAGTAAAAATGTTATGGAGGCAAAATCTGCCTCTGTCTGCAGAATGAAGAGTAAGAAGCGCTGATAAATCCTGCCAGCGATGTAGGGGGAAGGACAAGTGGACCAATCGAACACTGTGACTTAAATGGTGATGGAATTCCTAAAGTAGGTGAGATAGATAAGAATAAAAATAATGTCATGTTCCCCACTAAATTAATCTTTCTTAGATCGATTAGTATAAAGCAAAGTACAAATATTAAAGTCATTCACAACTAAAGCCCTCGCCACTCTTGTTACTTTCACTAAGACTTTTCTTTTCTTCCAGTTTCTGCAATTAATAAGCATGGTCAGTGATTCTTACAGTTCGTCTCAGTCATTCAGTTACCAAAGTATTAGCACTTTTGTTTTTTAACTAAGACATGACAGCCCCCAGTGGGCCAAAGCCTCCTCATTATCGAGGCTTCACGATCGCACTCAGAAACACCACAGTCGGTAGGACTCCTCTGGACGAGTGATCGGTCCGACGCAGAAACTTCTACTGACAACACACAACACTCACAGCAGAGAGATACCCATACCACAGGCTGGATTCCAACCCGCAGTCCCAGCAAGCGAGCGGTTCCAAACCCACTCTTTAGATCGCGCGGCCACTGGGACTAGTATTTGCACGTCTGCCCCCCCCCCCCCCCCCCCCCAAAAAAAAAAAATTTTTTTTTTTCTTTTTTTTTTTTTTTTTTTTTTTTTTTTTTTATTTTTTT
>Ga0123357_10014993_pt1 | contig 10141 bp, 6 predicted proteins | sample TergutEmb28metaG_FD_89873 | JGI IMG/M metagenome (GOLD analysis project Ga0123357, IMG submission 89873) | Embiratermes neotenicus P4 segment gut microbial communities from Petit-Saut dam, French Guiana - Emb289 P4 | ecosystem: Host-associated > Arthropoda: Insects > Digestive system > Gut ... | reverse complement strand
GGAACCCATGCCACTTTTTTAATGTTTCCAAATGTTTGGAGGAGCAAAACGCCCCCCCCTTCAAAGGGTGAGGGGCCCCACCCCCCCCCCCCCCCAAAAAAAAAACTCAATGGTATGGGGTCACCCTGTACTCAACTAATTAAGAAAAGTCCCCATAATTATAGACCCCAAACTTTCATCACAGTGATCATGAAACCCCATCACTGATATAAAACATTCTGCTTAAGAAGGAACTAGTCCACCCTTGAATTGATACTGGAAACGTGCATTTTCTTTACACATGCCATCTGTTTGCCATGTAGATATTAAAGTGAACTGAGCATACATATGGTAATACCAGGAATACAGAAATTCCATAAAATGATGAGTTATTAACAGAGCATCATATACTGTTACACTAAAATCTGTCAGACAGCACACAAGATACACACTGGCTCTTACATAAGAGTACCTAGCCTTTCAAATTAATGAAGTCAATGAATGTTACAGATGGTCAGAGTCACATCATGTGAGGGCCATATATCATGTTTTGTTCACATAAGTAAAAAAAATTATGTCAAATTTCATTTTGCACCTGAAGTTAAGCAGCTTTCAAAATTAATTAAATCACAATGGCTCAATAAAATTTATTATCTATCAAACAGTCTGAGCAAAATCTACAATCACTATGTATAAAACATACTACATAACGTTTCAAAAGCAAACTGCGTTCATCTTCAGGTGAAACTACAATCTTAAGTCGACAATGTCAACTTATTCGTAAGATAGTAGTTTCAGCTGAAGATGAAAGCAGTTTTCTTTTGAAATGTTGTATAGTATGGTTTATCTATAACATCTTCTAGATTGTCAACTTATTCTTAAGATTGTAGTTTCAACTGAAGATGCAAACAGTTTGCTTTAGAAACACTGTGTAGTATTGTTTTTTATTCAGTGACAATGGAAAAGATCAAATATATTTTAGTGATGTCTGGCGTGAGAACAGTATGTCCCACATTACTGCTCATCTAGCCATCATATTAAAAAATTACAGCAGTAATAGTTGGCACCATAGTAGCTCACTTTATACTAGTCATTCCATATCATACATCCTATTATTATAGTTTTTCCATCAATTTCACAGATTTCACTATATCATCATGAACCGTAAATGGGGGCTCTAGATCCATAAAAAAATGTTACAATTGCAGACGCATTCCTCTTCATGAACGTATCTTCATTCACTGTCTGTGGTACAACATTTTTTCCTTTCCATGTGAGTACCAGCATGATGGTCAGTACTCAAACTTCCCAGAAACAGAAGTTACATGAAGTCATACTCTGCACAAAGTAATGATCCACTGCATCTATTATACAGAACAGCAACACTACCAAACTGTCTATAACTTTGAATTAGTCATTCAAATCAGAATTACTTGTTTTAATTCAACGTTTAAATATTTAAAAAGTTCAATCTACATGTACCATCCATATGCTGGTCTCTAAAATGTACTGGCAAATGACCTTTTGTGCCATATGCTGTTCTCTATACGTTTACTTGATAGCAATCTAAATGTCCATGCCAGGCCGGAAAAACTCAGGTCATCAACAGATACAACTGTGATTAAACCAGTCTCCTGAAGGTTAATGTAAGAGTAATATTTACTTAAACTAAAATGGAGAATAAGGAGCCTTATACAATTTAGGACAATGACAAGAGAAGACTACTGAGGTCAGAGAAAATTTTGTATTCACAAACACTGAATCACAGATGGGAGATTTGAGGTTCTCATGACAGTATCAAGATAAATTAATTCCTGGGATGCAACACCTTTCGTTTTGTGGTTTAAATTACAAAAATCTGTACCTCAGACTATATGGTACTGATAAAGATGATTTGTGAATTATGAATTGGACAGTACATGGGAGAAAGAAGTCATACCCTAATTGAAGTATTAACCTAGCATCTGCCTAAGGAATGAGGAAAACCACAAAAACATCAAAGATGACACTTGTCTTGACCAAGACTCAAACCAGGTACCTGCTAAATACAAGTCTAGAGCAGTACCACTACACAGACCTAAACAGTGTTATTTGGCATGTGCATACCAATGCTTTGGAGGAACCTGTGGCCTCCGTTAACTCTGATGTTGGGGACAGCACATTCCTTTGAAACATTGGTACCACAACTACCAAACACACCATCACATCCTATACTGTAATACTAAATTAATTACAGAAAACTAGTCTGAAACATATATTGAAAAACCTAAAGAAATTAGTAAAAAAAATTGTGTCTATCAATGCTTGATTCATATCCATGTATACAGTTAAGAATTATACATATGGAATAACTAAAAAAAAACTACTAGCAAACACAAACAATTTAAAAAGAAAGGTGCTACACAGACACATAACAAAATATTTCTGTTCACATTTTATACAATGATGATCTAAAGATAGTCAATAAACACTGAAGAATTGACACTACTGGCTGTCAGTCATGAAAATTCTTATAACAAACAAGCATTTTCATGTAACTATTATATTTTTAATGCCTTAATTCTGTTAAGTGGCATGTGGTAACTTTAAAAATACAAGGAAGACTACTGGGAAGTGAAGAAAGTAAGAAGTCTGAAATGGGGAAACATAAAAAAAAGTTCCAGTCAGAACAGAATCTGGGTCCTTGATCTTCCGTGCTAATCATTTTTTTCTCCCCCTAATTCAACAGGTCCCCTACACATTCTTCAAAACCCAAATTTCATGGATAGTTCAGTGTCATCTAATCTATTTCACTCAATGACCACATTGTTTTCACAACACAAAAGTTGCACAGCACTCATTCAGTCTGCAGTACCTTCTAGGAAAAATGTAATTCAAATAGTTCTTAAAGAGATGTACAGAAAGCAAAAGGCTTTGCCTCTGTCCTATACAGAGCATTCTAACAACATTAATATTCACCAAACATTATTTTCATGTTGTATGCTTTCTTCTGGGTAATCTACCAGCATCTGGATTCAGATGCCGGGGAATTACCCAGAAGAAAGCATACAACACTCAGAACAAAGCGAAAATTTGAAATCAAGAAATATTATTTTTCATATTCACTTATGGATTAGATTAATATTTTTTTTTGGTGCGGGGAATAACAAATGCAGGCCACATACATAAAATAAATAATGGTTGCATGTCCTTGATACAATTTTAAATACAGCAAGACGTCATGTTGGACACAAGTTTAGTTCATAAAATTGCATTTACTCAACATTTAAACCTGATTTACACTTTGCAAAGAGTTTTTTGGTCTCGGATGTCTGCCTGACCACGAAACACCTTTTATCTACACTGAATGACATGGCTCTCATTAAGCAAAAGTTAAAGGAATCAAGTGAGGATGAAACCAAAACACAAAACACAACAGACAGCAGATATGTGGTGAGAGCTACTGGTGCCCAGGTATCGGAGGGAAATGATACATACATTAACATAACTGCACTTACTTCCTCCTTCCTCTCACCACTTCCCTTTGTGCTGTTGCTGTTGCCACACCTACTTCAGTTAGATGGAACAACAACCAGGGCATATATTTGGTTAACTTAAGCTCTGCCATTTTAGTTGTGCTGTCTTACAGGTGTAGCAGGCCACTGCGCCGAAACAATTTACTTTCTCGCGCTAGAAGTAGGCTGCATACTTGCATCCACCACCACGGTTATATGAATCAACACTTCCACAGCTGGTGGGAGATGGGGCAATAACAGGTAATAAAGGGATGAACTTCGAATGCCATGATCTTGAACAGCGCACTAGGCCATTAATATGATACTTTTACAACTCCCTTACCATGCACTTCTCCACTGTTAATTCCTTGTAACCACTCCTGCACACCAATGATACCAACGTGACCACACAGGCTATCTGCCACTTACTGAAGCACTTTTTGTGCACTACATTTCAGATGGGCACTTAACACACCAAACCTACGAGATGCTAACACAAACTAGGAACAACACTTAAACATGTACCAACGAAAACACTCCAAACCACACGTGGGTCGCTGAATTTTAAAGAAATGATGCTGATGCTGCTGCTGCATCACACAGAAGATACGCCACTTTCATTCTTTGTTAACACAACTGTCACTTCAACAGGTGAACAGATTTGTATCTGACTTTTGCAGTATTCACTCACTTAAACTACATCAAGCAGCACAGTGAAAACACTTCATCATTCACAAATTTAAAACAATATTTAAACGCATTTATAACCAGTGGATCTCGAACTCCAAAGCCCTTTTATGACACAAACAGGAAAGCAGCAAGCAAGGGTACACAAATCTCTGATAAATGATGTGTGAGGGATAGGAAATAAAGGTTGGCTTCTTTCAGCTCGAGATACCTTGGCATCATCATTTGGGTCTATTAACATTTTCAAGACCATCTGATGGCACAAGCACCCAGGAACAAACATTTTCTCCTGACACGCATATAACCATTTGTTACTGGTAGCTTTCCACACACCAGGCTACCAACACAGTTCTAGAAAAGTTCAGACTTTGTTTGGTGATGAACTTCAAACTACAATATGGACTGTGCAAATCCTATTCACTACTTTAAGCCTATTTCAAATCAGCAACCCTCTGGCTTTAAATTCTATAATGTTGCACCAAAATTTAGGAATGAAAGTTACACCCCCAAGATAAAAAAAAAAATATATACTACCTGCATAACAAAATTAGTGTCAATGTGCCAGGACTGCATTATTTTAGATACTATAAAATAATTACATTAATAATACAACTCCGAAAAAAAGTAATGCAAGCAGATCACATTTGCACCCTCGGTTGTTCAATCAACACCCAGGGCAGAATGCACTCAGTTGTTCAGTTAGACCAGCTGTCTCAATAATAGCTATTCATTTCACCCCAGTCCTGTCAACAGCTTTTAGTCATTACATCGGTATTGTATGAAATAATTTTTTATCCAAAGCAAGGATACATTTTTTTACCTGGACAGACATATTTCAGAGGAAACAAGTGATACAACTGCTTAGCACACTGTGAACAATAGCTTTGTCACCATTCTGATAGTCAGGAGAGTGTATACAGTGGCCCTGCATACTTCACATCTGTGTTACAATCATTTACACATACTGGACAGAGGAGGAAATCAAGATCCTGAATTCTAAGCTATTTAGCTTCCAATTACCTTCTCATTTTTATTATAACTGCAAAAATTAAAACATTAAGACACTTCTGAGAATGAAAAGGCAACTAAGTAAAACACATCTGTGATGAGATGGTGACTATGGGATACCCAAACTGCATATTCCATTAGTTCAGATAGGACTACAAATATCCTCTCCTTCATTCTACAACATCAAAACCACATTGTATTTTCTTTTAGTATGAGAATTCAAATTAACAATTTATATGGAACAAAGCAGAAATCAGGCAATCTTCACATCACTGCTAATGAAGGGTTTCATTTCAGGATTTCATGGTACCTATTTTAAAAAAGTTTTATCAAATAAAGTAATTTAAAAAATGCAAAAAATTCTATTTCATTTTATTCTAACTAATGTGAAATATTTTTCAAAGTCATGAATATGACATTTTTTTAACTCTAGGGATGACAAATTACTTTTCAACAACCTATACTGTTCTGAACAGGTAAATGATAATTTTTCAGTGAAGCACTCATTAGTTATACATTCTGAAGAAGAAGTTAGTTTTACGCCCACTGTTACAGAAATCTACCCTGTCACCTGTCAATTCAACATTTATTCATGTCAAATGATAGCCATGACCTGAGGACATAATTTTGATTTTAAATTTGATTAAGAAATCTCAAAAACAAATTTCATCAAAATCCATCCACAAAGTGTACAGATGAAAGATGTGTATACGACAGACAATAACAGTCTAACAGGTAGCTGACCGAAACAAGTTCCTTGGCACAGAGGTTTGTGTTCCCTACAGAAACAGGACAGTGCACAACATGGAGACAGTAATTGTTAATTCCAGATCCTATAACTTACATTACGCAATAATGAAGTTTCTCCACGTTTTCTATGCTCCTCTCTTCTGAACAGAAAGTAACAGCCTTTTCTCACTCTTTAATACCAGTACACAACTATTCATGTGGTGACTTTGCTAAGGGCCTGGACAAGATTGTTATATGCAATTACATAACCAAATTTAACACACTAAAAAAAAAAATGTAAAGTGATCCCGTTACAGGACCAGTGTGGCCCAGGGGGTGGGTAGAGGCATAGCTCTACTCTTCTATGACCGCGGCACTAGGGGGTGAGTGGTCAGCAGCATGCCCCGGCCAAATTTTACTACCGGAAAAGACCTAGTACCCATTTTACAGGAGGCTGGGTGGGCCCCAGGACTGGTCTGGATGGGCAGAAAATCTCATCCCCCCTGGGATTCGGTCCCGGACCGTCCAGCCCGTCATTAGTTGCTATACCGACTGAGCTACCTGGCCCACACTTTTAACACACTAATTGCAGGAAAATAACTAACAATCATTTTTTTCCAATAACACAGTGTCAGCTGAATTCTTTTGTTTGCATGGCTAATGATGGTTAGACTCTACATTTGGGTGATGGTGTAACAAGGTTAGTAATTTGACTGCTTTCCCAGCTTCTGCATGGATGGAGTACAATTAGACAAACAATCTATTTAGTTCCAAAGTTCAGCCTTTGCAATAGGCCTTCATATATGAAGCAGAACCACGACAGATTACACAGTATACTGGTAAGGTTCAACTGCATACGAATAAAATTACATTCTCAGGACATACAACAAAACTTAAAATCATTTGACTTCAATACGTGCAAATCTTTGGTCTTTTATTCTGGCACGTACTGCTTCCTTAATTTATATATCAGATTGTTACCAACTGCTTTCATTTCCACCTGTAACAATGTACAACAATGAGAACACAGAACTACCTTCCTGATTTGACGTCTGGGATTCAAGCATCTCTACATAGGAGTCCAGTTCTCGCCAGTTTCTCAACAAATCATCACGGCTTATTGACTCAAGCTGCTGCTCACTTAACTTGATACGTCGCAGATGACGATTGTGAACTGTGGTACTTGATGGGGTAGGCAGAGTACCAGTTTCATCAGACATTGCAATTCTACAATCAGAAATACATATGTACATACATTTCTGCATACAGCTGCTTATAAGAAATCATCCACATACGATTTCGTACTACACTGTTACATATGTCACATTTGAAACTAAGCTATCATTTAATCATATGGACCAATGAGAGTAGAAATTCACTGTGGAAGGATTTATATTCAACTAGTAACAAAATATTATTGGTAATTAAGATTGCCATTCTGTGGAACATACCACACATACTTGGCTAACAGAACAGATAACAAGGCACGCCTTTAAAAGTATGATGGTATAACAAAACAAAAAATGTACTCAGAACACACAAAATATTGCCATTTATGTGAATCTATTCTGAATCCAGGAATTAAAACACTGGTAGGCAAACCATCAACTTTTTGAAGATCTTAACCGTTTGGCGCTGGAATTATTTTTTTTTATTTTAGCACACTCTGTATATAAAATGTGAATAAAACAGGAACCAAATATGTTAGAATTATGAAACAAACTGCATTTTGAAGAGAAAGAAACAGAGAGTATACGCCATGTTTAAAATATTCAGTACCTATATTTGTTGAATAAATATATAAAATGCAACATTTAGAGGTTAGCAGTATGACAAAGGATTAATTCTTTTACAATCCTGTTCCACCAGTGAGCCACTGTGGGTGACCCACATAATCTAAACAACACAACACTACTGGCAACACATAAGCAGAAAGAGAAAAAAGACAACCACCCACACAGGAACCAAAGCACAATTATTCTACAATCATATACAATAATTCATCCCAATTTTCGTGGAATAATCTTTTTTGATAACCAGTCTGGATGTCCACATAAACTTAGAGATACTAAAAAGACATCATATTAGTATTATGGTAAATGGTTAGTTTTTTGAACATAGAACTAATCAGACGTAGCCATGATAATGTTCTGCTGCACATACAGTGCCAATTCAGCAATAATGCTCACCTACTTTATTGTTACTGAGAAAATACTCATAGAGTACTATTCAAACTTCACTCCTTCTTTATCAGTATGATGAGGTCACATATCACATTCCTCAGCTAACAATTCATTACGGAACTATTACTCTCCATACAAGCAGTAATAAAGTTGGTTTGTGTTATTGTGCTGTAATTCAGTGCAGTCACATCATCCTTGTGTTAATTAAGTGTTGTGATCAAAAGACATTAATGACAAATGATGGAGATAGCAAAATCACACAAAAATATGAGCTCCAGATAAACTATCCACTTGATCACAAAAGCACATAAGGTATAAACAGACACGCTACATCTGACATGTTTCAGAATGTCTAGAATAAAATATGTATTTTGGACTGTTAAGTAACCTTTTCTTTTTATTTAGTGATTTCTACAGATAAAGTCCAATTTTCATCTGAGAGCCCTCAACATCCAATAAATTCCCAAAAATAGACATTATTCATACAGGAAATAAAATATTGACAACTTACATTCTCAGTAATCATAAAGTTACCATTTATATGTTTTCCAGTCAGTCAGGTTTCAACTTGGTACAGGTGTTTATAGCAATATTGGTATGGGTTTTTATCACCAGAACACTGCAGAAGGAAATAACTGTTGACTGATTTCTTAGTGCAGTGGTCTAGAGGAGAAAAACAGCACATAGCAACAATGGCAGCTAAGTTTGCAATGTGCACCAGGATTGCACAGTCAGCACAGCGAGTCCCTGAGGTCTGGAAGGTCTGATAATAGAATCCCAGCGGAGACGAGATTTTCCGCACCCGCCCAGACCGGCTCTGGGGCCCACACTGCCTCCTGTACAGTGGGTACCAGGTCTCTTTCCTGGGGATAAAGGGGCCAGGGGGCCAGGGCGTGGCATTGATTACCCACCACCATCTAGCACCGACGTTAAAGAAACAGCACAGCTATACCTCTACTCCCCGTCGGGGCCTTCACGGCCTGTTCTAGAGAGAACTTAATTACCTTGCCAACGTTCGTAACGACCGTGTTCTGAACTTAACCCTCAAACGCACGTTACCATAAAAAAAAACTGTGACAAATTTGGCACACGATTTCGATTTGAATCTTCGATATGGTTCAAAAAATATTTCAACACCTATACTCTGGGATTAACAAACTGTCCATTCATCAACCTTCATCTTCTGATCACTCGATACAAACCATTGGAAATCTCACCCTGAAATTCCCTGTCAAGTGATTGTGTAAGTTACATAGTAGCGTTCACGTCAACAATCTCTCCATTCGTAGTCATAATGAGTTATTGGCCATGGTAGCGGAATTACACCTTCGGTTATTAATTTTACTCAACTAGGGTTATGACGCCTCTATGCTTTTCTAGTCCATTACCTCATCCAACTGCAGTCAACCAAACACCAAGCACAGTAGGCCGCTTTATCATTCACAACTTCAAACGGTATATTATATCCTTTCAGCTTCCGTCGCTCTTGTACCTGGCAGCATATATGTTTTTCTGCAACTAGAACCAATTCCACTTCACGACGAAATCGATGCCGACAACCATCGCCTAAACACGTCAAACAACACTCAACAGAGGTCACTAGGCATTCACCGGTGGGTAGGTGTTCCATTGACGAGCTACTATCCTTTTACTCGATGATCTGTGTTCTTATCCATGTTCAAGATTAATTGAGCACAAACCAAATTCATAAATACATGAGCACTCTAGTGTCCCTTCTGCTGTTAGTTTCACAAGTGTTCACCAAACAATTTTACGGCGTTACCACTGTACGTAACTTAGTGCAGCCGCTTAAAGACTCGGGAATAGGACTTATTAACTGCACGGAACATTGACAATTTTAAATGCTGGTATAAGACTGTAGTCTCCAACTATTTCAGAAATACGACAAAAACTTCTGTCTTGAAAATGTGTTCATGGCACTGTAATACGCATGCATAGTTAAAAAAAAAAAAAAACCCTACAGTATTTAATGGGTGGTAAAAACATTACATTTCAGAGCAAAAAACCATTAAGTTTGGTGGAAGTGGTGGAAGAAGGGAT